>OLGD01004612.1_pt1 | contig 11089 bp, 9 predicted proteins | sample 1605311 | NCBI WGS metagenome assembly OLGD01 (sample SAMEA3888917, study PRJEB22519) | human gut metagenome | biome: human gut; feature: human-associated habitat; material: faeces | place: Denmark | collected 2010 | reverse complement strand
GTTCTATAGCTTTAACAAAAGGGAAGGAATATTTTCCTATTGCTGAACAGAAATTGTCAGATGCTTTTGGGGCAGTAGATAGGGTGGGGAATAATGGTCTGAAAGCTAATATTTCAGCTTCACTCAGTAATTTGTACAGTAGGATGAATCAGGGAGAAAAAGCTTTGTATTACGCAAAACTAAATCTTTCCTTACGGAGAGATACAGCACGGGCTTATCATGCTTTTTTCATTTTAGGAGATGCTTATTATAAATGTGGACAGTATGATTCTGCAATTTTCTATATAAATAAAAGTTTGGTAAGCAGAGATTATGGAAGAAAGGTAGATGCTTATATGCGTTTGGCAGACATCGCAATGATTCAGGGAAATGCCGCCTTGTCCGTAGAACTGGAGAGGAACAGTTCTGCATATAAAGATAGCTTATATAAATTTCGACGGAGTGTAGTTGCCAATGAAATGATTGAGGCAGAAACTGATGCACAAGCAATGCTCCAAAAGCTACATTATAAAGGACGTTTAAATATGTACCTGTATGCTTTTATATTGATAACAGCAATGATTATCATAGTTGCTCTTTTTCTATACAAACGATATCGAAGAAAAAATGACTTGTTGCAAAAGGATAAACAACAATTAGAAAAGGTAAACCAGGATTTAAGTCAACATTATGCCAGTTTGCAGAGTGATATAGTGCAAAAGGATTTGGAGATTGAAAACTTGAAAAAAGAATTGACTTCACATCAAATTGATGAAGAGCAAAGAGGAAAATTGAATACAGAACTGAACGAGATGATTTTGAAGCGAAGCTCTTTAACCAAAGAGGCTTTCTTGCACTCACCACTCTACGAAAAGATGCAGGCTATTATTAAAGATTATCAGGATAAGGATGAATCAGATAAAAAAATAAGCGATCAGGAATGGCAGGAATTTGTGGTCGTAATGGATGTGCAGTGGAACAATGCCATAACAAGTCTTTGTGCAAAGTATCAATTATCTAAAGAAGAACTCCATTTGGTATGTTTAAGTTTAGTAGGTTTCCCATTTTCCCATTTAGAATACCTGTTGCATCTTTCCAGAAAAACTCTCTATCGGAAGAAAAATGCTTTGCTTAAGCGGATAGGTACTGAGCAAAATTGTGGATTTGAAGAAATTTTGCAAAGAATTTAGGTGATGACACACTTGTGACACACTTTGTTTGCACAGACTTTCGTAATTTGGCCACCATAAAACAAAAGTCTGATGCATATGAAAAAGGTATTATTTATTTTATTTTCATTTTTGGTTCTTGCCGGTTCTGTGAACGCACAGTTTGTTTCTGGTAATACGCAGATAATGCTTATGCAGAAGGATGGAGATAGAGATCCACCTGGACAGATTGGTGATACGAGTCCAGAAAATGCTCCCCAAACTCGTGGCGTTATTCTCCAACCTGTGTGTGCTTCCTTATATAATAAGGTAGTAACAGTTGACTTCCAGACTGCATTCTCTGCTGTTACGGTTAATGTTATTAATGAAACTACCGGAGAAACAGTTTATTCTGAGCTATTTATCAACCCTGCAAGTTTTTCTATTGACTTAAGCGGGAAAGGCACAGGAGATTATATGATAGAAATTACCTCTGATGAAATCACATTAGAAGGATATTTCCCTTTATAATATTCTAATAGATAGATGAGGGGGAATCATGGCTGAAGTTGATAATACCACTGTTGTACTCTATCACTATTTACGGGTATTATCTGTAAGAGTGAGTAGAAGTACTGTGCATCGTTTGCTCGATACTCCATTAGGAGATAGCATACGAGGTATCAGTGATGCACTGGATATGCTTCATGTAAAGAATGAAGTATATCAACTTCCGTCATCCGATTATTTTTCGCAATTGGAATCTCCTTTTATCACAATGCTTAAGGTGGACAAAAATCCACTTTGCGTAGTGACGAAAAAGGACGATTCCATCGTAGAATTCATTAATGGATATGGACAAAAGCATAGTATGATGATGGACAAGTTTTTGCAGCGATGGACGGGTATTGTTTTATTCGGAGAGCCTACTAAAAAGACCTCGAATGAACATTACTATGTAATGAAAAATATTATTTTCTATTTATTGCGTTATAAGTTTGTCATCGCTATACTTTTTATCTTGATATTGGGGATGCAAACTGCATTCTCTCAAAGTCAATCACCTGCTTTTATTGCCTATTTATGTGCATTGAGTTTTGGCATTCTTGTGTCTACCGCTATCCTCTACAAAGAATGGGTGAATGAGCAATTCATGGAGCCATTTTGTCATATAGGAAAAGCAGTGAACTGTAATGAAGTGCTTCATTCTAAGGGGGCAAATATAGCAGGTGTAGGATTAGGGGAATTATCTTTGCTCTACTTTGTTGTTCTCTTTTTGTTTTCTTTGACCTGCTGGAATGATTTTTATGGGATTTCTGTCATTTGCTGTGTTGCTGCAACCGCATTTACTCTATATTCCATTATTTACCAGGTTTTCATTCTTCATAAAGGGTGCATGCTTTGCATGCTGGTAAATCTGGCAGTATGGGGTAATGCGGTGGCTCTTTATATGTTGAGAAACTATTTTGATATAGGTTTTTCTTTTTCTTCATTTGCTGTATTTATTGCTATAGGATGTATCTGTTTGATTTTTGGAATACAAATGAGAACTATCTGGAGCAGAGAAAGGGAGAGAGTCTCTCTGAAAAAACATCTTGGTAGCCTGTTTAATTCGGAAACTTTTCAGATGTTATTGGCGCTAAAGCCTCAGATAGAGGAGATGGCAAGTCTGGATATTACGCTGCATAGTCAGGCGACAGGAGGTAGTGAGGTGATGATAGTAACTAATCCTAATTGTAAGAATTGTGCGAGGATTCATCGTCATGTAAAAGAGATAGCTTCAAGGTTTCCTGTATCATTGGTGTTACTGACATTTCCAAATGATAGGTTGGGAGAAAAAATTGCGCAAATTGTCATTGCTGCTTACTATGTGGATGGATGGGGCAAGGCAATGCAACTTTTGGAAGAATGGTATGAAACGAAATGTATCAGAGAAGCGGATGATTACAGTATAACAACCGAGGTTCAAGATTTGTGGATGAAGCAACAGGTATATTGTCGGAGACAGAGAATAAGCAAGACGCCCTCTGTCATAGTGGGTAAGCATTATATACCGGAAGTGTATCCGCTATCAGATTTAAGATATGTATTAACATAAAGATATTATTTTCGCGAAGTAATAGCTGTTTTGGAATCAGCTTGAAAAAATCCGGACTAACACTTTTATTTACCTTTAAATTTTTTATTGTTATGAAGAATTTAAGTAGTTTTGAAGCATTCAAGTTGAACAAGGTTCAGATGGGTGTAGTTAAAGGTGGCACTCTTTATCATTGTATGGTTGAGTATGGATTTGGAGATTTTTATGTGCGGGTTGTTGAGTCGGAACAAACGTTGAAAGAGGTTGAGGCCGCAGTGGCAGCACAAGCGCCAGACGCAAGTGTGAACTGTATGTAGTCTATTTATATGCCAAAAGTTTTTCATTCAATAGAGTTTGATTAAACTTTTGGCATATTGTCTTTAAAATATTTGTGTAATACTTAAATAGCCAATATATGAAATCTATTTTTTATCTGTCAGTTTGTTTAGTTTTTGCTCTTCCAAATATTTTGTGTAATTACTCTGTTGAAAAAGAAGAGAGGAATGCAAAAATAATTATATTAGTGGATGATTATATTTGCACTGAAAGTCAGTGGGTATATTTACGTGGATATAAAGATTGGATTTCAGGTAATGAGGTTGCTATATTTGACTCTGTATTTATAGAAAAGGGAGAACATAAGGCAGAATTAAATGCTTCTATTTGCGAGGCTACAAGTCTATTTTTGCTTTTTTCTAAAAATGGACCTAAAAATTTTAAATTTGCAGTAGAGCCAGATTCATGTGTTATCATCAATATCGAAGAAGAAGATGGAAATAAATCTTATTATAAAAAGGTATTACAAGGTAATCTGAATAACTATTTAAATACATTCATAAAGGAAAGAACTGTTTATTTAAATAGAATAAAGAATCAGACTGATAGTATAGAGCATTTACAGAAGGAGTGGTTTAATAGATTGAGGACAGCGATTGTTACTGCTAACTATGCATGCGTGTGCTATGAACTCGGGATATTTCTGAAAGTAGATTTTCCTCAGCGTAAGGAAGAAGTAATGAAGTTGCTAAATAATACAGCTGTTAAATTTCCTGATAATATTTCTTTGCAAGAATTTTCAGGAAGAAAAAAAAGTATTTCAGGAACAGTAGCTTCTCAAAAGGCACAGATGAGAATTAGAGAATTGTTAATGCAGCAATCTAATCAATCTTTTTTGGATTTGTCCGTTGGAAATAAGATTGATTTATCGTTTTCTAATTTAAAAGGTATCAAAGTTCCTATAGCTATTAATGAAGAAAGTTATATTTTTGTTGATTTCTGGGCTAGTTGGTGTAAACCTTGTCGCAATGAAATGCCTTCAATAAAGAAACTTGCTAAGCAGTATGAAAATAAATTAAGTGTTTATTCTGTATCTATTGATTCGGATCATCAGGCATGGCAAAAAGCTATTGAAGAGGATTCAACTCAGTTATTTCAACATGTTATTGGCACATATTCTAATGGACAGCCGACTAAACTATTGCAACAGTTAAATATAAAAATGATACCGGCTAATTTTTTAATAGATAATAATCAGTGTATTATTGCCAAAGATTTGCATGGTGAAAGACTCATGCAAGTTTTAGATAGCCTTATTCAAAAATGAAATTTGGGAAGCATTTGTATTATCATCCGCAAAGGTACATATAATTCTTACCACTCGTAAGAACTCCTAAATAATAATTAATTAAAGCCATGAAAATATTACTACCACTTTTTTCTTTTATCTGTTTGCCCATGTTCTTCTTTTCTCCGGCAGACCAAAAGGAGGAAAAGAACGTAGAAATCATTCTACACTTAGACAAAGACATGACAGAAGATGCTCAAACAGTCTATCTATGGTCATTTTGTGATGACGGCAACCAACAAAGATTTTGGGATTCAGCTAGAATTGAAAAAAGGCAGAAAACTGTAACTCTTCAAGGCTATGTTCCTTATGACTATAATTTATACCTCTGTTTTTCCAAAAATGGTCCTATGCAGTTGTATGTTTATGCACAACCTAAAGACACTATTGAATTACACATATCATCAAAAGACAGGAAGATGCTTTGGAAGAAGGCCTTAAGAGGGGAGTATCACAATATAGCTACAGAAAACTCCTTATACGACAGTTACTATTGGATGAAGAGGAGAGAAACGTCTAAAGACAGCATCCCTTATTACAGTCATCTTTTAATGGACAGTTATGATAAGATTCTTCATGAAAGTCCATATCCTCAAATTGCAAATAGTAGTTTCTCTATGTTGCGAATGTTTTTTAAAGACTCTATAGGTAACGATAGCCTCCAAATTCTAAAGAAATATATCGCGCAAAAATTCTCCGATTACCCCCCTGCTGTAGCCGTATCTGTTCCCCATGAATTGAACGAACGTACACTAAAGACCCAACAACGCCTAAACGAAATTTCTGCACAACGAAAGAAATATGAGCAAAGTAAAGTAAATACTAAAATAGGAGGTAAATTGTCTTTAAAGTTACCAAATGCAAATGGAGAACTTATTTCTTTGAGTGACTTAAAAAGTAAATATATTTTTTTGGATATATGGGCTAGCTGGTGTAAACCATGTAGAGCGCAAACTCCATATCTAAAAGCTGTTTTAGAAAAATATAAAAAAGACCTGAAAGTATATGCAGTTTCTATAGATACGAATCATAGTGCATGGAGAAAAGCAATGGAGCAGGACAAGACGCCGGAATTTATCCATGTAATCGGTTCAGACCAAGAACGAAAAAAGGTAGAGGCTGTAGAAGCATTGGGTATAGAAAGAATCCCCAAAAATTTCTTATTAGATCGTAACTGCAGAATTATTGCGAAGGATTTACTTGATGATGAACTCATGCAAACCTTAGACAGTTTAACAAAACAATGAAATCTTTCCCTCACTACATCCAGCACGATACTATGGACTGCGGACCCACCTGTCTCCGCATGGTGTCTGCTTACTATGGTAAACGCTATTCACTGGAAGGGTTAAGGGAAAAATCATTCATCACCCGTGAAGGTGTATCTATGCTGGGCATTAGTGAGGCGGCAGATAAACTTGGTTTTCGCAGCATTTGTGTACAAGTGGGTTATGAAAAACTAAAAGAAGCTCCCTTGCCTTGCATCATATATTGGAATCAGCAACATTTTGTCGTGGCATATAAGCTCAATGACAAACAGGTTTGGGTTGCCGATCCCGGAGCAGGAAAACTGAAATATACCAGAGAAGAATTTTGCCGTTGCTGGATAAGTTCGCGAAAGAACGGGGAAGATACGGGAGTTGCACTATTGCTGGAGCCTACTCCCGATTTCTATGCCATGAAGGACGAGGATGAAACCATCAACCGCAAAGGTTTCGGATTTCTGTATTCATATCTTCGCCCCTATCGGAATTTAGTAGGTCAACTACTATTGGGGCTGCTATTGGGCAGCATGATACAACTGATGCTCCCATTCCTCACACAGTCCATCGTGGACTTTGGAATTAATAACCAGAACCTTAGCTTTATATATCTGATACTGCTAGCTCAACTGATGTTGAGTTTTAGTAGCAGTGCCGTGGAGTTTATCCGTGGCTGGATATTGTTGCATCTGGGAACACGTATTAACATTGCCCTCATTTCTGATTTCCTGATTAAACTGATGAAGCTCCCTATAGGATACTTCGATACGAAGATGACGGGTGATATCCTGCAACGTATCAACGACCATACGCGTATTCAGAATTTCCTGACGGGAAGCAGTCTGAGCGTGGTATTCTCCACATTCAACATCGTAGTCTTCGGCGTTGTACTGTTGCTTTATAACTGGATGATATTCCTTATCTTCATGGGCGGTAGCGGACTTTATATAGCATACGTCTGGTTATTCATGAAGAAGCGTGCTGAACTGGATCACAAACGTTTTGCCCAGCAAAGTGCCAATCAGAGTACGGTGGTGCAACTGGTGAATGGCATGCAGGAAATAAAGTTGAGTGCCTGTGAGCAGCAGAAGCGTTGGGAATGGGAACGAATACAGGCGCGTCTGTTCAAGGTGAACATCCGCAGCCTTGCTTTGCGGCAGTATCAGGATTCGGGAGCGGTATTGATAAACCAAACGAAAAATATTATAATTACGGGTTTGGTGGCAAGCCTTGTGGTGCGGGGAGAGATGACGTTGGGTATGATGTTGTCCGTGCAGTATATCATTGGGCAACTGAACAGTCCGGTAAATGACCTGATAGCTTTTGCGCGCGACATGCAGGACGCCCGTCTTAGTATGAACCGCCTGGGCGAAGTGCGTGACAAGCCTGATGAAGAAGATCCCGCGAGACAGTTGATACGGGACATTCCTCCGGGGAAAGACCTTCGGTTGGAGAATTTGAGTTTCAGGTATGATCCGTTGAGTGAATTTCCTACATTGGACGACATCAGCCTGGAGATAAAAACGGGAAAACAGACGGCCGTGGTAGGTATGAGCGGAAGTGGAAAGACAACACTGGTGAAGTTGCTGTTGGGCTTTTATCCTCCTGCAAGCGGGCAGATACTGCTGGGAGATACGCCATTGGAGAATTACAGTATACGGGAGTGGAGAAAACAGTGCGGTGTTGTGATGCAGGACGGCTTTATCTTCTCCGATACCATTGCGGGGAACATTGCGCCGGGTGCGGAACGCATTGATAAAGAACGGTTGCGTCATGCGGCCGAGGTGGCAAACATACACGGCTTCATCGAAGAATTGCCACTGGGATACAACACCAAGATAGGACAGGAAGGGCATGGATTGAGTCAGGGACAGAAACAACGCATCCTCATAGCCCGTGCTGTGTATAAGAATCCGGAATTTATCTTCTTTGATGAGGCAACCAATGCATTGGATGCCAATAATGAACGCGTCATTATGGAGAATTTGCAGGTGTTTTTTAAGGGGCGGACGTCAGTGGTGGTTGCACACCGCCTGAGCACCGTGAGAAATGCAGATAGGATAGTAGTGATAGAGCAGGGGCGAATAGCGGAGACGGGAACACACGAAGAGCTGACAGCTCGCAAAGGTATCTATTACAGACTGGTAAAGAATCAACTGGAACTTTGAGAAGTGGAGAGTTGGGAGTTATGGAGAAACAGGAAGAAAAAGACATAGAATTGAGGTGCGAGGAGGTGCAGGAGATACTGACACGGCCGCCGCATGCGTTGGTGAGGTGGGGAATCACGGTGTTTTTCAGTGTGCTGGCTCTGTTTTTTATCAGTGGCTGCTTCTTCAAGTATCCGGATGTGGTGAGTGCGCAAATCACGGTTACCACGGAGCATCCGCCTGTATGGATAGTGGCGCGGGGAAGCGGAAAAATAAAGGAAGTGTATGGCAAAGACCGGGAGCGGATAGAAGCAGGTAAAATCATTGCCGTACTGGAAAACCCGGCAGAGACGGAAGATGTATTGCTGTTGGAGGAAGCATTACAGGATTTCTGCCTGACGGATAGTTGCGTACACGGCATTTTGTTTCCCGAACATTTGGCTTTGGGCAGTATACAGGCCGTTTATGCCACGTTTACCAAGAGTTTGACGGATTATCGTAACTTCTTGTCTTTAGACCTTTACGAACAGAAAATAGAGGCAACCTGTAAAGAATTGCAGGAGTACCGCAATTATATAAAGCATCTGAATCGTCAGGCAGAACTGGACAAGGAACAGGTGCGGATAGCCGAAACGGTGCACAGTCGGGAGAAGAAACTTTTTGGCGAGGGACTGACGGCACAATCGGACTATGAAGAGGCCAAACAGGTGTTTCTGAACAGACAACAGGGGCAGGAACAGATGATGACTTCACTTTCTTCGGCCAAAATACAGGAGGCGCAGTTACAACAGAATATTCTTGAAACCCGGATGGAGCAAAGTCGGGAAGCTAACAGCCTGGGGACAGCCTTAAAAGCTGCTTACAATGAATTACAGGTGAGCATAGAGGACTGGAAGATGACGTATCTTTTCATCAGTCCGGCCGGTGGGATATTGTCTTATAACAATGTGTGGCAGAAGAACCAGAATGTGAATAGTGGGGATAAAGTTTTCTCTATTGTCGCCTCGCAGACAGGGGATATTATCGGCAAGATAAAACTGCCTGTTAATGGGGCGGGCAAGGTGAAACCCGGACAACGGGTGAATATCAGCGTGACAGGATATCCTTATATGGAATTCGGCTTCCTGACCGGAACAGTAGTATCTGTTTCTCTCTTGACGGATAGCGATAGCATGTATACCGTTACTGTAAGCTTACCGCAGGATTTATGTACATCCTATGGTAAAGTGTTGAATTTCAACGGAGAACTTACCGGAATAGCGGAGGTGATGACGGATGAACGGAGTGTGACCGGAAGATTGCTTGAACCGTTGCGTTATTTGTGGGAGAAATATTTATAAGAGGAACAGAGAACGGTTTTTCCTCTTATAAAAGTTGGGGAGCAAAAGAAAAGTTGTATCTTGTCGGCATTTGTTATGATACTTATTGAGTTACTTCAAGATGAATGATTATTATATAAAAAGGTATTGGGAAGAAGAAGATATATTATTTTATCTTCATTTTCATAATAAATTAGCTGTTAGACAAATAGAAGTGTTGTCGGGAGAAGCAGTTTGTTTAACAATTGAAAACCCTATTCAGGGAGAGCATTTGCTATGTGATAAAGAGTTGGATGATTTGTCTTTTGAGGAATCTGACTATATTTCGGAAGAAGAGTTTAACAAAGTGTGGTCACTATCATTTATTTAAAATATTAGTTCATAAAAAAATCCATAGTGAGTCCTGTAAGAATGAACGACGAAGTAAATTGTATAATGATTTTTGTTGATTAAATGTTTCGTAAGTGCCATAAAGAAGTTTCCTTTATTCCGTTAGGTGAGTTCTTTTGTCTTAGGTTTCAGATGAAAGAAAAAGGAATAATCCATTTGAATGGTTGTATCTCTGATACTCAAATGCCTCAAAGCTCCTTAACTTTTCACAATATTATTTGCGTTGATTATTTGTCAGTAATACTAATGCAAATAGAAAATGTGATGGATAATTGGGAATAGAACATTAGATAAAATGAAGTAGTCAGTATTTTAATGAAAGAGCAAAAAAGGTTTCCCCAACATATTATTTCTGTCCACAAAATCAGCGATGTCTTATAGTTGAAAATCAAAGGTGTAAACACAACGCTTTTAAAGAACTCGCGCAAATTCTACTTGACTTATCCACAACTGCATGAAGCGGTTGCGGTAATTTGTCCGATGCTATCGGACATATTGAGTACTATACCTTTACTTTTAGAAATAGATGTAGCTACGACACCTGCTGTTTCAAAAAGTCCGATGCCATCGGACAAATTTACTACTGCTTCTGACACTATTATTACACGCCTTTCATTCTCGCATATTGTTGAACTCTTAACAGTTAGTGATCCGCTTATTCGCTTCTTCTACGAATTTGAGTGCATCAGAAATGTTTGGAGTGTGAAAGAACTCCGTCGTCAAATTTCAACCAATCTTCACGTCAGAGTCGGATTGAGTAAATCGCCCGAAAAGATAATTGCTAAATTGGCTGAAATTACGGAGAGGCAAACTACCATACTCCAACTTAAAGATCCGGTTACGTTAGAGTTTCTCGGTTTAGACATTAAAGATTATGTAAGCCAAAGCGCTCATTTACACCTATTATACACGCATCCCTTTGTATCTTTTTATTCAAATATACAAGAAAATTCGATAAAGAGTACTACTTTATGAGGTGTGGTGTTTAAAGGAAAAGAGCACGAATCTCCCGATCCGTGCTCTTAAATTAATTGTTTACTTTAATTTCTGTATTTTTATTTTGCAATTGCCAATAGATTAGTTGTCAGGTCCATCTGTTTGTGGTCAACCAGAGTCCAATCTGATTTATTATCTTGCTTGTAG
>OLGD01004610.1_pt1 | contig 11113 bp, 8 predicted proteins | sample 1605311 | NCBI WGS metagenome assembly OLGD01 (sample SAMEA3888917, study PRJEB22519) | human gut metagenome | biome: human gut; feature: human-associated habitat; material: faeces | place: Denmark | collected 2010 | reverse complement strand
AAGCGACAAGGTAGACCACAAAAAGGTGACCTTTCACAACCGCTACGGCATCACACTGGCGGCGGATCTGTACACGCCGAAGGGCGCGGAGGGCAAGTTGCCCGCTATTGCCGTCAGCGGTCCGTTCGGCGCGGTAAAGGAGCAGTCCTCCGGCCTGTATGCGCAGAAAATGGCGGAGTTTGGCTTCTTGACGATTGCCTTCGACCCGTCCTACACCGGTGAGAGCGGCGGTATGCCCCGTTATGTCGCATCGCCAGACATCAACACTGAGGATTTCTGCGCAGCGGTGGACTTTCTCTCCGTGCAGGAGAATGTTGACCCGGAGCGCATCGGTATCATCGGTATCTGCGGCTGGGGCGGTATGGCGATCAATGCCGCCGCCATTGACACCCGCATTAAAGCGACCGCTGCCATGACCATGTACGACATGACCCGTGTGACTGCCAACGGCTACTTTGACAGCGAGGATTCTGAGCAGGCGCGCTTTGAAAAGCGAAAAGCGCTGAATACGCAGCGCACCGAGGACTATAAAAACGGCGCCTATGCGCTGGCGGGCGGCGTAGTCGATCCGCTGCCGGAGGACGCACCGCAGTTTGTAAAGGACTATTACGCCTACTATAAGACGCCCCGAGGCTACCACCCCCGCAGCTTGAACTCCAATAACGGCTGGAATGTGACCTCCTCGCTATCGTTCCTAAATATGCCGATTTTGCAGTACAGCAGCGAGATTCGCTGTGCCGTACTGCTGGTACACGGGGAAAAGGCGCACTCTCGCTATTTCAGTGAGACAGCTTACAGCAAGCTGACCGGCGATAATAAGGAATTGCTCATTATCCCCGGCGCAAACCACACCGACCTTTACGATCAGATAGACGTGATCCCATTTGAGAAGCTGAAAGCGTTCTTTGAGGAATATCTGAAATGAGACATAGGAAAGCCCTGTGCTGCGTATTGAACGCGGCACAGGGCTTTTTCCGTTTCTGGCAGTTTTGGTCGGCATATTTGATACCCTGTACGCAGGACGCACCTTTGTACTTCGCGGAATCGGACGATAACCAGCCAAGCCACAAAAGGTCACGCGAAGCCGCGCACTGGCTGCACTGTGCCGTGAATCGTGGGACGGTGTAACCCGTACGCGCAGATTGAGCGTAATTGCCCTGCATCGGAAGGGGATATAGTCGTTGCGCTTGATCCGGATAATCAGAACACGCTGAAACGCTATGCTGGCTATGACGAGGATGATGAATGCTATCTTCTCGCCTATGAGAATGAAGCAAAGTATCCGGGAGAAGTTATTAAGGTGAGGAGTTTTAAGGTACAAGGTGTGGCTCGTCACGTCATTAAGGCTCTCTAAAACAAATAATCTAACTCGATAGGAGATTTGAACGCAGTTGATGTGAAGTGCCCGATCTGCGGCACAATCAATAAGTCTCTCGACTTAGAAGAAACAGACGGATGGATGGAATGCGAAAGCTGCGGCGAAGTAACCCAGCAGATGAAGTACGTGAAAACAAGAAAAGATTACCAATTCGCCGGATCGTTTGCGTCAGGAATCTCGACCGGGATAGAATTGGAATCGGCCTCGTGACCGGAAAAGCAGCCTGACACAGAACAAGAAGCGTGAGTTCGTAAAGCGAGAATTTGAAAGGTTGGTATCCTGATTGTATTACTCACACTTTTATAGGGGAAAAGCATCAAGAGGTTGTCCATGTTATAACATCAACAGCAATGTAATAATATGGACAACTTAAAAATATGAAAAAACTTAGTGATAATGCGAGTTTGCAGTTTATCTTAACTGTAATATTGCATCTTAACTTAAAAAGGGTTATAATACAGAAAAAGAGTTAAGACAGGGGGCGAGAGCATGAAATATCTTGATAAAGTCCTTGGAATCGAAGTGACTTATGAGAATGTGGAGTTCAAGCATTTGCCTAATTTTATAGCCGCAAGGTATTGTTTACAGATGGTGGCTATGAATGGACAAAGGGCAATTTTCCTTTATCCAAAAACTGAACTGGAGCAGATCGAAGTGCTGAAAAAGCATATTGCACGGATACAGAAAAATGAGAATTTGCCTGTTGTGCTGGTGCTAAGTGAACTTAGTTTTCGCCAGAAAGAATACTTAATTCGTGAGAAAATTCCATTTATCGTAGAAGGAAAGCAGATTTATTTGCCCTTCATGGCGATGTATTTGCAGGAACGGTGTAATGCCGAAAGGGAGCCACGGGAAGAAATACTTCCATCGGCGCAGATGCTTCTGCTGCATTTCATTTATGGAGGCGCACAGGAACTATCTACAAGTCAAGCTGCGAAGGACTTGGAACTGACACCTACTTCTATATCGAGGGCATCGAAACAGCTTGAAGAAATGGGATTGCTGCATATAAAGAAACTGGGTGTGCAGCGGATTTTGCAATCTGAGGATTCTCCGAAAATGCTGTTTCAAAAAGCAGGAGATAAATTGCTGAATCCAATCAAACGAACGGTTTATATTTCGAAAGAATTGGTAGGAACAGACCTGTTGGAAAGTGGATATTCGGCATTGGCAGAGTATTCCATGCTGAACGCACCGAATGTCAAATGCTATGCAACAGAAAGAATCTCTCAATGGAAAGATGTTATGACAAATAGCTTGCAGGACTCGCAGGTGCAAGTGGCCGTAGAAATGTGGAGATACAATCCCCGAAAATTGTCCACGCGAAATATTGTAGACGAGCTTTCGCTGGCATTGGCATTGCGAGAAGATGCAGATGAACGAGTTGAAGAAGCGATAGAAGAAATGCTGAATGAACTGTGGAGGAAGATAGATGGTTACAGGAATTGACAGTTTTAAGGAATGGTTCAAGGGCAGTGAAGAACAATATGCCATCATTGGTGGAACGGCGTGTGACATTCTGATGACGGAAGATGGTTTGGACTTCCGAGCAACAAAGGATATTGACCTTGTTCTGATTATAGAAGCAGTTGACGCGAATTTCGGAAAGAAATTCTGGGAATATGTAAAACAGGCGGGATATGAACATTGCAATAAAAGTTCGGGTGTGCCGCAGTTTTATCGTTTTAGTCATCCGGTCTCGAACCAGTATCCTGCGATGATTGAACTTTTCACGCGAAAGCTTGATGCCATTCAACTTCCAGAAGATGCAGTGCTGACACCGTTACCGATGGACGAAGATATTTCAAGTCTGTCTGCTATTCTTTTGGACGATGATTACTACGAATTTTTGAAACAGGGGAAAGTCACTGTTGATGGAGTGACTGTCTTGGATGCGGCATATTTGATTCCATTTAAGGCAAAAGCGTGGATGGATTTGACAAATCGCAAGGCTGCAGGTGAACATGTTGACAACAAAAACATCAAGAAACACAAGAATGATGTTTTTCGTCTGACGGAATTGATTGATCCTACGGTCAAGATTATGGCTCCCCAAGGAGTTTATACAGATGTTCAAGAGTTTGTGCAGCGGATGCAAAACGAAAGCGTTGACTTGAAGCAGTTGGGGCTGATAGGGAGAACGAAGGATCGGATTTTGGATGAACTAAAAGATTTGTATATAGCACAGTGATTAATAATCCGACTAGTCCCGCGCAAAAATATGTTACGGTTGGAAGGCGTGGATAAAGCGTAGTTATAGCTATTCCGATTTTAGAGGGATGAACCAAAATGAACCAAAATGAACCGAAAAGAATGGTACCGTCAAGTATTATGCGCAAATTCATTTACAAGTCTGGCAGAACTCAGTCTGCACAGGGCAGGGAAACCTGCCCTTAATTACCTAGTAGCAGAGCACAGAGGGCGCGTCAAGGCAACAACACGAAGAAGGCTCTTCGCCATCCGCTGATGGACTAACGCAAGAACATTCTCAATCAACACAAGAGGCAGCTATACGAGCGTGTAGTTGCCTTTTTCATCGGGTTAATTGAACTGAATATCCGAGCCTATATTGTTTTGACTCACTTATTAATAGACAGCGATTAGAAGGGAAAAGCATGAATCAGGCTCAGGATCGCCTTCGAATGCAACGTATCTACCAAACATGTGAATCCCTGCCATTGTCCAATTAAATGTGCCAAAGTAATGGAAAGCATAGGGATCATCCTGATCAGGGAATATTGTGACCTGCCATTCTGGTGTTCCTGAATCATCGGTTACATTGGGATCGCGATTGCAGAAGGTGATTTCATTGAGAACATGCGTATCATTTGACTCATAATCAAAAGAGTCGGAAAAATGGAGATCAATTATTAAAATGGAATGATTTAGGACAATCGCTGAACCGGATTTGACCATTAGATCATCGTCTATCCAATTGTCAATGTCGGAGCGATACCATTTTTTGAGGTCTATCTTAACATATTCCTCATATTGACTCGATTCGTAGGGATGATTCAAGACACATGGAAAGAAGGGCGTAGATTCCGCGGAAGCGGTTATGGAAAGTGTAAGCAGCAAAAAAAGTGTGATCAAGAAGCGATGTTTAGCGTGCATGGCAAAACCCTCCTCATCAATTCCTATCGGTATTATACCATGCTGTATGGTTATGGGAAATATCAATTTATCATTTTGTACATAAAAATGTAATATTTTAAGGCAAAGGAAAACTGAAAGATTGCAGGAAGAATCTTTTCCGCATTTATCTGTATTCCCATAGCAGGGACGCACCCGCGGCTTGTACAGCATTTGCTTTTTCCGACTTATCCGGTTACAAATCTTTCGAAAATTAGCCAGATTATCACACCGTTATGTTGGAAATATCGAACAAATGTGCTACGATAGAATGGATCAAACAAACGAGGAAAGGGCGGGCAGCGTATGGCCTCTGAGCGGCTGAACGTGACGGACGTGTGCGACGTGGTGGAGTTTCACGAGTCGGCGGACGGCGTAGCGCTGTATGGGCAGGAGGGGCGATGGACGCTGTCTGCACAAAGAGGGGGAATACGAAATGGATTATGTCACGCACCTGAAGCCGGACGGAACATATCAACCGCTGAGGGAGCACGAGGAGAACGTCGCGGCGCTGGCGGGAGAATTTGCGGCGGCATTTGGCGCGCAGGAGCACGGCCATCGGACGGGTCTGCTGCACGACATCGGCAAATACAGCGCCAACGGGCAGAAACGGCAGCGCGACCCGGCGCACACGGCCAAGGTGGATCACGCTTCGGCGGGCGCGCAGATGGCGTGGCAGATGAGAGATTGCGTCGCGGCGTTTGCCGTGGCGGGCCATCATGGCGGCCTGCCGGACAGGGGCGACAAGACGAACGACGGCGGCGGAACGCTATGTGCTCGGCTGAACAAGCGCTTGACGGGCGGAAACGATCCTTCCGCGTGGAAAACGGAAATCGAAATTCCGGCAAAAGTCCGGTTTCCTGCGTGGCTGGCGGCTGAGAAAGACGCGCGGCGCTTGGCGATGTACACCCGCATGCTGTTTTCGTGCCTGGTGGACGCGGATTATCTGGATACGGAGACGGCGATTCAGGGCGGACAGCCGCGCGGCGAGGGGGAAACGACGGAACGCCTGCTGGAAAAGCTGAACGCCCATGTCGCGCCGTGGCTGGAAGCGCCCGCCAACGACCTTTGCGCCAAGCGGAGTGAGATTCTGGCGCGCTGCCTGCGCTGCGGGGAGGACGAGCGGGGGCTGTACACGCTGACCGTGCCGACGGGCGGCGGCAAAACGCTCTCTTCGCTGGCGTTCGCGCTGTCGCACGCGGCAAAGCACGGGATGAAGCGCGTGATATACGTGATTCCGTATACGAGCATCATCGAGCAGAATGCCGACGTTTTCGCCAAGGTGCTGGGCACGGAAAACGTGCTGGAGCATCACAGTCAGGTCGAATTTGCGGATGACGGCGAGGAAACGCCCGAGGCTTACCGCAAGCGGCTGGCCTGCGAAAATTGGGATGCGCCCGTGGTCGTGACGACGGCGGTACAGTTTTTTGAATCGCTGTACGCGGCGAAAACCTCGAAATGCAGAAAACTGCACCACATCGCAAACAGCGTCGTCATCTTCGATGAGGCGCAGACGATTCCGGTGCCGTTCCTGATGCCGTGCGTCTCGGCCATCGGCGAGCTGGTGCAGCATTACGGCGTGACTGCGGTGCTTTGTACGGCGACACAGCCCGCGCTGGGCAAGTTGTTCAAGCAGCTTGCGCCGACGCTCGTTCAGCGTGAAATCGCGCCCGATCCGGATGGGTTGTTCGATGATTTCCGCCGGGTCTCGTTTCAGCGAGAAGGCGTTTTCACGCCTGAGGAGCTGGCGGGGCGGCTGGCGGAGGCGGAGCAGGTGCTCTGCATCGTCAACACGAGGAAACGCGCGCAGCAGGTATACGAAGGCCTGCCCGAGGAAGGACGCTTCCATCTCTCCACGCTGATGATTCCGACAGACCGCGAAGAGACGCTGAACGTCATTCGTGCGCGGCTGCGAAACGGGCAGGTCTGCCGCGTGGTTTCGACCAGTCTGGTGGAGGCGGGCGTGGACGTCGATTTTCCGTCGGTCTGGCGCGAATTGGCCGGGCTGGACAGCATTTTGCAGGCGGCGGGGCGCTGCAACCGCGAGGGAAAGCGGAGCGCGGCGGAAAGCGTCGTGCATGTCTTTGAAACGGAGGGGAAGTTCCCCACGTCCATGATGCAGCAGCGAGAGGCCGCGACGGAGGTGATGGGGGAATTTGAGGAAATCAACACCCGTCCCGCGATTCGGGCGTATTTCAATCGCCTGCTTTGGGTGAAGGGCGACGATGCGCTGGATGCAGAGCGGATTCTAAACAGCGAACGAGCCTGCACATTCCGAAAGACGGCGGAAGCATTTCGCCTGATTGACGCCGACACCTGCACGGTGTATGTGCCGAATGAAGGGAACGCGGAGGACATCGCGCAGCTTCGCGCGGGGCTGTACAGCAGGGCGCTGATTCGCCGATTGGGGCGAAGCAGCGTGAACGTGTATCAGAACGAATATAAGAACCTTGTTTTTGCGGGCATTGTGGAAGATCATCAGGAGGACGGATTCGGCATTTTGATTCAGCCGGATGCGTACAAGCCGAAATGCGGCCTTTCGACAGAAGCTGGCGATGGGTTTCTTGCAAAATAAAAATAGAGGATGCACGGACATGCATCCTCGACCGGCTGACTATTGGACAATTCAACATTTCAATCCACGTCTCAATCCACGGATTGATCCGACAAAGGCATTGTATCATCATTTTATTACAGGGTCAAGAAACTTGTTGATGGAGAATCATGGATGTTCAAGCTGTTTATGTATTAGACAATTCAACGAAAAAATAAATTGACAAAGAAATGGCGAAGCGATATAATACAGCCATACCGAACGACAACTGATATGGAGGTGAGAAACATGTCTGTAAAAATGGAAGTCTGGGGCGACTATGCGTGCTGGTCCCGTCCAGAGTTAAAAACCGAGCGTTATTCATACGATGTGCCGACACCGAGCGGCGCGCGCGGCATGCTTGAAAGTATCTTCTGGCACCCCGGCCTTCGATATGTCATCGACCGGATTTATGTGATGAACCCGATTCGGTTCACCAATCTGCGGCGCAACGAGGTCAAATCCAAAGTCTTGGCGAGCGCAATAATGTCGGAGGCAAACGGCAAGGCGGCTTCGTATATCGACCGAAACGAGGATATCCAGCAGCGGGCGACGACGATGCTCCGCGATGTTCACTATGTCATTGAGGCGCATTTTGAGATGACCGATCAGGCCAATGAGTCGGATAACCCAGGCAAGTTTCAGGATATCATCACGCGCAGACTGCGCAGGGGCCAGGCCTATTCCCAGCCTTATTGTGGGACGCGCGAGTGTACGGCGCATTTCGGCCTGTGGGAAGGCGGCAAGATTCCGACAATTTCAGAAACGCGAGATTTGGGCCTTATGCTGTATGACATGGATTTTTCAGACCCGAACGACATTCAGCCGATGTTTTTCCGCGCTAAACTGGAAAACGGCGTGATCGACCTGACGAATTGCGAGGTGGTCAAATGATCCTGCAAGCGTTGGTTCGCTGCTATGAGGCGCTGGTCGAGCGGGGCGAGCTGGAAAAGCCGGGCTGGTCGCCGGTGAAGGTCAGTTGGGGCTTGGAGCTGGACGCGGACGGACAGGTGAAGAGCCTGCTGCTGATGGGCGGCACGGATGCAAAGGGCAAGCAGATTCCGCGGGTGATGAAACTGCCAGACCCCGTAAAGCGTTCCAGCGGCGTGGCGGCGAATTTTCTGTGCGATAATTCCGCCTATGTGCTGGGCGTTGACGCAAAGGGAAAGCCGGAACGGACGCGCGAATGTTTTGCGGCGTGTGCGCGAAAACATCAGGATGTTTTGAAGGATGTTCGGCATCCGACGGCCAAGGCGATTTTGAATTTCTTTGAGCGCTGGAAGCCCGAAAACGCGGCTTGTCATCCTGCGATTCAGCCCAATCTGGAAGCGCTGCTCAAGGGCGGCAACATCGTCTTTGTGACGCATGATGCGGAGGGAGAGCTGCAACTTGCGCAGGATGTGCCGGAAATCCGCCGCGCGTGGGATGAAGCCTACGCCAAGTCGGATGACGCGGTGATGGGACGTTGTCTGGTCACGGGCGAGGAAGGGCCGATTGCCATTCTGCATCCGAGCATCAAGGGCGTGATGGGGGCGCAGTCCTCCGGCGCATCGCTGGTTTCCTTCAACGCGCCCGCGTTTGAATCCTACGGCAAGGAAAGCGCGCGTGACAATCAGGGACAGGGACGCAACGCGCCGGTCGGTAAATATGCCGCTTTTGCTTACGGCGCGGCGCTCAATTACATGGTTGGGCAGGCGGATTTCCACGGACGGCTGGGCGACACGACGCTTGTTTACTGGGCGGAGGGTGCCGAACCCGCCTACGGCAGCGCGTTCATGGCGATGATGGGCATGGGCGGCGAAGACAAGAACGAAATCACCCAAAAGGAATTGAGCGGCGTGTTGACTGCGCTCTGTCAGGGGCACACCGTAAAATGGGCGAACGTGCCGCTGAATCCTGAAAATCGATTCTACATCCTGGGGCTTGCGCCGAACGCATCCCGCTTGTCGGTGCGCTTCTTTTTGCAGGATTCCTTTGATGCATTTGTGAAGCATTATCAGAAGCATCAGGAGCGGCTGAACATTGTCCGCCCCGCGTTTGATGAGCGGGAGACACTTTCCATGTGGGCGTTGCTGCGGGAGACCGTCAACCCGAACAGCCGGGATAAATCGGCACAGCCTCAGCTCGTCGGCGAAATGCTGCGCGCGGTGCTGACGGGTTCGCTCTATCCGTCGGCGCTATATACGCAGACGGAAATCCGTTTGCGCGCGGAGAAGGAGATCAACCGCGGAAAGGCCGCGATCATCAAAGCCTATTTGCTGCGCAACGTCGTTGAACAGCGGAAAGACCAAACACATGTTTATAAGGAGGTTTTGGACGTGGAGCTGAACGAACAATCGACCTATCTGCCTTATCGGCTGGGCAGGCTTTTCGCGGTGCTGGAGGCCGTGCAGCAAAAAGCCAATCCGAACATCAACACGACCATCAAAGATCGCTATTTCAATTCCGCCTGCGCAACACCGGCGCTCGTATTCCCGACGCTGCTGCGTCTGGCGCAGAGCCACCTTAGCAAAATCGGCGGCGGTGCGGAGGTCTATTACGACAAGATGATCACCGAATTGCTCGGTGACGTGACGCAGAGCTATCCGCTGCGCCTGAGCCTGCAAGATCAGGGCATTTTCCAAATCGGCTACTACCATCAGAAACAAAAGCTGTTCACCAAGAAGGAGGAGAAGGACAATGGCTGATGTGATTCGCAATCGTTATGACTTCGTGATTCTTTTCGATGTGGAAAACGGCAACCCGAACGGCGACCCCGATGCGGGCAACATGCCGCGCGTCGATCCCGAGACGGGCTGCGGATTGGTGACGGACGTTTGCCTCAAACGCAAAATCCGCAATTACGCGGAGACGGTTAAGGAAGATGACCCGCACTTCGGCATCTACATCAAGGACGGCGTGCCGCTCAACGCCAGCGACAAAGCCGCGCTCGAATCGGCGGGACATAAGGAAACGGATTTGAAGGTGTTGAAAAAATCCGATCCGGATATCGATAAAAAGCTGATGCAGTATATGTGCGGCCATTACTTCGATATCCGCACATTCGGCGCGGTGATGACGACGTTCGTCAAGGCCTCGCTCAACTGTGGACAGGTGCGCGGCCCCGTGCAGCTCGGCTTCGCCAGAAGCGTTGACCCCATCATGCCGCAGGAGGTGACCATCACCCGCGTGGCCATCACCACAGAAGAAGACGCGGCCAAGAAGGGCACGGAGATGGGCCGCAAATTCATCGTGCCCTATGGCCTTTACCGCGCAGAGGGGTTTGTTTCCGCCAATCTGGCGCGCAAGACGACCGGATTCGACGAGGATGATTTGGCGCTCCTCTGGAAAGCGATTCTGAATATGTTTGAAAACGACCGCTCCGCCGCGCGCGGCATGATGGCCGTCCGCAAGCTGATTATCTTCAAGCATGACAGTGAGCTGGGCAACGCCCCCGCGTGGAAGCTGTTTAAGCTTGTGGATGTTCAGCGCAAACCCGAAATTGCCGCGCCGCGCAGCTTTGAGGATTATCAGTTCTCCGTCGATACCGAGCATCTGCCGCAGGGCGTAACCTGCCAAATCATGGAGTGATACCGTGCCCCTCGGAAAGCCGTGCGAAGGTGAAGCTGTCATGGCTTTCCCGTGGGCTTCGCACCCCGAATATCGGGCTCTGCGCCGCAAAAAAAAGGGCTTGTAAAGCCCCGAAAAGCGGTGTATCATGGTTTTGTTGTGTAAGCTGACGTAAATCTGGACGGATTTTTGGAGGCTTATGCTGTCTCCCCTCGCATGAGGGGAGGAGATTGAAATTGGTTGTCGATCACGTCGCGGGTGTTGCTGTTGAGTCTCCCCTCGTATGAGGGGAGTGGATTGAAATACCCAGTTATTTGCGCTTTTCGGCGGGTTATAGGTGGTCTCCCCTCGTGTGAGGGGAGTGGATTGAAATAAGGGCGCAAGCGGAATGTTTGACCAATATATAGTCTCCCCTCGTGTGAGGGGAGTGGATTGAAATCGTGTACGCAAGGCAGACAACG
>OLGD01004608.1_pt1 | contig 11129 bp, 9 predicted proteins | sample 1605311 | NCBI WGS metagenome assembly OLGD01 (sample SAMEA3888917, study PRJEB22519) | human gut metagenome | biome: human gut; feature: human-associated habitat; material: faeces | place: Denmark | collected 2010 | reverse complement strand
GGCGCAAGGGGGGGCTTGTTCAGGGTTTCAAACAGGGCGGTGGCGTCACTGGTAAGCCAGCCTGCCAGCCCGCCTACTGCCTCGGGGATGACCAGGCACAGAAGCAATTGCTTCCAACGGATGGATTTCATACTTGCATCCTACTCTATATTCTCCCTATAGCATATGCGGCAAGTGGTTCTTCATCCGTCAAATGTTTCGCTGCATTAGCTTTGCGCAGCATTATCTTGAAGCGGCATGCTTCCCTCCTCGTTTGCCTGCGCACCAAGGATGCTTGCCTACCCATGCAGACAAACAGGCGCACCCAAAGTTTGGTCCCAGCATAGTGGAAAGGGATTGAGAGATTGGAGCTTATAATCCTCTTATTTGGAATACAGCATATGAACAGAGATTTTAGCTCCAAAACGTTACTCCAATCCAGGGCATTGCTAGGTGTGTCTCTCCGCATCCAAGGCGTTGGAGATCAAGAAAATATTAAATACCCACATTAGCTGCTTTGGCAAGCAAAAAAACGGGCCGGTCGCAGGGCGGCCGGCCGGTGGGAAGCCCGAAGGGGGATTCCCGGACAAGGGTTAATCGTAGTAAACGTAGGCGGGGTCCGCCGTGGCGGGGTCATGGTAGTAGGCCCCGGGGCCGTTGGCCATGATCTCCTCATAGGAGGGGATCCCCTCGATCAGGATGGTCTGATCCGGGTGCACCATGTTGTTCACCTCGATGATGGTGGTGGCGGTTTCAACATGCCGAGCGATCCGCTTCTCGATGGGCCAACCGTTCTCGTCGATGGGCGCGTACAGCAGCCCGTGCTCGCCCGCCTTCATCACGAACCGGTCCTTACCGCTCATCAGCAGCTCTTCGTCCGTTATGCCACGGATCCGGTCCAGCATGGGCTCCGCCACTTCCACCAGCATGGACGCAGCGTCCGAGAAGTCGCCGATCTCACGGTGGCTTAACCCGTGCAGCTCCGTGGGCGAGAATTCCATGCCGATCGCCACGTCGAATACCTGGCTCGTCAGCAGCATGGACGTCATCGCCGCCACCTCGTTGGCCTTCTCATGGGCCACGATGGTGTTCTCCACCGCATACTCCAGCTCCGCCTCGTGGAAGTCCAGGGTCATGTCCACCCCTTCCTGCTTGATCAGCTCCATGGCCGCATACGCCGTCCGCTCCGTCAGCAGCCCGTCCGCCTTGCCCGGCCAGTTCCGGTTGATGTTCCGGATGTCCACATACGCCAGGTTCTGGCCGCTGGGATAGTGGATGTATACCTCGGGATCCGGCCAGGAATCCAACGGGCTCGCCGCTCGATCCCCAAACCGGAAGGTCTTTTCTCCCCACGGCGTATCAATGCTGTAGAACCGGGGATACGCTTCTCCCATGCGGGTCGCCAGGGAGCCGCTGGTGTTGATCCGGTCGATCACGATCACCTTCCCCTGGGTCACCTTCAGGTTCTCCGTGAACAGCAGCGCCGCTGTGTTGCACGCCGGCTCCTCCGCATGGGTGCCGCCGTAGATCAGCATGGTGCCGCCTTCTACGCCACTGTCAAAGATGTATACGTTGCAGTCGTTGACCGTCCCTTTTACCACATCGCTGTAGTCGCTCAGCTTCTTCACTTCCGTCACATACGGGCTGACTACCACCGCTTCCTTGTACGTCCGGTGCTCGTAAAACAAATACCCCGCTATGCCTACCGCGCAGAAGATGACAGCCAAAATCAGCGCCTTGATGGATCTCATGCTCATTTTCATCTGTCTACCTCCTTATTTCAGCCGCAGCAGCCGCAGGATGAACGGCATCATGATCAAGCTGTACAGGATCGCATCCTGTACCTTCTGGGACTTTACAAATACCTTCGCCAGCGCAAACAGGAAAAACGCCGCGATGCCATAATATAGTACGGTGATCACCGTGTTGATTACCTGGAGAACGCTCATATCCTTAACCTCCAATAAATGCGCCGATTTGCTTGCTGAAGATCATGACCACGGTGGACATGGCCAGGATGAACAGCATCGGTACCAGGGCGGTCTTTACAAACCCCTTATAGTAGTTCCCCTTGTAATCCAGCTCCATCACGGCAGCCCGGCCCACCACCGCGGTCGGCGGCAGGCAGTCCCCCAAGGGCAGCATTACCGCCCAGGTGGACAGCGCCACGATGGGGTCATACCCCAACATATTGAACAGCATGATCAGCGGCACGCCGAACAGGGGCGCCACCGCGTATTGCAATACGCCTTCCGCCACCGGCAGGATGATCCACAGGGTGGCGAACAGCACCGCCACCGGCAGCGTCACCACCGCCAGGGACAGCAGGCCCCGGGCGCCGGTCAGGGTCATGATCTGGTTCAGCATACCTACCACCACCATGATGCCCACCAGGCCCTGGAGGTTCTTCACCGTGGTGCACGCCACGTCGATCACGTTGATCTTGGTGCCCTTAGGCGCCACCAGCAGCACCGTGCCCGCGCACAGCATGAAGGTGAGGGGCAGTCCCACCACCGGGAAGGACTCCGGAATCACACGGCCGCACAGGATGATCACGATCAGTACCAGGAAGGGCAATGCCGCACGCAGCCCGTTCCAGCCCTTAGGCGGTTCCGGCAAGGTGGCCATGGCCTCGTCCAGATGGATCTTTTCGCCCTTGCCCGCCAGGTAGAAGGTGGCGAACAACGCCCCCACGATGGACAGGAAGCCCAGGGGAATCGTGAAGCCCACATAGGGCATATTGGAGCCTGCCGCCGCCATCATGGCCCACAGGTTGATGGGCGGGCAGGCCGCGCTCATGGCCGCCAGGATGAAGATCAGCGCCACCCGCCGGTCTTCCGGCACCCCCATGGCTACCAGCACTGCGCTTACCAGGCCGCCTACGGTCAATACCGTGGTCGCCCCGGAACCCGTGATGGCCCCAGGCACCAGCATCACCGCCGTCAGCAGGATCAAGCAGACGAACCGATGGGCGTGGAAGGTCTTTACGATCACCCGCACGATGTACGCTACGCCGCCGCTCTCCTTGTAGATCGTCATGAAGAACGTGGCCGTCAGGAACAATAAACAAATATCCAGATACGTTACCGAACCTTCTACCAGGTGCCGTACGATCTCCACAAAGGGCAGGGGGGAACGGGGATCCTCCCCCTGGGGTAGGATAAGATGGATTAGGACAGCGGCGATGGTCGCCGTAAGCATGGACAGCTCGGTGGTCAGCCGCAACTTCTTTGCCAATGCGAATACCACAACCAGTGCCACCAGCACCAGTGTGGAATGGGTAAACATAGTCACGAAAAATTCCTCCTCTATGACAGCGGGGGGTCGGCCCCGGCCCGCCGGCGGTTGCCGGCAGGCCGTAGGGGGGCGTTATCCCGCCCCCCGGCCGCTTATCTTCCGAAATGGACTTACTCCGTGATCACGCTGGCGATGTCCAGCGCTTCGGACACCTTGATCAGGGGCTTGTTGTTCTGGGCCGCGTAATCGGTGAAGAAGCCGTCGCTGTCGCTATCCTCTACCACCAGGATCACGTCCGCCATGCCCATGACCGCCTCAATGGACTTTTCGTCGGAATTATCCGTGCGGCGGGACATGCCCTCGATGTGGGCGCCGACCACTACCATGCCGGCGTCCTTGGCCGCCTGCATCAGGGCGGTGCAGCGCTCAATCTCGGTATCCACGTCCGTGCCGGCCGCGCCCATGCCCTTCATGCTGGTGCCCGCGGTGACCACCAGGGTCTTGTAGGCGCTGGTGTCCAGGGTCTCAGCGGTGAGGCTGTTGTCGCTGGCGGAGGTGAAGCCGGACTGTACGGCTACCATGTTCAGCATGACCGCGCCGGGGCTCTGGCCGCAGGTGGTCACGATCATGGGCGCCTGGATGGAATCCCCGGAAACCTCCGTGGCAGGCGCGGCCTCGCCGGTCTCGGCAGGGGCTTCCTCCGTGGCGGGGGCCTCCTCAGCGGGGGCCTCAGCAGGGGCCTCGGCAGCGGGCTCTTCCGCAGCGGGGGCTTCCTCGGCCGGCGCGCTGCACGCGCTCAGCGCCAGGGCGAGGACCAACATCAGGGCGATGATGGAAAGAATCTTTTTCATTGTTACAGGTACCTCCTGAAAGTATTCGGTTCGCACGACAGGGCCTGCGATTGACAGGCCCTGTGCGCTTACGTTACGTGTGGTTACAAACCAGGGCTTGGGGGGCTGTTACTTGCTCTCCGTGCCCTTCTTCTTGCTGAAGTACACCACAGCGGCGATCACGATCACCACCAGCACGATGATGCCGATCACCGCGCCGGAGCTCATGCCAGTGCTCTCCGTGGCCGCAGGTTCTGCGGGCGCTTCTTCAGCTGGCGCTTCCGTGGCTGCGGGGGCCTCTTCTGCCGGCGCTTCCTCTACGGGGGCTTCCTCAGCAGCGGTGCCCTTGCCCAGCTTCTCCAGGTCGCGCAGGGAGGTGCCGCCGAAGTCTACCGCCTCCAGCCACTCCGTGGGATAGCCCAAGGTGGTCTGGGAACCATCTTCGTTGATCATGTAGCCGTCCGCATACCGGCCCACCAGGTGCCAGGCGAAATCCCACCAGCCTTCAAAGACGGTGTCCATGCATTCGCCGGTGTACTCGGTCAGGTAAGCGACCGCCTTTTCGGGGCTCTCTTCATACAGCTTGACAGCCTCGGCCTCGATGGCCTCCTGGTTGGCGAAGAACTCGTCCTCAAAGGTAGCCTTCTTGGCCCGGATCTCCTCATACATGGCGTCCCAACGCAGGTTGGCCCAGTTGTTCACGAAGTTGAATGCCCAGAAAGCGGAATCCGGATCGAACACATGGCGTTCGCCGCTGGACCATTCCTCGGGGATCTCGGTGACGCCGCAGTAAATGGGCACGTAAACGGTGGTATCCGGGGAATCCTCGCCAAACCACAGCACGCCGCCAACGGGATCGGGCAGCCAGCTACGGCTCTGGGAAACGAAGCTGTAGGAGCAGCGGTAGGAAGCGATGCAGCGCTCCCAATCCTGGGCTTCGGTGCCCTCGGGCTTCTGGTCGGTATTCAGCGCCCAACGGGTGGGGTTGCCGAAGGGACCGGCAGCCAGGCCCTGGGTCAGATCATACTCGGTGCCTTCCAGATGGTCGCTAAAAATGTTCATCACGTCCTGGATGGAGACCTTCTCATCGGGCTTGATGGAGAAAGGATAGGCCTCGGTATCGTCCTTGAGCTCAAATTCCTGGGAGGGGGCCAGCAAGCTGAAGGCCCGCCACTCGCGGCGGCTCTGATAGAAGGGATAGCCATAGGGATCCGGATTGAAGATCTTCTCGAAGTTGAAGTCCTCGCCCTCAGACCACCAGCCCATCTGCTGGGGCAGCACGGTCAAATCGGTGGACCACATGAAGTTTTCGGTATCGTTGAAGTCCACTACGCCGATGCGGGCGCGGTTGGCGCCAACGAACACTTCGTCGTCGGGTACCCGCTGGGCCACCCAGTGGGCGCCTACGGCGCCGCTATCCGCCGTCCACAGCATGCCGGGGCCGCATACCTCGAATACCCACAGCTCGTTCTCATCGCCCACCACCAGGGTCTCGCCGCCATCGCCGTAACCATACTGCTCAGCCATGGCGCCCATCACCTGGATGGCTTCCCGGGCGGTAGCCGCGCGGGCCAGGCCCAGCTCTTCCAGGTTGGCGATCATGAGCATTCCGTCGCCATTATAGACCTCGTCCCGGCCGCTCCAGGTGAATTCACCCATCATGACCTGTTGGTCGTTCATGAAGGGATAACCCACATGGAAATAGGTATAGGTCTTTTCAGCCTGGGGGATCTCGCCTACCTTTACAGGCTCCCGATCAGGCCGTGTGGCAACGCAGGGGTCCTTGTAAATATCCACCATCTCGCCTTCGGCATGGGTGCCGCCGGGGATGATGACGATCCGCTGGTCATACCAGCCGTCGCAGGTATGGGAGACCATGACGGAACCATCGACAGACGCGTCTTTACCTACGCCCAAGGGCGTACATGCCAGCGCAGTTGCCGCAAAAAAAAGAACCGCTAACATGGCAATGAGAGCAATGCTCCAGAATCCAATACGTTTCATTACTTACATCTCCATTATTTAAGTTGATTTTACAAGAGTGTCCAGAGTCGATCTACGCCTTTGCTATTTGGAAAGGCATCCCCCCTTATATGTGCATGATATCTTGCCATAATTTGCCATAAATAATGCCAACTGCTTCACAATTATGACATATTATTATTTTATCATTCTTTAAATAATTGTCAACATGAATAAAAATTAGCTATTATTTCATTTATACAATGTGCAGGGAATACATGGCAACGGATAATTCTTATAATTCGCTTTGATCTAAAAGATTTGGTATAAGTAAGAATTATATTATTCAAACGAACAGCGTCCCGCAAAATTGGCCGTTTGTGGGACGCCCTTTCATCGTATTCCCCTTGTCCGCTGCCTGCGCGAATTGAAAAAGCGTTAGGAAGCCGGCGGCCTATGCAACGTCCGCCCGGCCCGCCGGATCCCGTACGCCAGCCCGCACAGGGCCGCCATGCCGCCGAGGGCCACCGGCCAGGCGTAGATAGTTTCATAATATATGGTGCTTTCCCCAGGCGAAGGAAGCTGGGGGGGATCAAAGGACAGGCCATAGTCTGCCACCAGCTTTTTGATGTTCAGCAGGTTGATCACCGGCAGGCCCGCCGCGCTGTAGCGCTCCACCAAGCCGCTGTAGGGCAGCACCCGGTGGTTCCAGCGGGGGGAGATCAGGCCCTGGCCCAGGGAGGTCGCCCCCTCCGTAAGGCCCAGGGAGGTGGTGTTCCCCCCCACGGCGATAAAGGCCTGTATGGGGCCGTTGGCTTCATAGAGGGCTATGCGGGCTTCTATGTTGGCGGTATAATCCGGCTCGTAAAACAGGGGAATTGGCAGTTCGGCTTTTAACCGTGCCAGGGTTGTTTCCAGCATATCCGGGTTCATTTCCAGGCCCACGTCGTAGTCCCCGCCGATAGAATAGCAGATGGGCGGGCTTTTTAGATATCCGTCCTCGTACAGCATCCAGGCCATTTCTGGGAAGGTTAGATCCGGGTTATTGGCCCCGTAGACCGAGGCGCCCATAGAGGCGATGTACACCACCCGGACCCCCATGGCGTCGCAGGCGGCCAAAACCGCCAGGTTCATGGCGGGAAAGGAGCCGGAAAACCCCGCCCCCACCGTATCCCCCGGCTGGATGCCCGCCTGGTGCAGCAGCTTCACCGCCAGGGCGGCCATATCGCTGTTGGCGGTGGTGCGCTTGGCGCCGATCTCCCCCAGGGTGGTGGTAAGCAAGTTGAATTCCTCCCCGATCATGCCGGTTTGATGGAGATCCTCCGGGCTCAGGGGGATGTCCCGCTCCGCCTTATAGACCTTGACCGCGTCCATACAGGCCTGCATCCGGCCCGCCGCGTCCAGCTGCATCTGGTAATAGGAGGTGGGGGCGGCGCGGCCGGTGGCGGCGGTGGCGCCCACGGCCAGCAGGGCCACGGCTGCGCAAAGCCCCAGCAGGCGGGTTTGTTTTTTGGTTATGCCCGGCGTTTGGTACATGGCAGCCTCCTAAAATACCGGGATCCCGGCCAGAAACATGAGCAGGGCCAAAAAGCCCACCACCACCGTCAGGGCCAGCAGGGTCTTGAGCGGCCCCTGGCGCACAAATTGGTTGGCCATGATCCCCGGCACCAGGTAGCCGATGATCCCGGGATCGTAGGGGAGGAGCAGGCCCAGCAGCTGGGCCAGGGCAAAGGAGACCAGGATCATCACGGCGAACTGCCGCCGGCCAAAAAGCAGCATGTAGCGGGAGAGCAGCTTAAAGGCCCCCCAGGTCAGCAGCACGATCAGCAGGGTATAGGCGATGCGCAAAGGGGTTTGCAGGCTCAGGGCGATATAGCCGGCCACCACCAGCCCCGCAGGAGAAACCCCGGTAAACTCCGCGAACAAGAGGCTCAGGAGCACCCCCAGCACGATGATTTCATTATACATAAAGCGCCGCCTCCTTCCGCACCCGTTCCATGATCTCCATGCCCGGCCCTGCGATATTGCCTGCCGCCAGCACCAGGTCCTCCGGCCCCAGGGCGTCGAAAGGGGCTTGCGCAGGCTTGTCCAGGCAGCGTATGGGGACTTGCATGTCCCCTAGGGCCCTGCGGGCAAAGCTCCGGGACCCGCCGCACAGCCAGATCTCCCCTGGCGCCAGCTCCCGGGCCAGGGCCAGCATATCCCGGGTGCGATAGCCCCGGTCCTGCCGGTTGTTCAGCAGCAAGACCAGCCGCCGGTTTTGAAAGCCATACCGCTCCACCACGCGGGTCAGGGCCAGCTTGGTGGAGACGGGATCGTTTACGGATAGGGCGTTGATAAATACCGCTCCTTTGGGGAACCGGTGGACGGATAGGGCAAAGGGGTCCGGCACAAAATCCGCCATACCCCGGCAAGCGGTTTCCCGGCTCACCCCCAGGGCCTGGCATACCGCCAAGGCCAACCCCTGGTTTTCCGGAAAAAGGGACATGGCCTCCAGCCCGGCCCCCTCCGTAAGCACGGCCCGGCTGCCCAGGGCCGCCGCCCGGGCCTGGATCTGGGGGAAGAAGGCCGCATCCCCTGTAAAGACCTGGCCATGGGCCGGGATGGTGCCGCACAGGGCCTCGCATACCTGGGGAAGGGTCGCTCCCATTTCCGCCGCATGGTCCGGCCGCACGTTGGTGATGACCCCAATGTCCGCCTGGAGCATAGCGTGCTGGGAATACCATTGCAGATAGGGGTCCAGCGCCATGCATTCGATGACCAACACCTGCGCCTTTTGCCGGCACGCCTGGCGCAGGATATGAACCTGCTCCAGAATGTTTGCGCTGCCCCAGCGGCGGATGGGCCGCTCCACCCCGTCCACCCCGATGGTCATGGGCAGGGTGCCGGTGGTCTTGCAGAAGACCCGCAGGCCCCCCGCCCGCAAGCCCCCGTCGATGAGCCGGGTCACGGTGGATTTCCCCCGGGTTCCGTTTACATATATAATATGAAGGATCTCTCGCCGCCAACGGCGGACAGCTGTCCGCTCCCATTGGAGATAGGCCAGATACGCGCAGGTGAAAATTAAAATAATGTTTCGTAACATCATAATACCACTTTATAGCAAACAGCCGTCCTAAAAAAATGATCGCCCATCGCCAAGAATACTTTCGAAAGAAACAAAATGCATATACGAATAAAAATTCATATATCGCTTTTCCAAGGAATTTTGCGGCGCATCCCGCCACGGCGCGGCCGCGGCAGCGGAGCCGGAGGGCTTGGCAAGGATGGGGCGAATCCTATTGTAACAAGCCTGGCGCAAGATTGCAACCTAGGCCCCAGGCACAAATCTCCGGCCCTTTGCATACCATAATCCCAGGGCGTATGCACAGGCGCGTTCCAGCCTTGGCCCGGCCGGCCTCTCCCCGGCGGAGGCTGGGCCCTGCGGGTACGCTCTTTTTTGCAGGAGGTGGGACATGGCAACCATTAGCTTATGCATGATCGTAAAAAACGAGGAAACCGTGCTTGCGCGCTGTCTGGACAGCGTAAAGGCGGCAATGGACGAGATCATCATCCTGGATACCGGCAGCACGGACGCCACCAAGGAGATCGCCGCCCGCTATACGGAGCGGGTGTATGATTTCCCTTGGATCGACGACTTTTCCGCCGCCCGGAACGCCAGCTTTGCCAAGGCCCGCATGGAGTTTGCCATGTGGCTGGACGCGGATGATGTGCTGCTGCCCCAGGATCTGGAGGCGCTGCTCCAGCTGAAATCCCGGCTGGATACCCTGGAGGCGGATGTGATCATGCTGCCCTATCATACCGGGGTGGATGAGACCGGCGCGCCTGCCTGCCGTTTTTTCCGGGAGCGGCTCCTGCGCACCAGCATCCCCTTCGCCTGGAAGGGCCGGGTCCATGAGGCCATCCAGCACCAGGGCCGCTCCATCCGCCTGGAAGCGCCTGCCATAACCCACCGCTCCATCAAAACCGTTTATACGGACCGCAACCTGAGGATCTATCAAGCTCAAGCTGCCGCCGGCGAGCCCTTTACCCCCCGGGACAGCTTCTACTATGGCCGGGAATTGTATTATCACAAGCGCTACCAGGAGGCCGTAAAGGTGCTGGAGGATTTTTTGCGGGCCGGCCGGGGCTGGGTGGAAAACAACGTGGAGGCCTGCAAAATCCTTTCCTATTGTTATGAGGGGCTGGAGGACGATATGGGGGCCTTTGGCGCCCTGACCGCGTCCTTTTTCTTCACGCCCCCCAGGGCTGAGATCTGCTGCGAGCTGGGCCGGCTGTTCATGAAGCGAAACCGCTACCCAAACGCCGTTTTCTGGTATGAGCTGGCCCTCTCCTGCAAGCCGTCGGATCAGACGGGGGCGTTCATGAACCAGGATTGTTACGGCTACCTGCCCTGCATCCAGCTGTGCGTTTGCTACGACGCCCTGGGAGACCATGCCGCCGCGGAGGCCTACAACCGCAGGGCGGGCGGCTATAAGGACACCAAAGCCTACCGGCATAATTTAGCCTATTTTGCCGCCCTGGCCCAGCACCAGGAGGCTCCTCCCCGCATATAATGCAGGGAGGTGGGGCGGATATGTGCCCCTCCATATCCCATTAGAAGGAGTACATGCACATGAATTTCAATTCTTGCAATAACAGACAACGGTGCTGTCCCCAGTGCGGAAAGCCCACATCCTGCTGTTGCTGCTGCGTCGGCCCCACCGGCCCTACCGGCCCCACCGGCCCCATGGGATTCCCTGGCATTCCAGGCCCCACTGGACCCACCGGCCCCACCGGCCCCACCGGCGCAACGGGCATCGGGCTGGATTCGGTGACGCCCTTTGTACCGGGTACGCCCTATGCGGCCGGCACCTTGGTCACCTATCAGGGCAGTCTGTACCGGGTGAACGTGGATAATCCCACCGGCACCCCCGGTTCATCCAGCGACTTTACCCAGCTTGCCGTCACCGGCCCCACCGGCCCCACCGGCCCCACCGGGCCCACCGGCGCAACGGGCCCTGCGGGCCCCACCGGCCCCACCGGCGCCAGCGGCCTTAACGGCCAGATGGGCCCCACCGGGCCTACCGGCCCCACTGGCCAGGCGGGCGAAAACGGGCGCATGGGCCCCACCGGCCCCAC
>OLGD01004604.1_pt1 | contig 11137 bp, 10 predicted proteins | sample 1605311 | NCBI WGS metagenome assembly OLGD01 (sample SAMEA3888917, study PRJEB22519) | human gut metagenome | biome: human gut; feature: human-associated habitat; material: faeces | place: Denmark | collected 2010 | reverse complement strand
TTTCGGAGCCGAGGGCTTTTCCGGTGCGTCCATGCCTTTGAATTTCCGGACTTTGTCGACGAGTTGCAGATAGTATACGTCGCCTCGGTCACCCCAGCCGGCATTGGGCTCGATGTCGCGGCTGCAGTTCCAGTTGTACTGATCGACGAACGAGAACGGATCGCCGTTCCAGCTATCCTTGGGCAACCATTGTCCGGCGATGAACTCGTTCCAGCCCGTCACGAAGACCAGCTCCGGATCGAGCTCGTAGGCGCGTTCCCACTGCTCGTCGAAGTTCCAGCCGTACAGGTATCCGTCCACGCGCGGATCGAAGCCGTTGCGCACGCTGAAGTTGCGGCCGTAGGCGTCTTTGACGTTGAACGCTCCGCAGTGTCCTTTCCGGTCGGGCGACGTGTTCTGCGCGATGCCGACGGCCACCTGTTCGAAGTCGCCGTCCGGGCTTTTGACGTATCCGTGCTGCGGATAGACCTCGAGCCAGCCCCATTGGTCGTTGCGCGTCGGGCCGTCGACATAGTCGGGCTGGCCGGGGCGGAACGTGAAGAAATCGGCGATCGCCCGGTCGGTGGGCGAGTCGGTCAGGTTGTCGGGATAGGCCATGATACAGGGTTTGCCTTTCCAGACGAACCACAGGTTTTCGTAGCGTCCGGGCTTGTACAGGTCGTTATAGAGCTGCCGCAGCGAGACGAGCGGAGCCGGGCCGAACGGGAGCATGAAAGCTATTTTCGGAACGTTCACTCCGTCTTTCTGCGCCTGATCCCAGGTTTTGAGCAACGCTTCGTAGGAGTCCTGCCATGTCAGGCTTCCGTTCGTACAGTCGAAGAACACGGCATCGACGCCTGCGTCGGCCAGCATTTCGGCGTGCTTGCGAAGCACCCACGGGTCGGTCGTCTTGTAGTATCCCAACAGGGGCTGTTCCCAGAAGAAAAAGCCGGGTTGCTTCGTGCCCCATGCCGGATGATGGTAGTCTTTCATCGCCTCGGGATGCTGTCGGACGATTTCGGTGATGTTCTTGACACGGTAGGTCGTGTCGTCGTTCCCCTGATGCCATGTCCAGTAGAACATGGCGACGAACTTGTCGGGCTTCTTGGCACCTGCTTCCTTGTAATCGCGCACCTTGCGGCCGAGCGCGTCCGTCGCGGCCCACGAGTCGCTGCCGACCGTCTGGGCCGGAGCCGTTCCGCCGAGCAATAGCGCTCCCGCGCACAGGCTCGGCCATAATTTTTTCGGTTTCATAAAAATAGGGTTTGGTTAGGTTAATGCGCGGATCGGTCCGATCCGCCGCAATCGCCTTGGGTGGAAACGATTGCCTGCAACAGTAAAGATATGAAATGTCTGTGAGTTATGCAACGTTCGGCGAAAATCTTCGTTCTGTCTGCGGGAAAATGCCCGGCTTTCGGGTCTGTTGTCATGAAGCGCACGGGAAAGACAATCCGTCGGAGGCAATCGGGAGCTCCGGAAATAGTCCTATATCTCGGGCGAGCGAAATATTTCCAGGGAAAGGCTGCCGGAATAAAACGAAACGCGGCCCGAGCGGGCCGTTCGATGTGTCGGATATGCAGGGGAAAAGCGCGCTACTCTTTTTTCAGAATGACGATGTATTCGCTGTGCATCGTGTTCATGTTGGCGCCTTTCTTGTTCGAAGGGCTCGTGACGCTCGGCATCCGTTTGCCGGTGATCGACCGGACGTAGGTATGCTCGTGCCGGAAGCCGTTCTGCTCGAACATCTCGGCCGTAAAATGATCCAAAGGGATCTGTATTCCTTTGACGGTACGGTTTCCGACGACATAGCAGACCCTGCCGCCGCTGCGCACGACGCTCGATACGTGGGCGATGGAGCGGTGGTAGTCGTCCAGAAAGGTCATGACCTCCACATATCTGCGCCGGTCGACCTCCTTGATCTGCTCGAGCTCGCGGGCGATCGTTTCCGTGCGGAAGGAAAATTCCGTCTTGAGTTGGCCGCCCATTAGCAGCGAGTCGATCTTTTGCGCGTTCTCGAACTGGAACCACTCGTTGGTCCAGCGTGAGAACTGGCCGTAAGCCACTGTCGTCTTGCTGTCGCCGTACGGAGGGGATGTGATGACCATATCGGCCTTGCGCCCCTTGAATATCCGTTGCGGAATGCCGTCGATCGTATTGAAGTTCGATACGACCGTCCGGCCGGGATGCGCGACGGTGCTGTAGGCCGAAAGCCCTCCCAGATTGCGTTGTACTTTGCGAATGAACAGCTTGAAAGGATCGACGTCGAACTTGCTGATTTTCGAGGGCGCTATCCGGTAGCGTTTGAACTCGCCGTTGCGCGTGTAGGAGGATTCGCGGATTACTTCCGACAAGGCCAGACGGAAAAAATTTACGAACGAGCGGTCGGCGTGCGCGTCGATCAAGTCGGTCAGGAACCGCAGCTTGGCGAGGTTTTCCGCACTGTACCAGTAATCGGCTTTTGTGATATGGTCGTAACAGTATTCGCCCTGCAATCGGGGATCGTACGTTTCGAGCCGCTCGGTCAGGAACTGCAGGAACTCTTTCAGCCGGTTTGCGTCGTATCTTGTGGTTTTCACCTCGGCGATCAGACAGGCCAGCGGGTTGATGTCGGTTCCGATCGAGTCGATCCCTTGAACGGAGGCCTCCACCAGCGACGTGCCCGAGCCCATGTAGGGATCGAACAGCAGCCCGAAATGTCCTTCCGGGCGGTACTCGTTGAGCAGCTTTCTGGCGATCTGCGGAATCATCATAGCCGGGTAGTTATGATAGCCGTGCGTGTACTCCTTGGTATTCACGTTCTTGAAGTCCCATTCGGAGGAGTATGTTCTTGGATACATTATGGAATTAATTTAGTGCAAATATAGCAAATACTCTCACATTGAGGGCGGCAAATACGGGATAAATTCATATATTGCCCTCAGAATGTGTGCAATGTCATTATGAAAACCGATTTTCAGCTGCGGGTTATCAACATCATCCGCGAACTGAGGCAGGGGCAAAATGCAAGCCAGGCTTACGTGGCCGAGCTGCTCGATCTGCGAAGCTCCGGACTGGTCGGCAATATCGAGAGTCCGCGTTTCCCTCACAAGTATACGCTCAAGCAGCTTTCCGTCCTATGCGAGGCTTTTCAGTACCCGTTCGAGAACCTGTTTCTCGACGAAAAGGAGACGCTATTGCCTTATAAGGAGCGTATCAAACTGCTAATCAATAAAATTATCGACTATGATGGATGAGAATTTGATTGTCGAAAAATTCCGTGAGATCAAGGAACTGGGGTTCGTCAAAAGCAAGCGGCCTTACAGTACGGGGATAGGCAAGACTTTCGAGGATTACCTGGGGGTTACCGAGAACAACGAGATCGGGCCCGATTTCGCCGGGTTCGAGGTGGTCAGCAAGCGCACGCAGACCTCGACTTTCCTTTCGCTGTTTACCAAAAGCCCGTCGCATCCTCGCAGCGTCAATACGATTCTGCTCGAGCGATACGGCGAGGAATACGAAGGATATCCCGGAATGCGAAAGCTCCATACGTCGGTTTTCGCCGGCAAGTTCAATACTTACCGCAATGCCTACGGTTTCCGGATCGTCAATGACACGCAAGGTAAAAAGATCGTGCTCGAGGTCAGCTCGCTCCCGGAGATGGAAGTGATCGATTCGAGCGTCTATTGGACCTACTACGATCTGGAGCAGTGCCTGCTGACGAAGCTCAAGGCGCTGTTCTTCGTGTATGCCGACTCGGATATGCGCGACGGCACCGAGTATTTTCATTACACTCAGGCCGATATTTATCTCGATCCCTCGCTCGAGAACCTGCTGAAGCTGATCGACCGGGGTCGGCTGATGATCGATATCCGGATCGGGTCGTATAAGACCGGCAAGATGAAAGGCAAGCCGCACGACCATGGTACCGGTTTCCGCATCCGGCCGGAGGATTTGTCGCTGCTCTACGAGCATCATCTGCATATCGACTGACGCTGTCGCCGGGCGTTCCGGCCGGAAATCCGAGTCCGCCCGCCGTCTTTTGGTCTGTGCGGGCGATTCGGTCCTGTAACCCGGAAAGTTTATTTGCAACGTCGGTTCCCGTTCGCTATCTTTACGGACGTATTCGGTTATGAGCGCATGCCGGATACGAGAGTACGTCATGCGCTTGTCTTTTCGTTCGACTCGGATATAAGTCTAACTCGTTAAATATATAATTGAAATGAAAATCGGTAAATTGTTTCTGACCGCGGTAACTTTCTGTTCAGTCGCTTCGCTGCAAGCCCAATCCGGGACCCAAATCGTCGCGCATCGGGGATATTGGAAAACCGAGGGATCGGCCCAGAATTCCATCGCTTCGCTCGAAAAGGCGATCGAAATCGGGTGCCGGGGCTCGGAAATCGATTTGATTCTGACGACCGACGGCGTGCTCGTGTTGCATCACGACGATGCGATCGCCGGCAAGCGGGTGGATGCGAGCACCTATGCCGAAATCAAGGACGTCAAGCTGTCCAACGGCGAATCCCTGCCGACGTTCGACGCCTTTCTGGCTGTCGCCCGGACGCAGAAAGGCACCAAGCCGATCATCGAGATCAAGCCCCATCAGACCAAGCAGAAGGAGGATGCGGCCGTCCTTGCCGCGCTGGACGCCGTTCGCCGTGCGGGGATGAACAAACGGGTCGAGTATATCTCGTTTTCGAAGAACATTTGCGAGCAGTTGATAGCGAACGGCCCCAAAGGAATCAAGGTGGCTTATCTGGGCGGCGACCTGTCGCCCCGGGAGCTCGCCGAGCGGGGATATACCGGACTCGATTATCATATCGGCACGATGCGGGCTCATGAGGAGTGGTTCGACGAGGCGAGGAAGTTGGGCCTCGAGATCAATGTCTGGACTGTCAATGACGAGGGATCGATGAAGTACCTGATCGGGAAAGGTGTCGATTACATCACGACCGACGAGCCCGAGCTATTGCAGAGCCTTCTCGGCAAGTAGCGGTCAGAGGCGTTCGCCGAGTTTGCTTGGCTCAAAGGGGCGACCTTTACGTTTCGTATGGCATGGCCGGGAGTGTCCGTTCGGACCCGGGGAAGGGGGCGGTGTTCCGGCCTTTGCCTTTACGGATTGTCGGTCATGATTGGCGTGTCGTTTATATTTCTGATAATTAGCAGTTTGTGTGATTAATACATGGTCCGGCGAAAAAAAATGAAAGTTTTTGCCGGAAATTCGGGAAATTTTTCCCAAATTTGCACTCGCAATTCCGCAAGGATGCGCGCGTTGCCAAAATAGCTCAGTCGGTAGAGCATTTCATTCGTAACGAAAAGGTCGTGGGTTCGAGTCCCACTTTTGGCTCCGGAGCAGGAGACGGGACAGGTGAGAGCCTGTCCCCGTTTTTTTCTGTTGGCGTATAGCTTTGTTTCTTCTTCGAATGGATTTCCCGGACACTTCTGCCATATTTCTTTCGCCCGGTGTTTCTGTCGTAATAAAATCATACGGGGCTGCGGCCTTGCGTCCGGCCGATCCGGAAGAAAACGGACAGGGGGCCGAGCCCTCTGCGGTCAGAAAACGTTGGAAGAAGCGTCCGGCGATTTCGATATGAACCTGCCGAACGAAACGAGCGCAACGGATTTCGTTAGCCGTTGCGCTCGCATGCGTTAACCGACGGGTTTTATCGGATCAGCCGGTTCGTGTCGGTGTCGGGAAAGACCACCCATGGTGTGAAGCTCTTGGCTTCCTCGAAATCCATGCGCGCATAGGAAATGATGATCACCACGTCGCCTACGACGCACTTGCGGGCCGCCGGTCCGTTCAGACAGACGGCGCCGCTGCCGCGCTCCCCCTTGATTATATAAGTCTCCAGCCGCTCGCCGTTGTTGACGTTGACGATCTGCACCTTTTCGCCGGCGATCAGGTGGGCCGCGTCGAGCAGGTCCTCGTCGATCGTGATGCTGCCTACGTAGCTGAGGTTGGCCTGCGTGATGGTCACCCGGTGTATCTTGGACTTGAGTACCTCTACTTGCATGTTCATTACTTTGTCGTCGATTGATTTTCCGTTCGCTGCGGGTATGCTACGGACGGAACGCCGTTTACGGGAGGCAAATTTATATAAATATATCCGAATACTCAAAAACGGCGCTTTCGTCCGGCCCGGCGTTCCGTAGAGTCGGGGCTAAGCGATGGCGATGTTGTCGATCAGGCGGATGTCGCCCGCCTGCACGGCTATGCAGCAGCGCATCGGGAACGAGTCGCTCCACGTATCGATCTCCTCGAGCGTCTCTGCGTGGACGACCGAAAGATATTCCGTCTTCAGCAGCTTCGTCGCGTCGATACGCTCGACGACCCGGCGGCGGAACTCCTCCACGCTCATCGTGCGCGCGGCGGCGGCGTTTTCGCTCAGCGCGCCGTAGATCGTCGGTGCGGCCGCGCGGTGGGCGGGGGTGAGCAACGCGTTGCGCGAGCTGAGGGCCAGTCCGTCCGCACCGCGAACGATCGGGCATGCGATGATCTGTACCGGGTAACCGTAGCGACGGACCATTTCGCGGATCACGGCGATCTGCTGGAAATCCTTCTCTCCGAAGTAGGCCCGTTCGGGCCGGACGATGTCGAACAGCCGGCTGACGACCTGGGCCACTCCGTTGAAATGACCCGGGCGGTGGGCTCCCTCCATCGTTTTGTCCGTCGTACCCAGATCGAACACACGGGTGTCCTTCTGCGGATAGATGTCTTCGACCGAAGGCATCAGGACATAGTCTACCCCGGTTTTCTCGAGCAGCGCCAGGTCGGCTTCCTCTTCAGGTCGTTCGGGTCGTTGAACTGCGTCGGGTTGACGAAGACGCTGACGACCGCGCGATCGCACTCCTCGCGGCATTTCTTCACCAACGAAAGATGCCCCTCGTGCAGGGCTCCCATCGTCGGGACGAGGCCTGTCCGCCCGGCTCCGCGAGCCATTTCGCGCGACAGTTCCGCGTTTTTCGTAAAGACTTTCATCGGGTTTTATCGTACGCCTTTGGCGTTTTTTTTGACATGGCAAAGGTAGAAATTAGATTATAATATACGAAGCTTTTTTCGGAAAAGGTCGTAACTTTGTACGGAACATAATCATGTAACTGTATGAAGAAAATTTTTACGATTGCGCTTATGGCAACACTCGCTACGGGTATGTACTCCTGCCGTCAGAAACAGGTCGGCGAGCAGAAGTTCGACTGGATAGCCGACCGCTTCGACGATATCAAGGTGCTCAAATACCGCGTTCCGGGCTTCGACACGCTTTCTCTGGACGAGAAGAAGCTGGTCTACTACCTGAGCCAGGCCGCCCTGTCGGGCCGCGACATCCTGTTCGACCAGAACGGCCGGTACAATTTGCGCATACGCCGCACGCTCGAAGCGATTTACCGGGGGTACACGGGCGACCGGACGAGCGAGTCGTTCAAGCGGTTCGAGAAGTACCTCAAGAAAGTGTGGTTCGCCAACGGCATTCACCATCACTATTCGACCGACAAGTTCCATCCCGAGTTTACGGAAGCTTATTTCGACGAGCTGATCGCCGCGACTCCCGCTGAGAATTTTCCTGCCGACTTCGGCTCGGTGGAGGAGGTCGTGGCTGAGATCAAGCCGGTGATTTTCGATCCTGCCGTGATGCCCAAGCGGGTCAACCAGGCCGAGGGCGAGGACCTGATCGTCACGTCGGCCAACAACTACTACGAGGGGGTCACGCAGAAAGAGGTCGAGCGGTTCTATGCCGAGCGGATGAATCCGCACGATACGACGCCCGTTTCGTGGGGCCTGAACAGCAAACTGGTCAAGGAGCCTGACGGACGGATCGTCGAGCGGGTATGGAAGGTGGGCGGCATGTACTCGCCTGCGATCGAGAAAATCGTCTATTGGCTCGGCAAGGCCGCCGAAGTGGCCCGAGAGCCGCAGAAGCAGACGATTCTCGCGCTGATCGACTATTACCGTAGCGGCGATCTGAGGCAGTTCGACGCTTTCAACATCCGCTGGGTCGAGGATACCGTGTCGAAGGTCGATTTCGTCAACGGCTTCACCGAGAACTACGGCGACCCGCTCGGCTACCGGGGAGCATGGGAAGGCATGGTCAATTTCCGCGATGAGGAGGCCACGCGCCGGACGCAGACGATCAGTGAGGAAGCGCAGTGGTTCGAGGACCATTCCCCGATCGACCCTCAGTACCGCAAGGAGCGGGTGAAGGGCGTTTCGGCCAAGGTGATCACTGCGGCCGTTCTGGGCGGCGACTGCTATCCCTCGACGCCGATCGGCATCAACCTGCCCAACGCCGACTGGATCCGCCGCGATCACGGCTCGAAGTCGGTGACGATCCAGAATATCACGGATGCCTATGACGAGGCGGCCAAGGGGAACGGATTCGCCGAGGAGTTCATCCTCGATCCGTCGATCATCGAACTGCGGGAAAAGTACGGGTCGCTGGGCGACAACCTGCATACCGACCTGCACGAGTGCCTCGGTCACGGTTCGGGCAAGCTGGCTCCGGGCATCAAAGGCGACGAGCTGAAGAACTATTCGTCTACGCTCGAGGAGGCTCGCGCCGATTTGTTCGCGCTCTATTATCTGGGTGATCCGAAACTGGTCGAGCTGGGGCTCGTGCCGTCGTTCGACGTGGCCAAGGCCGAGTATGCCCAGTACGTTATGAACGGCATGATGACGCAGCTCACGCGCATCCGGCCCGGCAAGACGGTCGAGGAGGCGCACATGCGCAACCGCAAGCTGATCGCCGAGTGGTGCTACGAGAAAGGCCGCGCCGACAACGTGATCGAGAAAGTGGTCAAGGACGGCAAGACGTATATCGTCGTCAACGACTACGAGAAGCTGCGGACGCTGTTCGGCGACCTGCTCCGCGAGATTCAGCGTATCAAGAGTACGGGCGATTTCGCGGCGGGTCAGGCGCTCGTCGAGACTTACGGCGTGCAGGTCGATCCCGCGCTGCACAAGGAGGTGCTCGACCGCTATGCGAAGCTGAAGCTGGAACCTTATGCCGGATTCGTCAATCCGGTCTACAAACCTGTTATGGAGAACGGCGAGATCGTCGACGTGCTGATCGAGTACACGGACGATTATCCGGGCCAGATGATGGAGTACTCCGAGAACTATTCGTTCCTGCCGTCGGTCAACTGATAGGACGGTCCGATTCCGGATTAATCGGGAATCTTTTCGCTTGCGGGCGGACGGGCAACGGGAGCCCGTCCGCCCGTCTTTTGTCCGTATGTCGACAGAGTTGCTGCCGGCCGTTTTCGAGGTTTGGTCGATGCGATCGTATAAGTTCCGTACCGGTTCGTTTATGAAGCCTGCGGATGGGTTTCGAACGGCGTTTCCGGTTATGGCGCCCGTTGTGTGTCGGGATGCTTTGGGGACGGTTCTTTCTTGCTGCTGAAGGCACGGCTTTGCTCGTAACGCCATTCGGCGATCGGCTTGCGGTTGCGCACGTATGTTGCCGCGTCGGCCTTACGGCGCCGCCGGCGGTCGGGCGAAGCCGTGCTGCATTCGGAAACGCCATGTGTCGGACCCGGTCGGAAGCCATGCCGATAGATCCGCGCATCGGATCGGATTATTTGACGTTCTTTCCTCTTCTGACGGGCCACAAAAGTGAGCTCCGAACCGTCGGAACAGGCAGGAATCGTCCGCACTGTGACGGGAATGGACTCGGCGGAGCGAAAAGTCGTTCGATCCGAACGACCGCTCGCCGCTATTTGAAAAATTTCCGCTGGAAGAGCAGCATGTAGAGCACGCCGATGGTGATGTAGCTGTCGGCCAAGTTGAAAATCGGACTGAAGAACAGAAACGACTCGCCGCCGATTCCCGGTATCCATGACGGATAGGTGCCTCGGAATAGCGGGAAGAACAGCATGTCGACTACTTTGCCGTGCAGGAATCCGGCATACCCCCCTCCTTCGGGCAGAAACGTCGCCGGGGCGGTGAATGTCGATTCCGAGAAAAGCAGGCCGTAGAACGCGCTGTCGATCACGTTGCCCAGCGCGCCGGCGAAAATCAGCGAGAAACCGACCAGCACGCCTGTCGGGGCCTTTTTACGAAGCAAATGGTGGATGTAGTAGCCGAGCGCGCCGATAGCTACGAGCCGGAATATGCTGAGAATCAGTTTGCCATAGCTGCCTCCGAGCTCGAACCCGAATGCGGCTCCCGGATTCTCTATGAACCGGATGAAGAACCAGTTCGGAAAGACGGTCACGCTCTCGTCGAGCGCGAAGTGGGTCTTGATCCATATTTTGACGATCTGGTCGACGGCCAGCAGCGCGACGATCAGCAGGGCGATTTTTTTCTTGGCCATGGCTTCGCGAGATTTCCGGTTGCAAAGATGTCCCATTTTTCTGAAACGGACAAATTTAGGGTGCGGCCAGTATCCGAGATCGCGTTTCCGCTCGGGCGGATTGAACCGGCTTGGGATCGCGGATGCCTTTCGACCCGGGGAGCGGCTGCCGGGTTGTGGTCGGGTATCCACCATGGCGCGGCGTTCCGGTTCCGGCGCATCGGATCTCTCCGGCTTCCGTCCGGTCGGTTCCGCTTTTCCGGCTTGTCAAGAACAGGCAGCCGCGAAAGGATGTCCTTTCGCGGCTGCCTTTATCGAACCGTTGACCGGTTCCGCATTTTTCCGCAGTAGTTTTCGCAGCGGGGCGAAAACTATTTCACCAGCGCGTTCAGTTCGGCGCCGGCCTTGAATTTCACGACGTTCTTTGCGGCGATCTTGATCGAGGCGCCCGTGCGCGGGTTACGCCCGGTGCGGCCCGGCTTCTTGGCTACGGCGAACGATCCGAATCCGATCAGCGCGATCTTGTCGCCTGCTTTCAACGTTTCTCCGGTTACGTTAATGAAAGCGTCCAGCGCTTTCTTGGCATCCACCTTGGTGATCGAGGCTTTCTTCGCGATTGCGTCAACGAGTTGAGTTTTGTTCATGGTAGTATAAGGTTTAAAGGATAGTAATTTCCGCTACTTCTTACAAATATAGCAAAAATGTTTTTATCTGAAAATAAACTTTCGGGGATAAAGCGATTTGATTCGTTTCGCGCGTTGCCTCTTCATAGTCCCGCTGCAGGGAAGGGGAATCGGGGAGAAAATTGGAAAAGTGAAAATTCCGTTATATTTTTACGCCCGGAAAGATGGCAGAGTGGTCGATTGCGGCGGTCTTGAAAACCGTTGAGCTGC
>OLGD01004603.1_pt1 | contig 11144 bp, 6 predicted proteins | sample 1605311 | NCBI WGS metagenome assembly OLGD01 (sample SAMEA3888917, study PRJEB22519) | human gut metagenome | biome: human gut; feature: human-associated habitat; material: faeces | place: Denmark | collected 2010 | reverse complement strand
ATAAACTCCTCTCCGGCGAACTTGACCTTTCCTGGGATAGTTGCCGCCGGAGTTTCCCCGACTCATGGGCGGAACAGGAAAAGATGTTTCTCAATAAATCCCGAAATCATCGTCCCTCATAATCTCAAGCATGAAATCGTTCAGAAAAGAGATTGAATTCCACGGAAGACAACCCCTTCTTCAGATGGTCTTCCTGTAAAAAACGGAGCAAGTTCTTTCTTTGCAAAGATCTTGCTCCGTTTTATTTTTTTGAGTAAAGGTCGTTTGTTCTGTAAGCGCCCAGCCAGCCCCATGGTGAGGGTGAATCGAGGTAAGCGCCCAGCCAGCTCCATGGTGATGGTGGATCGAGGGGAGATTTTTTCGAAAGGGGAAATGGCCACAAAATGAATGCCGTCAGACGACGATAACCGCCCGACGGCATTCATCTTTTTGGTAAATTCCCACTCAAAAAAATCCCTCTTCCTCCTCACCATGGGGCTCGCTGGGCGCATACCTTTATATCGCCATTCATGCGCTTAAATTATGAGAGCAAATCCAGTTCTGCTTTTTCTCTGACAATCTGCTCAATCCGCTCTTTTGTCATTACCTTGCCCAGTTCATTTCCACAGGCCTCGGCAACCCAGGAATAGATTTTTTCCGCTTTTGCCAAATCGCCTTGAAACAAGGAAGGCATGGTGCGAACACGATCAAATCCGGAAATGACCTGTGTGGCGATCTCGCCCAGATAAGCGCTTAAACCATCCGGACCGGATACGTACTGATGATAGAGATTCATAGCATGGATCCGCACTGTCAATGAGCGGGGGTAATCCGAACACATCAAATTCCATGGATCGCTGGAGACTGTTTGATCCCCGGCATTTCGGAAGTCCGTCCGCAGGAGGACACAAGGAATATCCAGCATCTTGGTGATCATAAACTCCACCACAGTTCCGGAGTCAAGATCCGTTCCGTCAAAATTAAAAAGAGCCAGATGACAGCTCATGACCAGTTCCAGATCACCGTTCCGGATACTGGTGTTGCGAAGCCGGTTCCCTTCTGTATCCTGGGGCAGAATCGTCTGATAAAAGCCATGGGAGACCTTTTGAACAGCATCGCTCAGCAGGCGGTTACCAGAAAGATGTTTGAAATCAAAAAGATCCCCCGCATGATAGATCCTCATTGCCGCAGCCATTTTTCACCTCTTGAAATTACGCACAATCAGCAAATTCTGTTTCAATCATATGTTAAAATTGAATGAGCCTCTCTGCTAAAAGCGGTAACAACATTTCACGAATCCTCCATCATTTCGGAGAAAATTGATCCGCCAATATACGAAATATCATCCAGATGAATGCCCCCCCCGGTATCCAAAGTTATGATTCGTTCTGGAAGAGATATATTCTTTATTGATCCCGTAGTCGTTTGATATTCTCCGCCGGGTTTTCGCTCGTCCGGAACGAAGTGTACTATATCCACCTCGGAGGAACCTTTCAACCTGCTCCCGATAATACATATCGGACATCAGAGCGAATGGGTTGAAGCCCAAATCTTCGGGAGGTCTATTGATGCGTGTGCATAGCTCACGTACATTTGTGAAGAAATCAGCGTAATTCATAGGTGGCAATGATTGCGGTCAGTATTTGCTCTTTGTCTTTACGGTAGTTCATTCCTCATCCTCTTCGTCATAATCCGGATATTGCTCCGGAATCTTCCCGGTGATTTTGAGGACTTTTGGATATTTTTCCTTCGGGTCGAGCGGGATTATCTTTTTGACGGAGATGTCATGCTCCCACTCGTCGCCGAAATCGAAGAGATAATACGCTCCCGAGCCGGGGAAAAGGTGATGCCCGACATAGCATTCGCTTGAGAGCACTTCATCATCGTCGATATCCTCTTCATCGCGCACGGCGGTGCAGCCGTCTTCGCATTCGAAGCGATAGAGGTGGTCGTCCTCCCGGTTGAACAGCGGATTCAGAAAATCGTGAAGGTCCTCAAAGGTGCAGTCCTCCCGGACAAGCACATCCGCCGAGCACCGAAATCCGCGCAGTTTTACGTGAAGCTGCAGGACTTGGAGATTTTTCTTGTCGAAGTCGTACTCTTCCTCCCCCTCATCATCCTGCAAATCTTCGTATTCATCCGGATGCTCCACCCGGCGCGCCCCTTCGATCAAAAGGCCCCATGTTATCAGAGTGCTCAGGGTATTCTTGAACTCTTTCGGCGGCAGTTTGAACCCGTCCACCGTCTCCGCAAGGAAGGTAAACAAGTTCGGTTCACCAAATCCCTCGACCAGGGCGGGGAATCGTTTTTTGTCGTCGAGAAAATCCGAGACGAGACCTTGTGCCAATTTCAGTCCATTCTTGAAATGATCTTCGCCGAACCCGATTAAATGGGTATCCGGAATATAAGCTGAAGTGACGGCGAGAATAACATCAGGGACGAATTTTGCGGTAGCGGCATTTTTGCAGAGCGGGGCGAGGAACGAATGACCGCTCAAAACATGGGCGAGCATCTTTTTCTTCTCCTCCTGCGGAGCCTCCCGCATGATCTGATATGCGAGATCCAGCTCTTCCCTGGGGAGCGGGAATTCCCGCTTATATGTATCCTCGTCATCATCGTCCTAAGGCGGTCGTTAAAAAACCACCCACCATAGAGTAGAATGTTGATATTCTGTAATTTGGATGAGCTATTGAAGAAAACAGATTTTTGATCCAATTTTTTCACAATTTCCATTATCGCAGTTGCGAATTGACTTACGGAAAAACACGCATTTTTCTCAAGGTTGTCATAATCTACTAAAATATAGAATTCACTCACTTTTCAGCCTCCTGTTCTTCCTGCCAGCGCTGGCGGTTGAGTTGAGCTAGGCGGCGGAGGATTTCGATCCGGGCGGACTCGCTGATTGTATAACGGATGTTGTCATTGGGGGAGAGATACGGCAATGGATAAAAATCATGTTCCAAGTTTATACCGTTCCAGCCGTAAGCCGCCAGCATTGCATAGTCAAGAGATTTTTGCACATCTCGCATGCGCAATATTCCACCGACCTCATTTTGAGGGTTGTGGAAATCGTTGTACAGTTGTGTCAGTCCATAATGTCGGTCTCGCATTATGCTTTGGCGAATGATATGCAGAAGATGTCCGCCTGCGGCAAGTTCTTTTTCTTGGTCTGGCTGGGGAGATTGTGACAAGGGGAACGGGAAAGTCTCATATGAGTCTGAAGGTGAAAAATTGATGCCGTAACCCATTGTCGAACTGGTTTTTCGGGCCCATTCCTGAAAGATCGTTGAAGACAGGATGGCGAATTTTACTCCATCGGGTAAAATGATTGCCAGTCTGTGTGCGAAGACAGATTGGTTGGAAACATATTCGAATTTTAAATAGGTTTGCACCAATGATACGGCTATGACTCTGTCCACCGCGCTAACATCATCGCCATTCCACCCTGCCGGATGTTTCGCAAATGACGCACCGCGGCCAATTGCATGGTAGAGAGCCTTAGCGTCCCTTCCATATAAATACCACTTCTTCTTTCGACCTTCTGCAGTAGTGTTGCCAGATAGTTTATCACGCTCCGTTTTTACTTTTTCTCGAACTATACCCAAAATTTCCGGAAAATCTGAAGCCACGCGGTTCGGGTAGTCCACAGGGACATGACCAGAGCTTAAAAAAACTTTCTTTTGTTTTTCTGTCGCGGTCGCCCAGCTGCCTTCCGCATCTCGATCCAGCGGCCAGTCGAAAAAGTTGATCACCCAGCGGGAGGGCTTCTGTTCGGGATCGGAGTTCAAATCGTCGCCATTGAGGTAAGGGAACAACACCTCACTGTTTTTAGGATCTTTGGCAATAAATGCTTGAGCTTCGGCTTCGCTCATGGTGAATCCCATCCCCAAAACGTATGAACCAATAAAGGATTCGTTGGCATTGGCTTTCAGCACCTTGGGCGACCATTCCTCCTGTGCCGAAAGGAAGGCGGAAATGGTGTCGACTTCCTGACCATTCAGCACAAATTTCCCGTGCCATTCCACATTTTTTGCGATATGGACGGGGGAGATCACCACCGCGGCTTTGCCCGGCCACGGCATGTTGGGATCGGCGGCGATGATCGTTGCGCCTTGTTTCAATAGCCGTTCCAAGCCAACTTGCCGGGTGTCGCCCTCCGCAATGGTATTGCAGGCAATCAAGCCGAAAAATCCGCCGTCCTTCAGGAGGTCGAAGTTGTTCAAATAAAAATAAGCGACCAGATCGGCGGAGCCTCTGGCATCGTCGGCGATGTTTTTTACCAAATAATCCCGATACGCCGTCCCCAAGGTTCCGGTCAGGTGTTGTCCTCCGCTGAATGGAGGATTGCCGCAGATAGCGTCAAAGCCGCCGTTGCGGAACACCTCGGGGAACTCAATCGCCCAATGGAACGGGCGGCGATGCGGCTTGCCGGATGGCAAATCCTCATCCAACTTCTGCTGTGCTTTGGCATGATATTCCCGAAGAACAGAATCCTCCCCTTCCATGATAGCTGCTGCATCGGTGGAAAGCAAATCCAAGGTCTCCTGAAATTTGTTCTCCCGTCCCTTGAAAGAGAAGACTTCTCCAATAAAGAGGTCGGCCAGAAGTTTGACTTTGACAAGCGATGCCTGCGTCTGGCTGTTCAGTCGTTCCATGTATTGGACATCGGTGATATCCCGGATGGGGACGGAGCGAATTTGTTCTCGCAGCTTCAGAACTTCATCAATGGCATTCGTGATGCCCTTTCCGAAAAGATGGGCATAACCGGTTCCGTCCGGCTTCATTTTCAGTTCGCGCAACTGGTTGATGTCATGAATGCCGAGCAGACTGTCTCCGGGTTTCAGGTTATGGTCCAGAAATCCGAACGGTCTGCCCTTGGAGATCGTGACAAGCCAGATGGAAAGTTTTGCCAGTTCCACCGCCAGCGGATTGATGTCCACCCCGTAAAGACATTTTTCCGCGATCAGGCGACGGGCCGCGTTGATTCTGTCATCAATTTGCTCCGACATCTTTTCTTTCGGCGGGATCTCGCAGACTTCTCCTTCGGTATTGATGAACTTACCGTCCTTTTCCGCCTGTTCCCAAGCCTCGTAAAGCCGGTCGGCAAGGTAACGGCACACCTGCACCAGAAAAGCCCCCGAGCCCATTGCCGGATCGCAAATTTTGAGATTCAGCAGTTCCGCCGGAGGTTTCAGCTGCCAATCCTTCCGCTCTTTTCCTTCAGCGGGTCCAATGTATACAACCGGCTCCAATGTAGTTTTGACAATTTTCTCGGTCAGAATCTTCGGTGTGTAATGGGTTCCGGATTCCCGGCGGTCCTGTCCCAATGTCACCATGAAAGATCCTTTTTGATAGACCAGAGGCTGTTCCCATGCGTCCATTCGAAGCAAATTGGCATACGGGGTGATGCGTTCCACCAAATCCCGATCCGCACCACAGACGGCGGAAAGTTTATCCAGCAAAGCCGTATCAACCGTTTTATTGTATGCATTCTTGATGGCGGCCGGAGAACGGCCGGTAATATCTTTGATCCGGTCGAAAAGTTTCTTTTCCGATTCCAGCGCCAGCGATTCCAGTTCCGGAAGGGTGATGTTCGGATTTTTCGCCTTGGCGGAGCCTCGCAAACCCAGCGTAATTTCCGGTGTACGGGCAGCGGTATGTTCCAGCAGACCTTCATAAATGTGCCCGATTTGTTCCACGTCCAGTGCCCGATAAGAGAGCAGGATCGCGCCGCCGGTCTGTTCCAGCACCTGCAAAGAGTTCAACAGCAGGAGAACCGTCCGGTTGTCAATGGGCAGCGGGGTTGGATTGCACTCCTTCCAGCAGGTTCCCTTGGCTCGTCCTTCAAGGAACGGATACTTATCCGGATCAAAGATGGAGCCGCCCAAAGCAGGCAAGCGCACCTCGGCATGCTCCAAGCCACCATAAACGGCCCGAAAGATCGCCAGCAGACGCGCCCAGGCATCGTGCCGCCGTTCTAGGATTTCTGCTCCGTGTTTATCCGCTTCGCTCGCCAACTGACTGCGCAAAGTGGAAACGGCGTAATTCTGATCGTAAAGCTCCGTCCCCAGCAACAGGAGCCCCCGTTCCTCCGCACAAAGAAGGAAAACGAGCCGCATCATGACGGTAAGTCCGGCTTCGTAGAGTTCCGCCGGTCTTATATCGCGCAGGAGTTCCCGGTTGCGGTCCTGATCCGCTTTATCCAGACCTTGAATCAGAACTTCCACGGCTGTGCGCACCTGATCGCCAAGTGTGTCGGTAACTTCTTCCAGACAATCAAGCGATTCATCCATAAGCGCCGGAAGAGTTTCGTTTTCCGGACCGAAGAAACGACGAACCCCCAGAAGCGAAGAAAACGCCTGCAAGGTCCGCGGTTCCTGGAACCATAGACGGGCATACCAAGTCACACTGCCGGAAGTTTTGCCGTTCGGGGCGTTGACAAGCATCCACTCTTCGCCGTTAGTAAGCAGTCCCAGGCGAACGTCCTTCACCCGGCAGAGTTTGGTCATTTTGTCCAGGGGAGAGGCTGTCCAGTCACTGCGTCTGTCTATAGCGGTAAGATTTGTCCCCGGAGGATAGACCCCAACGAAAAGTTTCGGTTTGGCATCTTCATCCTGCAACACGAATTCCGGGGAATAGCCACCGACGCCGTTATCTGACGGAACTTGAACGGAATTTCCCGGCAGCAAAACTTTGTCCGGTATCTCCAGAAAGTCGGAAATTACCAAATGCACCCATTCCTTATGAAGCGCCTGTAAATCCTTGTCATCCTCGGAAACAGCATCGCACCATTCTTCATACGCAGAACGAATGTGCCGCTTGGCTTCGGGATAGATTGCCTCCAATCCCTGCGGAAACACACGGTCCAATACAGCGACTGCCAGGAATGGTCCGGAAACTTCGACCAGCGAAAGCCATTCGGCATGTTTGGAAAGATTTCTTGCCATTATTTTGCCCCCCATGCTTTCGTTTGCGGAACGAGGAAGATGACCGCCACAGGGAAGGTTCTCGCCTCGGGATCGGCATAGTGCTTTTCGATCATTGCCGTTTCCTGTTTCTTTTCATCAGGAATCCGTTCCAGCCGGGCACGCAGAGCATTGCGGTCCTTTTTCAGCTGATTCTGCTCCATTTCGTTGTAAAAAGCGAATGTCAGCTGAAGTTCTTCCGGTTCGTCCAGTTCCCTGCGGATATTGGCATCCAAATCATCCAGAATGTGGATGATATCTTTTATTTCCCCCTGTTTGCGCAGCTCAATGGTATTCCGCAAAGTGTCCAGTCGGTCACGTGAACGGGCATCTACAGCCGCCATAATAGAAGTTTCATTCTGTTGAAAACGCTCTTTGAGAACAGCAAAAGCGGTATCAGGAACCTTATCCAGCGCAGAACCGGAGTTCAAAAGTGCATTCAAGTCTTTCTGCGTAGCAATACGCCTGAAAGAATCATGCCGGAGTTCTCCGCCGGAAACAGTCAATTCCTCATGCAAACGGTGATGGTCTCCTCCGGTAATAACCAAACGGGACCAGACTATCGCCTGCGGATTTTCAATTCCGGGAACGCTTTTAATTGCCACCCGGTGGAGATGTTTTACATCTTCCAGGCTCCAAATTTCCTCCCTCAAAAGGCGCAACGACATCTGGACCAGCTTATGATTCAAATGCGCCAGAACCAGATCTTCACGCCCCTTCATCAAAGCATGGTCGAAGGTGATCGCCCGCTTTTCTCCGGTGTGAGGATGGTTCAGCCCGTTCAACGCCTGACTCCATGAGCCGCTTAGCGCAGGGACATCGAAGGCACTTCCTGAAGGCAGACCCGGACGTCCCACAGGCTTTAAAGCAGGTTTTCCCGCAATGTCCAAAGCCACTTGAACCGCATTGGCAATGTGCTGAGGGGTCAAGTGAAAATCATTTTCCGCTTCCAGCAAATGTTCATGCAGCCTTTTGATTCGTTCCTGCAGGCGTTTTTCTGCGGCGAGATACTTGCCCGCCCGTTTGCGTTTTTCTTCCGCAGCTGAAACATCAAAGGTAGAACTTTTTCCCAACATTGCGTCTTCAATTTGACGTGCGATTACGGAGCCAACACTGCCAAGATCTTCCCGGATATTATTGACCTTTATGGCAGCACGCATCAGATACTCACAGTCTCCTGCAATATCGCCGGGCTTGCAACTGGTATCGGTGGATTCAAAGCCTTTTCCCACCGGGTGCCAGATGAACACAGAACTTTCCTTCTGTCCATGTCGGTCAATGCGGCCGTTACGCTGTTCCATAACGTTAGGATTCCACGGAATTTCCACATGGATCATGAAATTGCAGTAGTTCTGCAAGTCAATTCCTTCCGAGGCGGCATCTGTTGCCAGCAGAATCCGGACAGGAGAATTTTCCGGAGAAGTTTGAAAGGCGGCTTTAACTGCTTCTCTCTCCTCCGGCAGCAAGCTTCCATGCATGACCATCAGATGTTCTCCACCGAATCCGTTGTGAGCCAGAATCGTTTGCAGCCAGGCATGGGTATCGCGATATTCGGTGAAGAGAATAACCCGTTTATTGTTCCATTTTCCATCGGTTTTCAAATGGATGTTAAGCCAGTGCAAAATAGCCTTTGATTTTGAATCCTGCCGATCTTTTGCGTTTTCTGCCCATTCTGAAAGTTCATCCAGCAGCTGACGCTGACTTTCAGTAAGCGGGGCCGAAAGTTCGGCGTTGAGTTCGAGGACTTCTGCAGCAGCCTCATCTGCCAACGCTTCGTTGGAAAACTCCTCTTCCGCTTTCATGATGGCACGATGCAGAATGCGGTCATCGAAATTGTTGCTTTTCTCCTTGTGTTTTCCATGTTCCAGCGTTTCACGGTGTTTCGCCAGCGTTTTTGCAAATGCGGCAGGAGAGGAAAATAAGCGTTTTTTCAGGAGGATATGAACGAATTTGGTCCCATAGGCATAGCGTGAGTCGCCGACAGATTTCATCCGGGATTCGCAGAATTGGCGGAGAAGATCATGAACTTTTCGCTCGTCTTCTGTATAGTCCACCTCAAGCGGCAGGAGTTCTCGCGTAGGAAAGACAGGCTTTCCCGCGGCATCCACAATGTTGCTTTTCAGTCGGCGAACCATAACTTGCTGAAGTTGCTGTTCGTCCGGTTCAACAGTTTTTGCAAAACGCTGATTATCCAAAAGTTCCAGAAGCGAGGTAAAAGACTCCTTATAGCCATTGTGCGGCGTGGCCGTGAGAAACAAGTGATGAGAGAAATGGGGCGAGAGCCGTTGAATTACCTGAGTGCGCTGGCTGGGGATAGAATATGCCGCGGCAGCCGCAGGAGCGACATTGTGGGCTTCATCAATTACCAAGATATCAAACATCCTTGGATAACTGATCTGCGGAGGAAGAATATCTTTCAAAAGACGCAGTCCTTCTCCTCCCTTGATCCAATCCATGGAAGTGATGAGCCGAGGGTATGATGTCCAGGGATTGGCCTGCAGACCGCGTTCCCGGCGAAGTATTCTGATGTATTCAGTGTCGACAATACGGAATTCCAAACCGAATTTTTCCTGCATTTCCGTCTGCCACTTTACCTGCAAACTGGCGGGACAGACGACAAGTACCGTTCTTGCCCGGTGACGGATCATCATTTCTTGAATGACAAGACCGGCTTCAATGGTTTTACCTAAACCGACATCGTCTGCAATCAGGAGATTCACCCTTGCCATGCTGATGGCACGAACCAGGGGATCCAGTTGGTAATCCTCAATCGTGATTCCGCTTCTGAATGGAGCCTGCAAGGATTGGCGATCAGCATTGGATGCAGCGCCCCACTGAACTGCATCCAAAAATGCCTCTAACTTGTAATTCGGATCGTAACCGCCAATGACGGGCAGACCGGCTTTTTCCAAAATCTTCGCGCCAGGTTCAATTTCCCAAATAACCTGCAATTCTTCATCAAGAGCATCTTCATCAATGGATTCCAGCGTGACCAGATGCTGAAGTTCCCGTAAATTGCGAGCCAGCCCGTTGCTGTCAATTTGCGTAACGACCCATTGTCTGCGACGAACCTCGACCAGTTGTCCCGGCTCAGGAAGCAGATTTTCTATTGCTATATTCTTTTGGCTATCTGGCTGCATAACAGAAAGTTACCTTTTCTTTGTATAAAATTTATTGACGTGGGCGACAAGACTTCGACCTATGACTTCACCTAATTTAACTGGAACAGCATTTCCGATCAGCCGACCGATATTTTTCTGACAAATCGGCTCATCTGGCTTGGAAAATTGGTAGCTTCGTGGGAAGCTCTGAATGATAGCGCCCTCTCGAAGCGAGATTGCTCTGTCCTCTTCCGGATGACCAAATCGCCCATTGCCGAACCCGAAGAACTGGGTCGTCATTGTCGGTGCTGGCTGGTCCCATTCCATGCGTCCGTAAACACTGCCATATGTGTTACCAGACTCTTTTTTATGGCAATCTGCGACCAATTCTCTTGGCCAATCCCGCCATGTCCCACCTGGTTTTGAGGCGCGAATTCTACGTAGATTCATGTCCGACAACTTGGAACTTTGGTGGAGCGGATCTTGTTTTGACTGTTCCCCGTGACGCAAATGGGGAAGTCCGCGAAACGCCTGTCGAACTGTCTTCCTTTTAGCCCCGATTTCCTTGGGCGTCAGCAGATGAATTTCTCCCAGTTTCGATGCCAACAGCACTAAGCGGTGTCGGTGTTGAGGAATGCCATATTCAGCACAAGCCACCACTTGATGAGACACGTGATATCCGGCATCCCGCAATGTTTTGAGAAATGTCTGGAAAACATCTTGTTCTTCAAGTCCTGGGACATTTTCCATTGTCACGAATTCCGGTTGGATTTCTCGAACCAGACGTGCAAATTCAAGCAGGAGGAACCATTTTTTATCTTTGTCCTCCTTGCTCCTGGCTTTCATATTGTACGTTGAAAATGTTTGACATGGGGCGCAACCTGCCAAGAGTCGTAAGCATCCTTTTCGATAGAATCCACATATTTCCTTTGGCTGCAAGTCAGTCACAGATTCTTCAAGAAATTTGCTGCCGTTGTTATGCTCATATGGATATTGACAGACCGGATCCAAATCAACTCCCGCCTTCACTTTGATACCGGCATCTAATGCTCATGTACGGTAAAGAAGCAAGCAACCGAAAACAATAGATAGACCGCCA
>OLGD01004598.1_pt1 | contig 11168 bp, 10 predicted proteins | sample 1605311 | NCBI WGS metagenome assembly OLGD01 (sample SAMEA3888917, study PRJEB22519) | human gut metagenome | biome: human gut; feature: human-associated habitat; material: faeces | place: Denmark | collected 2010 | reverse complement strand
AGATGCATGACGGAGGTCAGGGTAAAATTACGCTCGGCTGTGATGTTACCTCGCTTTCGTTCCCGACAAAATGTATAGCCGACTTTGCGGAAAAATATCCGGGAATCACGATTGATGTGCGACAGCTTGACGAGGCTGACCGCACACTTGCAATCACAGGCGGTGAATACGACTTCTGCTTTATGCCGAGAGATATGGTTCCCGAAAGCTCGGGTATTGAATCAATCATTACACATAATGAAACTTTGTCCGTTGTAACAGCGAAAAATTCAAAATTCAGCGGAAGAAAAAGCGTTAAGCTTTCCGAATTGGCTGACGAAAGTATTCTGGTACTTTCGGAATCGGTTGCACCGATTGTGTATATGGAAATTATGGACTTGTTCCGCACATTCCATATAACTCCTAAAATCAGTAATTCATTTGACGATCTCGTTTCTATATATGTATCGTCCTCTTCGGGAATCGGCGTGTCTGTCATACCAACCTCGGTTGCCGCATACACTTCTAACGAATACACCGATTCATACCTTATTGATGATGCTGACACAAGCATAGCCTATGTTATGGCATGGGGAAAGAATATTTCAAATCCTGCTGCAAAGCTTTTTATGGAGGCTGTTAAGAAATATGCCAAGGGCGATGACAACATTTACGGGCTGTAACTGAGCATATTTCTCAATATAAATTCCAATAAAGAACTATAGTGAAAATTTCACAAAATAAACACACATTATTTTCAAAAAAGGTATTTACTTTATAAATCTTCGGTGTTATAATTACGGTAGTCAAGGAGAAGTTGACAAAATATCCTTTCAGGAGGTAATTAAAATGTACAGATTTACTTTACCGAGAGATCTCTATCATGGTAAGGATGCTCTCTCAAGTCTTAAAAATTTATCCGGCAAAAAGGCTGTTGTAGTTGTCGGCGGCGGTTCAATGAAGCGTTTCGGTTTTCTTGACAAGGCTGTTGACTATCTTAAAGAAGCAGGTATGGAGGTTAAGCTTATTGAAGGCGTAGAGCCTGACCCATCTGTTGAAACAGTTATGAAGGGCGCCGCTGTTATGCGTGAATTTGAACCCGACTGGATTGTTGCAATGGGCGGCGGTTCTCCGATTGATGCCGCAAAGGCTATGTGGGTATTCTATGAGTATCCTAACACAACCTTTGAGGAAATCATCACTCCGTTCAGTTTCCCGACACTTCGTACAAAGGCTAAATTCTGCGCTATCCCGTCAACATCGGGTACTGCAACAGAAGTTACGGCTTTCTCAGTTATCACAGACTATGCAAAGGGTATCAAATATCCGCTTGCTGACTTTAATATCACACCTGATGTTGCTATCGTTGATCCTGCACTTGCCGAAACAATGCCGGCTAAACTTACTGCTCACACAGGTATGGACGCTATGACTCACGCAATCGAGGCTTATGTTTCAACTCTCAACTGTGAGTACACAGATCCGCTTGCACTCCACGCAATTGAGCTTATTCACGACAACCTCAAGAAGTCTTATGAGGGCGACATGGCTTGCCGTGATAAAATGCACGATGCACAGTGCCTTGCAGGTATGGCATTCTCAAATGCTCTGCTCGGTATTGTTCACTCAATGGCTCACAAGACAGGTGCGGCTTTCACAGGCGGTCACATTATTCACGGCTGTGCAAACGCTATGTATCTTCCTAAGGTTATCAAGTATAACTCAAAAGATCCTGTTGCAGCTGAGCGTTATGCTAAGATTGCTAAGTTCATCAACCTCAAGGGCGAAACAACAGAAGAACTTGTTGACGCACTCATCGCTGAACTCCGTTCAATGAACGATCAGCTCAACATTCCGCAGGGCATTAAGAACTACGGTCCGGGTGGCGTTAAGGCTGACGAGAGCATTATCGACGAAAAAGAATTCCTCGAAAAGCTCCCAGAAGTTGCCAAGAACGCAATTGCCGATGCTTGCACAGGTTCTAACCCACGCCAGCCAAATCAGGAAGAAATGGAAAAACTTCTCAAGGCTTGCTACTACGATACAGAAATCGACTTCTGATTCGTTTGACAAATCTATTTGTACTTATCACAGCTCTCCGTTTTCGGGGAGCTGTTTTTTTAATAAAAAATCCGCATTAAAAAGCACTTAAAAGGCATAAAAATCATATGGACAATATTGCTTTGTTGTGCTAAAATTGACTTGAAATTGATGAATTTGGTGACATAAAATGAAAATTGCAGTAATAAACGGTCAGAACCATAAAGGCTCAACCTATCATATTGGCAAGCAGGTTGCCGATAAATTAGGCGGCGAGGTTACGGAGTTTTTTCTTCCGAGAGATTTCGGCGATTTTTGCGTAGGTTGTACGCAGTGTTTTCTAAAATCCGAAACACTTTGTCCGCATTATGAGCGACTGAAAAAGATTACCGAGGCTATGGACGAGGCTGATGTACTCATCTTCACAACGCCCGTGTATGTTTATCATTGCACAGGCTCAATGAAAGCATTTCTTGATCATTACGGTTATCGTTGGATGGTTCACCGTCCCGAACAGAAAATGTTCACAAAGCAGGCGGTTGTAATTTCGACAGCCGCAGGTTCAGGTACAAAATCTGCCAACAAGGATATCGCCGACAGTATGTTCTTTTGGGGCGTTCCAAAAACTTATCGTTACGGTGTCAATGTTCGTGCAACAAATTATTCAGGCGTCACCGATGAACTCAAAAAGAAAATTGACAAAAAGATTACCTCAATTGCCAATAGGGTAAAGAAAAATAACGGCAAAGTTAAGGCAGGTTTAAAAACAAAAGGCTTTTTCTTTATTATGAGAATGATTCAGAAAAGCGGCTGGAATGAAGCCGATAAAAATTACTGGGCAGAACGAGGTTGGAACGGTAAAAACAGACCGTGGAAAAATACATAAGGAGATGTTTTAAATGGCAAAAAATACTGAAATCAGCTTGAGAAACAAGGTTATTTATTCGGTTTATGTCCGTAATCACACAAATGACGGCACGTTTAATGCCGTTGAAGAGGATCTTGACAGAATAAAGTCACTCGGCACTGACATCATTTGGTTTATGCCGATTCATCCGATTGGCGTCAAGAATAAAAAAGGCTCTCTCGGTTGTCCTTATGCAAACAAGGACTATCGCACAACAAATCCGGAATACGGAACAATGGACGATTTCAAGAGCCTTGTTGAAAAAATTCACGCAAAGGGCATGAAGTGCATCATTGATGTTGTCTATAACCACACTTCGCCCGACTCAAATCTTTCGGTTGAACATCCCGAATTTTTCTACAGAAAGCCGGACGGCAATTTTGGCAACAAAGTCGGTGATTGGAGCGACATAATCGACCTTGATTATTCTAACAAAGAATTATGGCAGTATCAGATTGATTCGCTCGTTATGTGGGCGAGAATTGTTGACGGCTTCCGTTGCGATGTTGCATCATTCGTTCCCGTTGAATTTTGGAAACAGGCGAGAGAGGCTGTTGCAAAGGTAAATCCCGACTGCATTTGGCTTGCCGAAAGCGTACACAGCTCTTTCAATGTGTTCTCTCGCAAGAGCGGAATTTATACCGCAAGCGACTATGAGCTTTTTGATGCTTTTGATATGGAATATGACTACGATATCCGTGAAGTTTTCGACAAATATTTGAAGGGCGAAACCACACTTTCAAATTATATGGATATGTTCAATTATCAGGAGGCAATTTATCCGCAGAATTACGATAAAATGCGTTGCCTTGAAAACCACGATCAGCCCCGAATCTGCCATTATGTAAAGAACAGGAGCGACCTTGAAAATTACACAGCTTTTCTGTATTTCTTGAAGGGTTCAACCCTCATCTATGCCGGTCAGGAGTTCGGTTGTGACGAAACTCCAAGCCTTTTTGACAAGGATGTTTTCCCACGCAACACAGGCATTGATTTGAGCAACCTTTTTGCAAAGCTCTATACAATCAAGAAAACCGTTCTTGATGATGACGATTATTTCAAGGCCGATGCAGACGATGAAAACGATATTGCAATTCTTGAGCGTGACAACAACAAGAGCAAGAAAGTCGGCATTTTCAGCCTTAAATCAAAGTCGGCAGATGTAAAAGTTGACCTTCCCGACGGCGACTATAAGAACGAAATCAGCGGTGAAACAGTTACGGTTTCAAACGGAAAGATTCATTGCAACGGCAATGCAATAATTATCCGCAAGTAAAATAAAATTCCATATAAGAATAATACAACCTCCCTGCAAGGCAAAATTCGATTGCAGGGAGGTTGTTGTGTAGATAAATGTTCCTGTTTAATTTTGTTTTGATTCAAATTCACTTTTTAACATGGAAAAATACAATCGACCTACATATTCTCCGTCCATATAAAAGTAATCACGCAATGTTCCTTCATATGTAAAACCGCATTTTTCTATGACACGCTTTGAAGGTTTATTTATTGTCTTTGTACAAATCTGTACCTTGTGCAGATTAATTTTATCAAATCCATATTGTATAACTGCTTTCGTTGCTTCGGTAGCATATCCTTTGCATTGAAAATCAGAGCCTATGCAATATTCTATTTCGGCAAAATTATTTTTGCTGTCAACAAGAAAATATGCTATCTGACCTATACATTCACCTGAATTTTTTTCTATGATTGCCCAACGGTAGTAATCATTTTTTTGATACGAATTGATATATTTTTCGAGAAGTTCATCAACTTCTGCTTTTGTGGTGTAAACAGGTTCGGAATACAGAGATTGAATTTTTTCATCGGCAATCCAATATTTTAACATAGCCTCGTCGTCTGAAATTTTAAATTTGCGGAGTATCAATCTTTCTGTTTCTATAGTGTCTGTTCCGATATGTGTAAGCATATTTATCCTCCTAAAATAAGTTGTATATATTATTTTCTTTTACTATATTTGAAGCGAAAAACTAATTTTCACCATATTAAAAAATAATTTCCTACAAATTTTACATTAAAAATTTGATCGTGTCTATCAACTGAATTTAACCGAAATGTTAGCGTTGGTTGCGGATTTTAGTCTTATTTCTGAACAACACGGCAAGCGGAGTAATGATTAAATAGAGGATTGTCAGTATCACAAAGAACATTATATCAGCATTGAGGAATACATAAATTATGTTAAACCCAAAATGCAAAAGCACAGAGTAAATCAGATTGTTGTGTCTTTCAAGAAAAATGTTCATCAGAACGGTGATTGATGTGATAACGACAATGTTTGAAATGATGTATGGAATAGCCCTCAAATCAGTAAATTCTGAATCAACTATCCACAAAAGTGTGTGCCAAAAACACCAAACAAGTCCCTGACAAATTGACGATTTTATAAACGAGTATCTGCTGTTAAATTCTTCACGCATAAAACCGTCGCCGCCCATAAGAGCGGTCATTTCTTCAATGTGTTCCAAAGGAAACGATGGTTCGCAAGGCAGTTTTTTATATACTTACTTAGCTTTCTTTTTATTATTGCCGAAAATTTTAGTCGGAATAATGCTTCCGAGGAATGCGGCGAGCAAAATCCAAGGAATAACTCTTGCGTCAAAGCAGAGCAAAAGGAGCATTGTTACGGCAAGCGGTTTTTTCATTGTGACACCGAGAAGTCCTGCCGTTATGACTGCCGCACAGAATGCCGTGTCAAGTCCGCCGAGCATTGCAACACCGTAGCCGATGCTTACTCCGCAGAAGATGACGGGGAAGAAGTGACCGCCTTTCCAACCCGACTTTATGCAGATGTTTGTGAGAACAAGTTTAAGCACACCGCTGATAATGAGAATCCACGGTGCAAATTCGGCAAAGCTTTCCTTGACAACGGTAATGCTTTCTTCGCCCGAAAACATTGTGAGGGGGAGGTATGTACCCATAACACCGAGGATAATTCCGCCGAGAGTTGTGCTGATAATAATGCCGAGTTTACCCTGAATGAGTGCGAAAAATTTTCCGAAAATCTTTGAAGATACGATAAACAGAAAACCGCATACAGCACCCAAAAGTGCGAGAGGAATTCCCCACAAACGCTCAAAATTTGTAATGTTATAACCACCAAGTCGTGGAAGTCCCATACTTCCGCCGAAAATCGAGTTAAGCAAAAACAGAGTTCCCGCCGCAAAAAGTACGGCAATGATGTTTGAAATAAGCTTTGTTGAACGGATATCGGTAGGCTTTTCTTCGCTGTCAAGCCTTTCTTCATTGACCGATGCAAGACCGAAAAGCGGTGCGTAGAATACCGCACTCAGGGTTGCGCTTATGCCGATTTGCATTAGTTCGGGAATTTTACTTTTAGCGTCCTTCATATGACTTCCCGCCCAGTAGCAAAGTCCCACGATAACACCTGTCAAGCCTGCCTCGGGGCCAAGACTTCCGCCGAAAACAAGGGGCAAAAGTGCCGAAATGCAGAGCAAAAGCACCTTGTTATACGGATAAAATTTATCTTTTTTTACCTTTTTCATAACCTCGTCAAGTTCATCGGGAACGGCATTTGTCAGCTTTTGCCATATTCCGAGAATAATTCCGCCTGCCGTACAGACGATAATCGGATAAAATTTGAAATCAAAATTTGACGGAATTGTATCCCACACAAGACCGATTCCCAAACCCATAAGTTTTAGAAACAGCCATACTATCAGCGAAGTAACCGCACCGCTGAATCCGCAAAAAATGTAGTATAAAAAATTGTTGGCAACAGTCCGTTTAGTCATTGTCGCACCTCCGTGTGTTTATAATTGGATTATAACATAAAACACAGCAAAAAAACAATTATTCCGCACAAAAAGTACAAAATAATTGCTTTTTATTATTTTTTTAATTTTAGAGCCTCTTCTAAACAAAAACAGCTGACACCAATGCCGATGTCAGCCATAAAAATCTATTTGATTTTAAATTTCAAAATCGGCACTTACCTTTTTGAATTTCCTTTTTCTGATGATGAAGTAGGCAATCAAAACGGATGTGCCTGTGATAAGCCATGAAACGGGGTAAACCATAAGGAGCATATCGTAGGTGTGGAATGCCTTGAATACTGTGAAGAGCCAGATGATTCTGAACACAACAGAACCGAAGATTGTGAGGATTGCAGGGAGGAGTGAATGTCCGATTCCTCTGAGCGCACCGCCGCTGATTTCGTATGAACCTGTCATAAGCTCAAGGAGCATAACAATCGCCATTCTGATGATTGCGTACTTAATAACGGTTGGGTCGGTTGTGAAGAAGGTGATGAAAAATCCGCTTCCAAGCATGAATATAACGCTCACACAGCCTGTGAAAATACAGCTGAAAAGCATACAAAGCCTAAACACCTTTTTGCATCTGTCAAACTGAAGTGCGCCGTAGTTCTGACTTGTGAATGTAACGGCTGTCTGGCTGAACGCACATACTATATAGTATGTAATGTATTCAAAGTTGAGTTCAGCTGATGAGCCTGCAACCGCCTGTGAACCGAAGCCGTTTATGGCTGTCTGAATGAATACATTTGAAATTGAGAAAACCATACCCTGAATACCTGCAGGAGCACCGATTTTCAAAATCATAATGAGATGTTCTTTCTTGAATGAAAGTTTTTTTGGATTGACTCTGATTGACTCGTCTTCGTTTCTGATGAGGAACATCATAATAAGTCCGGCGCTTATGCCGTCGGCAATTACTGTTGCAATGCCGACTCCTGCAACGCTCATATCGCAGACGATTACAAAAAAGAGGTTCAAAAGAACATTTACAATACCTGAAATTACAAGACAGTAGAGCGGACGGCTTGTGTCGCCGACACTTCTCAAAATTGCCGAACCAAAGTTGTAGAGCATTACAAACGGCATGCCCATAAAGTAAATTCTCAGGTATGTTGCCGCAAGGTCAATTACATCATCCGGTGTGTTCATCAGCCTTAACAGCGGTGCTGCAATAACCTGACCGAGTATCAGAAGAAGAAATCCGCATATAAGTGAAAGTGTTATTACCGTGTGAACAGCTTCCGAAACCTTTTTACGGTCATTTTGACCTATATATCGTGCAATCAAAACATTTGCGCCGACCGAAAGTCCCGTGAATAACAGCACAAGCATATTGATGAGCGGAGCGTTGCTTCCGACTGCGGCAAGTGCCTGACTGCTTGAAAATCTGCCGACCACCGCAACATCGGTTGAGTTGAAAAGCTGTTGAAGAATACTGGATCCTGCAAGCGGAAGTGTGAAAAGAAGAATTTTTTTTACGAGCGGACCTTCCAGCATATTTATCTGGTGTGAGCGCCGTCGCTTTTCTTTTACGGTATTCTGACCTTTGTTTCTTTTAAACAGACTTGCAAACGCAAGTGAGGGCATTTTTTTGACTTTCCCCATTAATTTCTAACCTCTTCAATCACATAATCTTTGTAAACAATACCATTCTTTTCCATTTTCCACAATTATTGTAATCCTTTTGCCTGAAATAAACAAGCAAAATACCTTATAAACATAAAGTTTACTTTGCTCACAATTTTAGTTACAATAACTACCTCGTCAAAATTCTTCTTTTTATGCCTTTATAATATGGTAAAAACTGCTTTTCTGCATATTTTCAGACCGATTTTTCTCAATAAGCAAGGCTTTGAATTTGTATGCAATTTGTGCCTCTTCAACAAAAGTAAAATTGCTCTCTTGTAAGCATTGACGAAAAATTTTTTAACCTACAAATAAATGATTTTAAAATTGGTGTATATGCCGATTAAATTATAATGATACAATTATGATACAAGCTCAATATAATATATGTTTATAGGGATAAGCGAAAAGGAGTGAATGTTATGAAGAAAAAGATTGCAGTAATTGTGGTTGCAGTTATTTTATGCGTTGCCGCCGCAGTATTTGCCGTGCCGAAAATCAGTTTCTATGCGTGTGAGCCTACCGTGTATTTTGATGTTGAGTACTGCGACAAGGTTGACGCTAAGATGTCTGCCGAAGATGCCGAAACCGTGAAGAAAATGTTTGAGGGCAAATCCGCATATTTTGATTCACCGTCTTGCGGTTTTTCCGAAAAGGCATCAATAAGAATAGGCTGTAATACATATATGCCTGCGTGTGACGGTGATGAAACTGTTAAGCACGGATTTATGTATTTTAGCCTTTCAAAAAGCGAAAATAACGAACTTCGCAAGATTATGAAAAAGTACGGAGCAGATACGAGAAAAGCCATCTAATACCGTTGACAGACGCATTTCCGTGTGTTAAACTTTTCTCGAAAAATATACGGAGGTGTTTTTATGAAAAACTACAACTGGGCAACACTCGGTTGCGGAGTTATCGCAAATGAGCTTGCAGCCGCACTCAAAAGCAGAGGACAGACACTTTATTCCGTTGCAAACCGTACCCATGAAAAGGCGGTTGCGTTTGCCGAAAAGTACGGCATTGAAAAGGTTTACAACGATATTGATGAGCTGTTTAAAGACGAAAATGTTGACATAATTTACATTTCCACACCGCACAACACGCATATAAAATATCTTCGCAAGGCTCTTGCGGCAGGAAAGCATGTTTTGTGCGAAAAGTCGATAACGCTTAATTCAGATGAACTTGACGAGGCAATCTCTCTTGCAGAAAAAAACCATGTTGTGCTTGCAGAGGCAATGACAATTTTCCATATGCCGATTTACAAGGCACTTCTTGAAAAGGTAAATTCAGGTGACCTTTGCGAGCTTAGGCTTATTCAGATGAATTTCGGCAGTTACAAAGAGTACAATATGAACAACCGATTTTTCAACCGCAATCTTGCAGGCGGTGCAATGCTTGACATCGGTGTGTATGCGCTTTCGTTTGTTCGTATGTTTATGAGCTCATGCCCAAACGATGTGTTGTCGCAGGTTAAATATGCAGAAACAGGCGTTGACGAACAAGCGAGTATTCTTTTAAAGAATAAAGAGGAGGAAATGGCAACTGTCATTCTTTCACTTCACGCAAAACAGCCAAAGCGTGGCACAATCTCGTTTGACAAGGGTTATGTTGAAATCTTTGAATATCCCAGAGGCATGGAGGCAAAGATTACATACACGGCTGACGGCCATTGTGAAACAATCTCGGCAGGTCAGACAAAGGACGCTTTGCTTTATGAGGTTGAAGATATGGAAAAGGCGATAGAGGGCGACACGGCTCTTATGCACCTTGACTACACAAAGGATGTTATGAAAATCATGACCGACATCCGCAAAAGCTGGGGCATGAAATATCCCGAAGAAGAGTAAGTTTTTTGAATTTAATTTGATACTAAACACAAAACTCCACCGTGAAACGCGGTGGAGTTTCCTTTATATATTTGATTAAATCAGAATTAGTAGTTTTCTGCGTGAATTTCAAAATAGCTCTGTGGGTGGTTGCAGACGGGGCAAACCTCGGGAGCCTCTTTGCCTACAACAATGTGACCGCAGTTACGGCATTCCCAAACTTTGATTTCGCTCCTTTTGAAAACTTCTGCAGTTTCAACATTGCGGAGTAATGCACGGTATCTTTCTTCGTGATGCTTTTCAATTGCGGCAACAAGGCGGAACTTGTGTGCAAGCTCTGTAAAGCCTTCTTCCTCGGCAGTTTTAGCGAAATCTTCGTACATATCTGTCCACTCGTAGTTTTCGCCCTCGGCAGCGGCAAGAAGATTTTCGGCTGTGTCGCCGATTCCGTTAAGCTCCTTGAACCACATTTTTGCGTGTTCTTTCTCGTTGTCTGCCGTTTTTAAGAAAAGGTTTGCAATCTGCTCAAAGCCCTGCTTTTTGGCGACAGATGCAAAATATGTGTATTTGTTACGAGCCTGCGATTCGCCTGCAAAAGCAGCCTCAAGATTCTTTTCTGTCTGTGTTCCCGAATACTTTGTTGTTTTAGCCATAATATTTCCTCCGTTAAATTAATTTTTGAAATTTAAAATACTCAATACGCCTTTGTGTATTTAATTTTTGAATAAAATAATAATCATTATTGATTTAATACTACTATACCTTTTTTATATAGATTTGTCAATAGATTTACGCAAAAAAATATTTCTTTTTTAGGATAGGCATATTTCATTTGAAAATACCTATCCGTTATTTTATGCCTGTTTTTTCGATTTTATTACTATTTTTGCGAAAAATATTGCTTGTGTATTGTTGCAATTTGCTAAAGTGTCGGATGTGTAAAAATTTTACCTTGACTTCTCACCCTGTACAGTATAAAATAGT
>OLGD01004594.1_pt1 | contig 11172 bp, 14 predicted proteins | sample 1605311 | NCBI WGS metagenome assembly OLGD01 (sample SAMEA3888917, study PRJEB22519) | human gut metagenome | biome: human gut; feature: human-associated habitat; material: faeces | place: Denmark | collected 2010 | reverse complement strand
AGAAGATACAAATTCCCACCTCCCACCCCTTTACATTTAACGCATAATGTGCTATAATATAATTAAAGAAGGAGGTAACAAACCACGTGGAAATTGAAGAACTTCAGCAACAGATACTCTCATTAAACGACACAATAGCAACTCTCACGTCAGAGAAAGACGGTCTTACAATATCGCTAAATAACGCTAATGAGAGAATCAAAAAGCTCCAGCAGACGAATCAGGAACTCTTTATCCGTTGTACGTCACCTGCCGGAGAAGACCCCAATCCTAAGACGTACAAAACCATAGAAGAAATATCAAAAGAAATGAGGAAAAAATAACTTATGGCAAACGCTATTGACATTCTTAACACAGCACGTGCAGAAGCAGGATATGCAGACAGAATACCTGAAATTAATCAGCAAAATCTTCATAATCTTTCACTTCTTGCACCCACAGAACTGAACGATTTTCTTAACGTTCTTGCAAAGATTGTAAAGCAGTATGTGTATGATACCACATACGATTCAACAGAAAATCCGTTCGCAGAATTTTTCTCCGAAAAGCTCCCTGTTGGTTCAACTGTAGAGGACTTGTATGTAGACCTTATAACCGGTGCAACACCTGCATGGAACGATGACGGAAGCTATGCTCTTAGCAAGAAAGCACCGAACGTTAAATCAATTTATCATAGTGAAAACTATGAAATGCAGTACAAGGTTTCAACGTCTTATGCGCAGATGAAGAGCGCGTTCCTTACGATGGGCGGATTCGATTCCCTTGTAAACAGAATAAAGGGAACACTCAACTCTTCAGCACAGTATGACCTGTATTTACAGTGTCTTGAACTTATTCAGACGGCGTATATGAACGGTGTATTTCAGTTGAAATGGGGATATTCGCTTGATACAGAGGATGGTATAAAGAAATATCTTAAAGACCTAAAAACTACATATAAAGATATGCAGTTTATGACGAACAAATATAACTATTATCATATGCTCACAAAGACACGTAGAGACGACATTGTGATAGTAACCAAACCGAAATATCTTGAAAAGATTAATGTTGATTATCTTGCAGGCGTTTTCAATCTGTCACAGGCAGAACTCAATGCAAGAATAATTGAAGTGCCTGATGATTATGGTTTTGGCTCTTATGACAACGGAAATAGTACTATAATTGCTTTCATGTTCGATAAGCGAATGTTCCGTATATTCCCTACACTTTATGAAGGTTCGGCAATTTATAACCCCGCATCTCTTGTTGATAACACCTTCCTTACTCTTGCATATATATTCTCTTACGGTCTGTTCTTCAATGCTGTTGCATTCGTTGGCGGAGAAAATCCGAACAAACAGGCTATTATAGGAAAAGCACCCGAAACCGTAACGGCATTCACAGCAAACGGCAAGGATATCAAGAATAAGACATTGCAGGACGCGTCATTTAATCAGGGTAATACTGTTAAATTTACATGGAGCGGAACGGAAAAGTATAAAGCAACCGTCACATATACAAGCGCAGCTATAGGTGGAACAGAAACTGAGGTTTATACAGAACCATTCAGTCTCATAATGCCGATGACAGGCAATTTCACAGTAACACTTACAGCAATATAATAAATAGGGTTGGTGGGTGGGATATTGGAGGAAATTATGGCAGAATCTCCACAGACAATACTTGAATTATATCAAACAAAATATACTGATACTTCATATAAAAAGGTTGTTAATCCTGTAGGAAATCTTACATTCAGAGATTTTTTAAGTACATATGGAATACCAAAAACTTTTACTAATATGCAGTATATTAGACATGGTGGATTTGTTGACGTTGATATGAAATTTGAAGATACAGAATATTATAATTATGTAGCATACAATAACGGAGAGGGAGCAGGTTATGAGTATGCTTTCATAATAAATAGAGAATTTTTGAACTTTAATTGTACACGTTTGTATTTACAACATGATGTTTGGGCAAACAATATAGATAAATTCAAAACATTAACACAAAAGGTCTATACGATTAGACGACACGTTGATAATACTCAGGTTAAAGATACAGTTGGGTATTCAGAAGATATCCCTTTGACATTTCATTATACCGGAGAATATAAAGCAACGTCATCTCAAATAATTGTGTGTTTATGTTATTCAAGAGCGTTATCAGAGACTTCATTTAATAATGTCAATGCTCCGTGTATGCCGTATGACCCTATGAACTATATATTTTTCACTTATGACAGTAATTTAACTAAAAATGTTACTGAAGAATCGAGTTTTTCTGAAATACTTAATATGTTAGATAGTGTGTATATTGTTGGTGCATATATGTTTAAATCTTCTCTTGATATCACTGTGGGTGAAATGATAACGCCGAGATTTAAAGCAGGAGAGGGAGGCACATTAAAAGGATTTAAATTGTCGTCAACATTAAACGGATTATCTACAAATATAATTTTTAATCTTGATAGTGTATCAAAAGAATCAATGTTGTATAATAGTCAGTTTACGAAATATTATATCACAGATGGTATATCTAAGAAACAGTTAAGACGAGAAATTGTTGGGAACGGTAATTCTCCGACATTGGTATTAGATGAAACATACTTTATAGATAACTCCGGAATATATAGACGTGTTGAAATTCCTCAGGGTGCGTTGACATCGCCAAACTCCTCAAATAATTTTATATCGTCAATAGGATTTAAACTACCGTCATATGTTGATAATGTAGAACGTGCAGACCAAAAGAATCAAATAGCTATGTTAACAAAAGTTGCAGGCGCGTTAATTAGTGGCGGTTTATCTGGAGCGTCAGTAGGAGCAATTGCAGGAAATGTTGCAGGAGCAGGAATTAGTTCATTAGGTCAATCATCAATAAATATTATGGACGCACAGGAAAACTGGTATTCATTTAATGATTACGGTGATTTTACAGCAACATTATCAAAGACAAATCAAATGGGTTTACCTTATATACTTGAATATCAAGGAACAGACGAACAGAAACAACTGCTTTTTGACAAATGGAATGCAGAAGGATACATAATTAATAAACTTCTTCCTCTTACAATTCGTTCAAGAAAGTATTATGATTACATTAAAACTAAAGACCTGTGTCTTAACATAACAGCACCTACAGAAGAAGTAACTCAATTAAACGAAATATTCAATAGAGGTGTTACAATATGGCATTATACCGGAGCAGGAATAAAATATCCGAACTATGTAACAAATACGGAAAATGAGGTGATTTAATGATAGAACAAATCTTTCTTGTATGCGGTTTATTCGCAATCGTGTTAGTCACTATATCCTATATCATAGGAAATATAATAGAAATCATATTCATGAGGATAAAATATGGAATTGATAAGAAACGTAACAACAATATCAGTACTAATATCAAGCCTTCTATTTCAATTTCTTATAACGGTGATAATATTGTCGATGATAAAAGAATCGAAACAGAGAAACGCAGAAAAGGACTTGTCAGACTGATACGAAAAATCTTCTTTAGGAGGAAAAAATGATACCGTTTTATACACAGTACGGCAACAAAATTGCCAACACAAAAGCACAGAAAAAGAACTTTATAGAAAACAATTTAATGTACCGTAGATTTACTCTTGTTGCACTTAATAACTTTGAATGGATAAATCTTCCCGAAGAGATAAAACCGCGTTACATTGAACGTTCTCTTTTCTATACAGGTTCGGCTGTTTTTGGTTATGACGATAACATCGGCTACTTTGTTCTTCCGGCAGCACTTCAGGGTAATCTTGACGTATATTTTGAACCAACTAATTGGTCTGTAATAGGAAACGGATTAACCAAACAGTACAATAACACAAACAGCGTTCTCATGAGGAACAATATGTTTTGTATTCCGTCAGAATATGACGTAAGGTGGTATGCACAGAAAATTTCTGATGTTTACAGAACCGTTGATACCAACGTTTGCGCACATAAAATGCCGTGGGTAATGAAAGCGCGTTCAAATAGAACCGTCCTCTCTCTCAAGAATCTTTGGAAACAGATTAATGAAAATGAACCTGCCGTATTCATGGACGATGATATGAGAAATGACGGTGTTGAAGTTTTCACGACAAATACACCATATGTCATTGATAAACTATATGATTATGCGCGTAAACTTACGTCAGACTTCTATGAACTTTACGGTTACCCTACAACACAGACAGAGAAAAACGAACGTCTTACAATGACAGAATCAGAGGTTAAAGTAGAATTTTCTGACTCCGGTTATGTTGGAACAATGTTTGAGTATCGCAAACGTGCTTGTGAGGAAATAAATAAAATGTTTGGTCTTAACATAGACGTAAAGATTCAGAGATATCGTCAGAAATCAGAAGAATTTTATGAACTTGAACGAATGAAACTTCAACAGCAAGGGATAAATACTTCAGCAATGGAAGGCGGGGAATAAGATGATAACACGGGTAACTGATGATAACGAAAACAGCATAGCATTATACACAGAAACTCTTTATGATTTTGTCTATAATTTTTATGCTGATGATTACACAAAACTCTTTCCGGAGTATACTCTTTATGAACAGACACATAAGACAGAACTTGAAAAGAAGGTTTACAACCACTTCTATTTCTATGAAATCGGTTTTGAAACAGAGGAACGTTTCGCAAAGGAATTTAAAACCTTATGGGAAGAAATTATTCCTATGGCGAACAACTATTTCAAGGCTATGGCAACGCCGGAACTCATAACTTTCGCTAATGATACAAGAAAAAGAGAATATACTCTTAATAGAGATACAACATCAAAGGCAGGTAAAATAAGTGGCACAAACTCAAACAAAACGCAGTTTAAAGATACGCCTTATTCAAGTTATCCAACTGATACGAAGTATAACACCACTGTTACTGATAATAGTGGCACTACTACGTCTGAGCAGACTACTCCGTCAACAGGTACACAAGATGATACTTTTAAAGAATCAGTCACAGGTCTTAACGGTCTTACACCCGCGGAAGCAATAAAGAAATATATGGACATTGTAACGGACGTTGACCTTTGGATAATTAAACAAATGAGACAGGTATTTATGGAGGTATATTAATGAAAACAGCATTGGAAAAAATCCTTGAATATAAGGTAAAAGACGGTAGAGTAACGTCGCAATCTGATAAAGAACAGTGGACTTGTTTACAGAAAATAATTGCTATAAATAAGCTGATTGTTGATTATCATAATGCGTTTGTCGAACTCAGAGAATCGTATCAGGATTTGCTTGATAGATATAATGTTATGAACGCCGAATGGGACGCTCTTAAGACAGACATGGAAGCTATCGCAACCGAATGGACACAATTTAAACCTCTTGTTAATCAGATAATTAATTTGTGGGAAAATACGATAACTCCAACGTTTGAAGAATGGACAACTCTGATGAACAATTGGGGCAATACCATGAACGGATATGCGTCAACAATGGCAGACTATCAGCAGACAATGATGGAGATATCGCAGAGTTTTCAGAATATAGAAAATGAATGGTCTGCAATAACTCTTGCCGTCAAAGGAAATTATGAAATTGAGAATGTAACAATTTCAGGTTCGACTAATAAGGATTATAATTTTGAAGAATATAATGACTTTATAATTGTTCCGGCAAATGGTTCTATCAGTTGTCTAATAAGAGTTGGTAGCACGAATATTTCAACATCTGAAAGTACGACTTTTAACGAATATAAGGGTTGGGGATTTCATTACAAAGGTAATGCAGGAAATAATAATTCTGTATATGAATATTATACTCCGTCAAAAGTCGGTTCATTTTGGACAGACCCGACAGATACCTCTATAAGATTCGTATTAAATAGTACATCGTCGGGCGAAGCTATGATATTTAAACGTCATATTCCATACTTTTCAGCCGACCAATCCTCTGAAGTACAGGAAGCATTAACAAAAGCTAATGAAGCACAGACAAAAGCCAATGAAGCTATAACAAAATGTGGACAGCTTGAATCAGGAAAAATGTCTAATAAAATTGTCAATTGTATTACTTCTGATATGTCGACACTTTCGGAAACAAGGTCGTATAATTTAAAAGTAGACGACCCGAATATGTTTGTTTATATTGAAGGAATTCCAAACACAGACAGCGGATATCTTTGTTGTACAATACCATTGAGTTCTATTCCGAAAACTACAGGAACAGGAACAGGCGGTGGAAGGCGTTATCAGCTTACTGACGAAACTAATTATTTTTCGTTTACACTTGCATTTAATGATATAACAAAAACACTGTATATTACATTTTCAACAAGAGCAAAAGCAGGAGCAAAAATAACAAGGGTCGCACTGTATGGATAATAGCTGTTACTACAATAACAGCGAACTCTTAAGTCACAATGCACTGTTCAATTGGTTGAATGGTATGCGCTCACATGGTAAAACATTTAGCTTTAAAGAATGGTGCATTCGTGACTTCCTCAAAAGAGGAAATGAGTTCGTATGGTTAAGACGATATAAAGAAGAAACAAAGAATGTTGTAACTTCTTTTGACACAGACATAATTAAAGAAAATAAATTCCCTGACGTAAAGTTTTCGACAGATGGAAAAACATTCTTTATCAATAAAAAGAAGGCAGGATATTTTCTTACGCTGTCAATGTCACAGTATTATAAGAGTATGGCATTTCCGAATGTAAATAAGATAATCTTTGATGAATATCTTATTACAGACAGCAAAATATCATATCTTCCTAATGAAGCATATACTTTTCTTGAACTCTATTCTACGATATCACGAACGCGCGACTGCCGTGCATTCTTTATTGCTAATAATGCGTCTGTTCGTAATCCTTATTTTACATATTTTAATTTCTATCCACAGAAAGGAAAACGGTTCACAAAGAAGGGTGATATGTTGATAGAAATGGACAGCGCAACTGACTTTAAGAATAAAGTGTATGAAACGCGTTTCGGTAAAATGATTGAAGGAACAACATACGGAAATTATGCCGTTGAAAATGAATTTCTTCTTGACAATGATGAGTATGTAGAAAAGAAGCCTAATACAGCAATTTATCAGCTTACACTTGCATATAACGGTAAGTATTATGGATTGTATTATGACCTTGTTCGTCAGCTTATGTATTGCACAGAACGAAATACACTTAACGGTGGACTTGCCGTTGCTGTTAATAAATCTGATATGACAGATAATGCTGTTCTGTCAAGGTCACAGGCAATAAGAGCAACAATAAATACTCTAAAAGAATTGTTCTCTTTGGGACGTTGTAGATATGAAAATATTAAAGTAAAAGCCGCATTCAACGACATAATGAAAGAACTTTGTATAAAATAAGAAAAACCCTACTCACTTTAAGAGTAGGGTTATTTTTGTTTTGAAGAGATTCAAGGTATATAAGCCCGTTAGTCAGACGTTGCATTACGGCACTGTTCCCAGTGTGACTTCCGAAAATGCGGTTTATATTGCAACCTTTGTCCCTTCATATATATTATACCACAGCTGTTCGGATTTGTCAATAGTTATTTAATTGTAAATGTCGTTTCTTCAAGTACAACACCGCCTGCAATGACTTTTGGCAACAGTTTACCATAGTATTCAGCACCCATGCGGAAGTTTTCAAACGTTACTTTACCCTGTTTTATTAAATTTTTGGGTAATCCGCAACACTTTACCTCATTTTGATAAAACACAGCTTTTACATTCAATTCTTTTCCTTTATAGTTCATTTTATACTTTTTTGTTTCTCTTGTTATTTCGCTATATGTTTTAGGTTTTATAAATATTGCATTCTTGAAAACTGACTCTCTTTTATAATATCCTAACTCACTCTTGTGTATAGGTATATCCGGATTTTCTCTGCCTAAAACATGAAGTGAATCTGTATCACAATAAAGAAATCTGTCTCCACATGCTTGTGCATTTCTTATAATGTTGTCGTGCGCATATGCCGTTACAAAAGCTGCAACAGGAATATATATCGGGTCTGTTTCTTTCGGGTCTGTTCGATGAAATTTTACCGTATTTGTTTCCTCATCAAGATATGGTATTTTACTAATTTTTTCGATTTTAGAACCGAATTTTCCGTATAATCCATTAAGAAACAATTTTGCAATAGACCGTTCTCCGCCTGTTGTTGTCTTTTTTATCTCCATATATTTATCTATGTAAGAACGGAATAATGTATCTCTACTTTCAAATGAATAACCATCACATTCTGTCAGACCGTCAACATCATAAAAATCACGAAACAATTTATAGTCAACTGAAGTAAAATATGTTTCTATATCACTGCCTTCTGTTAAATATTCTGTTCCATCATATCGAAAATTATGTTTCATTTGTAGTGTCGGCAAATATCCCTGTTTAACTTTAAAATGTTCAATATGTACACGAATAAAATACAATTTATCTTCAGGTGGTTTTCCAATAAAATAGCTACCTTGTCCTATTGGCATTGGCTTATAGTATAAAGCCCATGGGTACATACTATTAACGTCAAATACACTTCCCATTCCAACAATTTTATTCTGATGAATTGGATTAACATATGTATAACCACCTCTATATGCCTTGCGACAAAAATGGTCAATATCCTTTGGCAACTTTGGAAACATATATTTAAATTGTTTTTTATCAAGTGTTAGTTTAAACTGCTCAAGCGCATTACTTGCTATTGTCATTTTGGTATATCCTTTTGACAAAAACATTCTAATTGCTTGCGCAACAATCATAACGTCGTTTTTTACATATGATAATTCTACTTCATCAGGAATATAACCTATTGGTCTTTCTTTGTTATAATCAATCTCTCCCTTTTGCGTTTCAAGTTTAAATGTTTGCGCAATTTCATCTACAGAAAAATTGAATATTTTTAAAGAATCCCACAAGGAAATTGTTCCTGTCTCTCCTGTAAATGATATGGAATAAAACTGTCCTTGTTCGCCAACTAAACATTTAAATTCGTTAATTGCAGGTGTTTTTCTGTCGGTATATTTATAGCCATGTCGTAATAGATAATCAATTACATACATTCCGTCAAATTTAAGGTTATGAAAGAAACAAGTTTTTGGAGATATCTTTATTATAGACTTGAAAAAATCGTCAATTGAATAACCATAGTGATATTCTTCATAGTCGTAAACGTTTACAATACTATACAGCCATACACAGGCAAATTCTTCTCTTACGGTTGTTTCAAAGTCAGCAACATAAACACCGCTCATTCATCAAAATCAAAATCTTCATCTTCTGCAATGTCGACAAGTTCAAATTTCTCATCGCTCTTTACTTTGTTGTATATCTCCATAAAACTTGATAGATATCCTGACGAACCTCTCAAGGCATAACGTTGAGAAATTACGTCTCCACCCAACCTTATAAATTCGTCTTGTTCTTTATCAGATAATCCATTAAATAGGTTCAAGAAGTAATCAGCGTCCTCACTTGTTTTTGATAAAGCTGTTTTAAAATTCTCTTTATACTGTTTTTCTTTTTCATCTATATATCCGGACAATCCCATTCTCATTCGTGTCTCTAATATCTTTTCTTTTGATTCGTATTGTGTCTGCCAATCACCAATTATTATAGATTTATCTTGCATAGGTATTACAGGGGATATTAAATTCTCTGCAAACCGTTTATACATATCTTTTCCCTCTTTTGTTAATCCACCCTTATCACCAAAAATTCTTGATTTTTGTGCTGTTGTTAAATCTGAAACAGTTTTATTCCAACGCGGATTTACAACGTTTTTTATGTATTCATCATACTTTTTCTTGCGTTCTCTGTTGTATCTTTCTGTCGCTCTGATAAAAGTTAAAGATTCTGATGAAGTAAAACCGGCTTTTTCGGCTTGTTTAAGAAATTCTCGTTTAGTTCGTTTATCATAACTGTCTAACTTTTTTAATAGTTTATTGTGCGTATCAATTGTGTTTGGCTCTTTTTTATAGCCCATTTTATACATAGCATTAATGCCTTGTATTAACGTCTCTCTTTTTTCGTATTTATGTGGCATAACGTCCTCTCCCATGTATCAAGATATTTATAAAATTCTTCAAATGGTACTGTAATATAACAATAACTTTCGTCAAATGTAAATGTCCCTTTTAAAAGCCTTACTAACTTTATAAGAGGGTTGTTATACATTCGTGACGTTGTCTCTTTTCTCCCTGTTCCTACGCGCCCAAAATCTAATTTTATGCTACGTTCTTTCATTGGTTCTCCTTTCTAAAAGAAAAGAGGGAATGCAATACACATTCCCTCAGTTAGTTATTTGTTATTCGTTTACAACATTAATCTTTGTAAACTGCTGTCCATTCTTGTTCTTTGCAAGTATGTACTGTACTTTAACACCGTTCTGTTCAAATTCAGCTTTTGCTTCAGCGTCTTTGTCGATAATTTCAAGCAGTTTTGTTTCCATGCTACCGCTAAAGTGAAAGTGGTTCGGGAACTCTTTGAGTACCACAATTGCGCTTTCGTTGTCGAACTTATTTGACTTTACAAATTCGTATGCAACGATTGTAAATGTAGAACCATAAAGTTCACTGACGTTCATTTTCTCTCTGTTATCTGAAAGAGAATTACGGGTATTAAGTGCCTTGTTAATTTCATTAAGTTTCATATATTATATATCTCCTATTTTTTTATCTACAGCGTAGTTTAATTCAAGATGAAGTCTATCATCTTCTTTTACTTTGTATTTTTCGTGTACGTATTCGTTTAACACACCCATTATATATTCGAACATACCGTATATGTCAAGTACGTCAACGCAGAAAACATATACGCGGTGTCCATCTTCATCAATATGAACAGCCTCTGAAATCACTTGAAATGTCGCGTCTGTTAGTTTTCCGTCAATTTTTACCATGTTGTTTTTTTCCCTCCGTTATATCCTGATTTCTGCTTATATAAACAGTCATCTATGCGACTTAATAAGCGTTCTTGTCTGCTTGTATTTATACCTAAGACATAACTTTTTAAAATCTCATCTATCAATAATCCTCTTGCGATTTCCGCCTCTTCTTTACTCAAGTACAATCTCATATTATTTCCTCTTTCATTGCTTTAATTAATACAATTATAAATACTATTCCAATTATCGCACCCGCGATACACATTATTCTGTACATATATTCTCCTGTGTGGGTAGGGGGGGG
>OLGD01004592.1_pt1 | contig 11177 bp, 8 predicted proteins | sample 1605311 | NCBI WGS metagenome assembly OLGD01 (sample SAMEA3888917, study PRJEB22519) | human gut metagenome | biome: human gut; feature: human-associated habitat; material: faeces | place: Denmark | collected 2010 | reverse complement strand
GAACTTGTCAATTGTGACCAGAGTCTCCTCATCAAAGTCATCCGGGGACTTGCCGCCGAAAATCTCCTTGATAAACATCTTGCACAGCGGGATCGGAAGCTGATAGATCAGACGGCCGATTCCAAGAGAACTGTAAGCGATCACATCCTTCTCCGGTGAGAAGATCTTGCCTACATCAAGAGCCATTCTGGCTTCCTTGTAGGAACGGGAAACTTCCTTCAGCTCGCTTACGATCGTTCCGTATGCAATATGTGTAGTATTCTCTTTCTCAAGTCCTAAGGTATCAAGGATGGTCTGGGCAAGCTTGTCCATCTCCTCGTATCCTTCATTCTCCTCAAGCTCCTTGACAATGATAATGCTCTTCTCATCAACAGCTGTGATAAAGTCCTTGCTCTTGCCGCTGAACAGGCTCTTCACGCTCTCCATAGAGCTGTGCTCTCTCTCCTGCTCAAGCTCCAGGATCATAACCACCCGTCGAACGTCAGCATCAATATGAAGCTTCTTCGCACGATTATAAATATCTACCAGAAGCAGGTTATCAAGAAGCAGGTTCTTAATGAAGCTGTCCTTGTCAAAACGCTCCTTATATGCAACGATCAGGCTCTGGATCTGGAAAGCGGCAAGCTTTCCTACCATATAAGTATCTTCATCTTCTCCGTGGGCGACCAGAATGTATTCCAGCTGGTAATCATCACAGACCTTGAAATACTGATAACCTTTCACAAGCTGGCTGGCAGCCTGGGATTCCACAAATGCCTGAATATCCTGTGGCTGAATCTCAAATTCACTGTAGGTGGACGCCAGTGTCTTGCCATCTGTGTCAATAATGCAAAACTCCGTCCTGGATATCTCCCTGAGCCCCTCAAGTGTATTCTGCAGTACCTGATTTGATATCATTACCCTTCCGTCCCTTCTTGTAAATTATAGGGCTACTGGTCTCACAGCTGTCAATGTATTCCAGGATAGTGAAAACATTGTCAAAGAGAGCAGTAACATTATATGTTCGCCGGTATAACCGGCATGAATCGCTGTCCATTAGTGCCAAAATTCGCGGTCTCAAATCTGTAATATTGCACAAAACCTCAGACAGTCTTAGGAAAATCTACTGATTCCAAAAATTCATGAACCTATTTTAATACAAAATCACCAAAAAAGGAAGAGGAAAGTAGAAAAAATTTACAAATTTCCAGCAAATTTTTTTAACTTTTTCTATATCACTCCAATTTCAAGCCCTATTTTCCCCTTTTTTTGCGGTGCGCAGAAGGCTTTGGTAAAGTTTTTCTTTTTACTTACGTTCAATAAATCCCTCACCATGGACTTCACGCACGTCAGACACGATCACAAAAGCATCCGGGTCAATATGGTCTACCAGCTCTTTCAATGCCACGATCTCCTTGCGTCCCACAACGCAGTAAAGAAGCAGCTTGTCCTGGCCGGAGTACATTCCCTTTCCGTGGACTCCGGTCACGCCGCGATCCAGTTTGTCCATGATTTCTCTGGAAATCTCATCAGGCTTGCTGGTAATGATATACGCCTGTTTGGAAAATTTCAGACCTTCGATCAAGCTGTCAGATACCTTTGTTACAAGATAAACGGCGATGATGGCATAAAGTGCTTTCTGCACGCCGAACACATACATACCCACAAGTACAATGGCTCCGTCAATAAACTGCATGATCTGGGCAATGGAGTAATGGCGGAGCTTCCGCTGCAGCAGTGCCGCCATCATGTCTGTGCCCCCGGTAGTTCCTCTTCCCAGAAACACAAGTCCGATTCCAATCCCCTGGATTACACCACCATAAACGGCTGCCAGCAAAAGATCATTTCCTGCAATATCAAATGCCGGAAGAACCGCCAGCCAGAATGACAGGCAGATTTCTCCCACCAGTGCCCTTTTCACAAACTGGAATCCACTGAGCTTCATTCCGATCAGAAACAGCGGGATATTCAGACTTAAGTTTGTGATCCACAGTGGGATGCCTCCCGGCACGACTCCCTCCGTCCACTCTTTTACCAGGATCGCAATACCGGAAAAGCCTCCGGTTACCATACCGGACATATCGAAAACACTGTTTATGGCAGTTGCCATAAGGGCTGTACCCACAATGATCATCAGGTAGTCCAGGAAGGCAGCTTTTTTGTTATTTTGGAACATGGCGTTACCTCCGTATTCTGCTTTCTTATTCATCATCCTCCAATTGCTTTGTAAGATATCTTCCAACGATTTTGGAAAATCCGGTAATATTCCGGATATATGCAAAATCCTTTCCAAAAATCTTCTTCTCCGTCGCCAGATCTTTCTCTTCCCCGGCGAAAACACCCAGCACGCTCACTCCCTGGCTGCGCAGCTTACGGATCTGGGCTGCAGTGTCAGTAATTGCGTACTTCCCATGATACGGTGCCGGATTCTTCGCATTGGGACGATTGACAATAACATCGTAAGGACGTCCATCACTGAGAATGATCAGAATCTTTTTCTCTTCCTCCCGGTTCAGCAGGCCGTATCCTGCTGCCCGGATGGCAAGTCCGTCACGGTTGTTGGATGATGTTACATAGTTAAATATATTTTCATTTGCACTTCTTGGGTCGTCATATTCTCTGAAGCGGTGGAGAATGGTATAATCCCAGAAAGTGCAGTAGCTCATCACTCTGTGGGGCAGCTCTGCATTGCTAAGTGCCTCGCTGATAATGTAGGCCTGCAGCGCTACCTCGCCCTGGCGGCTCATCTGGGAACCACTGGCATCGATCAGCACATCTACCACAAAATCAGAAGAATCTCCCTTCAATTCCCGCCTAAAAACCTGTGCATCACTGCTTCTTCCAAGCCTCCACAGCCTTGATGGAACAATCATTCCTCTATCTGAAAGAATCTCTTGATTTTCACTTTTGATGACCAGTGACTTTTTCAGCATTTCTGTGAGAAGGGAGATATTCCGCTTCACAATGCGGTGTTTGTCATGATAAAGCCAGATATTCTTATTTTTCAACCTTTTTGCATATTCATACTGGTAATTTCGTTTTACCGGACTTTTCAGGATTCCCTCGGTAAAATACAGGCTGCAGTCGCTGTGGATGTCACGGCACATCAGCTGGTTTATCCGCTTCTCTTCCAGCTCGCTCAGATAAGTTTTTCCAAAATTCAGTTCCACATAGGTGTGGGCTTTTTCCAAAGCCTCCGGCGGCAGAACTGTAATTTTCTGTTTCGACTGCCGTTCCTCTTCCATCTCCCGGGTGACATCCGCATTCTCCATGCCCGCCACATTGGAGGTAAGCTGCTCCATATAGCTTTCCAGTGCGTCCTCATACATTTCTTCGGAAAGATAGTCATGCCAGTCGAACTCCGTCAGATCCTCCATAGTGACAGCAAGCACCTGCTCAAGGGTTGCCTTTTTGGAAAAATCGGGGTCAGCGACTTCATTGTATACAGTGTCTATAATGCGGATTAAAGACATTGTATCCGCAGTCTCTGCTGCACTGGAAATCAGATCAATATAGTGATAGATTCCTTTATGTTTTCTATCTTTTTGTTCTTTTTCTGTTATATTTGTTATGGTTTTGTTTGATGCATCCGCATTTTTCCCTCTGTCAATCCGCCTTCTCAGCAGATTCACTCTCAGATAGCCCAGTTTATCTGCTGCCGACGGCATAGTCTCATATTCCTGATCCAGTATGTCCTCGCAGGCTTTCCTCTGCATCTCCCAGATTCCAGGGCGCTGTTCACAGATCCGTTCTCCGATAGCTTCTTCAATACATAGCTGCGAAACAAAGGTAAGCGCAGCTTCATCCGCGCCCATGAAGATTTTTTTCACCAGATACATTCCCAGAAAATCTTTATCGAAGAATTTCGCCAATGCGCCCTGCTTAATTCCATCATACAATGCAATATCCTTTGACCTGAGGAACAGGGAAACATCTGGCTTCATCTGCTGGGTGTAGTCCCCGCTGATAGTCCAGAGCAGATTTCGGATACGGTTTTCCAGCTCTAATTGATAATCCTGGAGATTCAGTTCTTCACAGTTATCCTCTCTTGCCTGAAAATTTTCGCTTTTCTCCGCTACAGGTACTTCCATTGAAACTTTTTCTGATTTCTTATCCCCAGCTGCAATTTTAATTTTTTCTTTCCCAATAGCTGATTTCTTCAAAAATTCCTCTGCATCTTCAAGATCAACCAATTTGGCAGAAATTTTTAAAGATTCGTTTTCTTTATTCTCCATAAACATCTTCCCGGGTCCAGCTCTGTGGAATCCTGGTTCTCACCACATCCTCCACGATTTCCTTCTCAAACACATCAAATGTTTTATTCACAATGCCCATGCGTACCGCCTGCCATGGGGAAAGCCCGGTACGCACGATCTTCATGGCAGCAAGCAGGCCGCGAAGATCCAGCGGCTTTGTGGAAATCTCACTGTTCATGGATTTCTGCTGCAGATCCAGAAATACTCCTATAAACTGCTCCACAGCCTCTTTCTTTGCATCCGGGAACATCCTGTTGAAAATAAATCCAAGCGTTTCCTCATTCTGTGCGGGCATGTCGATTACCAGAAAACGGGAAACCAGAGCCTCATTCAGCTCCTTGGTTCCGGCATACCCGTAATTCATGGTTCCAATAAATCTTGCCGCCTGGTGAAGGTCTATTTTGTCATATCCTGGCACATCAATAGACCGGCGGTAATCCAATGTGGCGTGAAGTACAGAAACCGCATCATTCTTCGCCATATTGATCTCATCCAGAATACCGAATCCGCCTTCCTCAGCACACTGGTAAATGCTTCCCTTACGCAGCTTCACCTGATTATCCACGAAAGTATCTGTTCCAATCAGGTCACCGCTGTTTGTATTCACATGGAAGGACACGTTATACACCGGTCTCCCGAAAATATATGCCAGATTCTCTGCCAGCACATTCTTTCCCGTAGCCTTCGGTCCTGCCAGAAGCAGATTCTCCTGCTCCAGCACCGCTGCCATGGCCATCTCCAATGTTTCCTTCCCATAAAATGGCAGCGCCGGCTTTATCCGTCTGTGCTTCGCTTCCTCTGAAACACCATATTCCTGTCGAAACTCTTCCGCCGCCTTAATAAGCGCCGCACTGACGCCTTGTTCCTCTAAAAATCAAATTCACTCATCTTTTTCCCACTTTCACTTTACCTCTTTAATAGAAAAGAGGACTGCGGCTGCAGTCCTCCTGATCACTTTACGGCTCAAACACCAGATCTCCATAAGATGGCATCGGCCACATATCTTTATCCACTAACATTTCCAGTTCGTCAACCGGCTCTCTTAATTTCTCCATTGCCGGAACCAGTTTCTCTCTGCAGAACACTGCCCTGTCACGTCCTTCCGGATGCGTCTCGATCTGATCTACCAGCTTGCTCAGCTTATTCATGGTACTGTTCACTTCTTTCAGAAGCTTGCTTGCTTTCTTCAGAAGATCCATCTGAACGCTCACGTCAATTGGTCCAACTGCCTTCACCTGATTGATGGACTCTGCCAGTACAGTTGTATACTTGATAACCGCCGGAATAATCTGCTTGGTTGCCATGTCCACCATGGTTTTCGCTTCGATGTTAATTGCTTTCGCATAAATCTCATACTGGATCTCCGCTCTGGACTCCAGCTCAGTCTTTGTAAATACTCCAAATTCTCCAAACAGTTCTACAGCCTTATCTGTAGTAAGTGCCGGAATGGCATCTACCATAGATGGCAGAACAGGAAGTCCGCGGCGGCGTGCCTCTTTTTCCCATTCAGGAGCATAGCCATTGCCGTTAAATACGATTCTCTGATGCTTGGTAGCATATTCCTTGATCAGATCATGGACTGCCAGATCAAAGTCTTCTGCGCTCTCCAGAACATCGCAGGCTTCCTTAAACGCCTCAGCAGTAATGGTATTCAGCACCACATTGCATGCGGAAATGGAATCCTTGGAACCAACCATACGAAACTCGAATTTATTGCCGGTAAAAGCAAAGGGTGAAGTACGGTTACGGTCTGTAGCATCCTTCATGAAATCCGGAAGCGTCTTAACGCCTGTATCCATTTTCTCCCCGGTCTTACTTCTTGTAGCAGTACCAGTGCTGATCAGCTGCTCCAGCACATCCTCAAGCTGCTCTCCAAGGAAAACCGAAATAACAGCTGGCGGAGCCTCATGACCGCCAAGGCGCTTGTCATTTCCAACATCTGCAGCGGACTCACGAAGAAGATCTGCATGCTTGTCAACTGCTTTCAGGATACAGGTCAGAACCAGAAGGAACTGAATGTTCTCATGTGGTGTCTTACCCGGCTCCAGAAGATTGATTCCGTCATCAGTAGTCAGGGACCAGTTATTGTGCTTACCGGAACCATTCAAGCCTGCAAAAGGTTTCTCGTGAAGCAGACAGCGCATGCCGTGACGGCTTGCCACCTTTTTCAGGATACGCATCATGATCTGGTTGTGGTCTGCTGCAATATTAACAGGTGCATAGATCGGCGCAAGCTCATGCTGTGCCGGTGCAACCTCATTGTGCTGGGTCTTGGCTGTAACTCCAAGCTTCCAGCACTCTTCATTTACTTCTTTCATATATGCGGAAACTCTCTGACGGATGGTTCCGAAATAATGGTCATCCATCTCCTGTCCTTTCGGAGGCATGGCTCCAAAAAGAGTGCGTCCGGTGTAAACCAGATCCTTTCTCTGCATATATTTCTCTTTATCAACAAGGAAATACTCCTGCTCTGCACCAACAGATGGTGTCACCCGTTTGGAGGTCGTATTTCCGAAAAGTCTGAGAAGTCTTAATGCCTGTGTATTGATGGCTTCCATAGAACGAAGAAGCGGTGTCTTCTGATCCAGCGCTTCTCCTGTATAGGAACAGAAAGCGGTAGGAATGCATAAGGTTCCACCTGCTGCATCATGTCTTACAAAAGCCGGTGAGGTACAATCCCATGTTGTATAGCCTCTTGCCTCAAAGGTGGCACGAAGTCCGCCAGATGGAAAAGAAGATGCATCCGGCTCTCCCTTGATCAGCTCTTTACCGGAAAAGCTCTGAAGGACTTTTCCATTCTCCATAGGTGCGGTGATAAATGCATCGTGCTTCTCTGCAGTTACGCCTGTAAGGGGCTGAAACCAGTGACTGTAATGAGTGGCACCCTTCTCGATGGCCCATTCCTTCATCTCGTGGGCAACCACATCTGCAACCTCCATGGAAAGCTCCTTGCCCTCTTCAATGGTTTTCTTCAGCTCTTTGTAAACCTTCTTCGGCAGACGGTCCTGCATGACGGAATCATTGAATACATCACATCCAAATAATTCCTTCACATTAACATAATCTCCCATTGTTCCTCTCCTCTCGTTCATCTCGCTGCTTATTTCCCCAGGCTGCCATTTATCTGCGGTACCTTCTCTCCATAAACAACGATTCATCACACATTACTGGTTCTTATTTTTTCACATGTAAGCACTCAATGCTTTCACAGGTGCAAGGCAAAAAACGCGCAAAAATTCTCTCTGGTGATACCAGCCGGTCTCACCCTGTTTACTTGTCGCTCTTCAGGCAAAGGTTCAGTGCCTGCTGCAGGTTCTCAATCTCTACCAGCCTTGGGCTTCCGCCGTATTCTCCGTCCAGCGTCCATGCTACTTCTTCCTCTGCTTCAACTGTAAGCTTCCGTGCCTTGAAAGAATAGATCAGGTCAGAATTATCCTCCATGTTGAGAAGATTCCGGACAATCTCCTGCATTTCCAGCGGGTTCTTAGGCTGTACGATCAAAGTGACCTCAAAAAGGCCGTCGTTCATATCCACATCCTTGGTCAGGTTCTTAAATCCGCCCACAGACCTGGAATTGGTGACCATGCCGTAGATAAAATTATCTTCGATCACACCATTCTCTGTTGTCACTTTCATATGGTAAGCCTTGATATCCAGAAGTCTCTTGGCACCTTCCAGGACATAAGCAAGATGGCCCAGAATGTTCTTCAGATCCTGACTTGTCTCATACGACACATCTGTAAAAAGACCAAAAGCAGCTACATAGGCAAAAGTCTGGCTGTTAAATCTGCCTACGTCGCATCTGTAAATCTCTTCCTTCATGATCATAGATGCCGCATCCAGCATATTCTTCGGCATGAAAAGGCTGTTGGCAAAGTCATTGGTGCTTCCTGCCGGTATGTATCCGACCGGAACCTTGCTTCCCACCTCGGTAATTCCTGTAACCACTTCATCCAGCGTGCCGTCACCGCCGCTGCAGACGATCAGATCCACCTTGTCTGCATATTTCTTCACCTGTTCATAGGCATCCTTCGGGGCCTGAGTTGCGCGGATGATCACCTCATAACCGCCTTTATTAAAGATATCTACTATATCCATCAGAGATGTCTTGATCTTTCCCTTCCCTGCTTTGGGATTAAAAATAAATACCAGTTTTTTCTCCAACTTCATTCCTCTTTTTCATTACCATTTATTTTACACATAAAATCAATTCACATATGATACTATAAAAAAAAGAGGGCAAAATGTCAACGCTTTTGCCCTCTTTTATAGTCTTTTTAGAATTATAACAAGCTAAATTTTTTTGGTCTGTTCTGCTTATTTTTGGAAAAACTGAAGCATTTCTTTTCCATTTTTTATATTCTTCCTGCTTAAGCCTCACGCACAGCGTCCTTCATGGACTTTACATAGTCCTTTACATATGGGACGCAGTTTTCTCCATGTGCGGCACAAATTTTCACAATGGCGGAGCCTACAATCGCACCGTCGGACTGGGCAGCCATTTTCTTTGCCTGCTCCGGGGTGGAGATGCCGAAGCCTACTGCACAGGGAATGTCCTTTGCAGCTTTTACCAGCTTCACCATCGCTCCGATATCGGTGGTGATCTGGGTTCTGGTTCCGGTTACGCCAAGGGAGGAAACGCAGTATACGAAGCCATTTGCCTCTTTTGCAATCCGGGTGATCCGGTCGTGGGATGTGGGGGCGATCAGGGAAATCAGCTCCAGACCATACTGTTTGCAGACCACATCGAACTCCTCTTTTTCCTCAAAAGGTACATCAGGAAGAATCAGTCCATCCATTCCAATTTCTTCTGCTTTCCTGATGAAACGCTCTGTTCCATAGGAAAAAACAACGTTTGCGTAAGTCATAAATACCATTGGGATACTGGTTTTTTTACGGATTTTTACCACCATGTCAAAGATCTTGTCTGTGGTTACTCCGCCGCTCAGTGCACGCACATTGGCTTCCTGGATCACAGGACCTTCTGCTGTCGGGTCAGAAAACGGGATTCCAAGCTCGATAAGGTCTGCGCCTGCTTCCTCCATTGCATAGACAAGCTGCTCAGTGATCTCCAGAGATGGATCTCCGCAGGTGATAAATGGGATAAATGCTTTTCCTTTTGCAAATGCTTCTGAAATTCGGTTACTCATGGATATCCTCCCCTCTGTATCTTGCGATTGCTGCACAGTCTTTGTCACCCCTGCCGGAAATGGTAATGACTACGCACTGATCCTTGCCCATCTGCGGCACGATTTTTCTTGCATAGGCAACAGCGTGGGCGCTTTCAATGGCAGGAATGATTCCTTCTGTTTTGGAAAGATATTCAAAGGCTTCTACTGCTTCTTCATCTGTTACAGGTACATACTGGGCACGGCCAGTGTCGTAAAGGTGGGCATGCTCCGGTCCGATTCCCGGATAATCCAGTCCTGCGGAAATAGAGTAAACCGGCGCGATCTGTCCGTACTCGTCCTGGCAGAAATAGGATTTCATCCCGTGGAATATTCCCACGCTGCCCGTCGTCACTGTCGCCGCGGTCAGCGGGGTATCGGCGCCTTTGCCCGCCGCCTCGCAGCCTATGAGCCTGACTGAGCTGTCGTTGATAAAATGATAGAAGCTTCCGATGGCGTTTGAGCCTCCGCCCACACAGGCGATCACCGCGTCGGGAAGCCTGCCCTCCTTTTCAATTATTTGCTCCCTTATTTCTTTGGAGATCACCGATTGGAAATCACGCACAATTGTCGGAAATGGATGAGGACCCATTACCGATCCGAGACAGTAATGGGTATCGCTGATCCGGGACGTCCACTCTCGCATGGCCTCTGACACGGCGTCCTTCAGGGTCGCCGTTCCGGTCTTCACTGAGACGACCTCGGCTCCGAGCAGGCGCATACGGTAAACGTTGAGCGCCTGGCGGACAGTGTCTTCCTCTCCCATAAAAACCACGCACTCCATGTCCATAAGCGCCGCGGCGGTCGCGGCAGCGACGCCGTGCTGACCCGCGCCGGTTTCGGCGATAAGCCTGGTTTTCCCCATCTTCTTTGCCAGAAGCGCCTGACCGAGCACGTTATTTATCTTGTGCGCACCCGTGTGGTTCAGGTCCTCGCGCTTTAGATATATTTTCGCGCCGCCAAGCTCTCCTGACATTTTTTCCGCATAATAAAGCCTTGACGGTCTGCCCGCGTACTCGTTGAAAAGCTCGGTAAGCTCCCTGTTAAACTCAGGATCGTTTTTATAGTGATTATACGCTTCTTCCAGCTCGATGACCGCGTTCATCAAGGTCTCGGGGATGTACTGTCCTCCGTGAATCCCGAAGCGTCCGTTCGGATTTGTCATATGCTTTCTTCCTTTCTTACCGCGGCAACAAACGCCGCCATTTTATTTTTATCCTTTAAACAGTCTGTCTCGATCCCCGAGCTGACATCGACCGCATAAGGATTTAACGCTTTAATCGCTTCACACACATTATCCGGATCAAGTCCGCCGGCGAGAAAAAACTGCCGTTCGATATTTTCAAGCAGTCTCCAGTCGAACACTGTCCCGGTGCCCGCACCGGAATCAAGCAGTACATAATCGGCACCGCACTTATTGGCTTTTTCAATATCAATGTCTGTTCTAACAGCAAACGCTTTTATTATCGGCTTATCGGTAAGCTTCCTCAACCGGTCTATATATTCCTCATCCTCCCCGCCGTGAAGCTGCGCCATATCTATCGTTCTCAAGAAGATCTGATATATTTTCAGCGCGTTCGTCGACAAATACTCCGACGGCGTTAATAGAACCGTCAAGCTTTTCTTTAAGCCCCGCCGCAGTTTCCGGCGACACATACCTTCGGCTTCTCGGCGCAAAAACGAAGCCGATAAATTCCGGCATCAGCCGATTGGCAGTCTCAATATCGCATGGGCGAAAAAGTCCGCACAGCTTGATCTTCGTCATAATGATACC
>OLGD01004591.1_pt1 | contig 11178 bp, 8 predicted proteins | sample 1605311 | NCBI WGS metagenome assembly OLGD01 (sample SAMEA3888917, study PRJEB22519) | human gut metagenome | biome: human gut; feature: human-associated habitat; material: faeces | place: Denmark | collected 2010 | reverse complement strand
GGAAGGCTAACGGGGGTACGTCATTCAACACCGCGGACCCCTCAAGGGGAAGGCTTTTGGGGTGCGGCATTCAGCACCGCGAACACCCAGGGGGAAAGCTTGAGGGGGCGGCGGGTGTTCAAAGAAAGTTCACGGTTTTCCTGCAAAACTTAAAGGTAGAATTAAGGAAAGCGAGTATGCTATAAAACAGAAAGAGCGATGAGCCCCTTCGAAGCAGGCACCCTTCTTCATGTCTGCTTCCTCCATCATACCACGCTTTCCCCTCGGCGGCAAGATGGGAGAGCGCTCCTTATACGAAACTGCGACACAGGAGGTCATTACGATGTATAACGACGAATTCAACAACAACGATATGTACCGCTTCACCAACCGGGAGGTACCCCGCGACGACTACGCGCCCGCGCCCCGGCAGGAGAACACCCCCGCAGCCCCGGCGCAGAGATCCGGCTTCTTCCACCGCACATGGGTGAAGATCACCGCTCTGGTGCTGGCCTGCGCCGTGGTGGGCGGCGCAGCGGGCTACGGCGGCGCGGCGCTGGCAAAGGGCGGCTCCGGCAGCGGCACCGCCATCAAGGAGAGCGACCGCACCGTCACCGCCGTGGAGGTCAAGAAGGTGGACGGCAAGACCAAGATGCAGCCCGCCGAGGTCTATGCCTCCACGGTGAACTCCACCGTGTCCATCAACTGCTCGTCACAGAGCACCAACATCTTCGGCCAGACCACCCAGTCCGCCTCCAGCGGCAGCGGCTTCATCATCAGTCAGGACGGCTATATCGTCACCAACTACCATGTGATCAACGGCGCCTCCTCCGTGAAGGTGACGCTGTATAACGGCGACACCTACGATGCCACCGTCATCGGCGGCGACAGCGACTACGACGTGGCGGTGCTGAAGATCAACGCCGCCGGGCTGACCCCCGTGACATTGGGCAACAGCGCCGATGTGAACGTGGGTGACTCCGTGCTGGCCATCGGCAATCCCCTGGGCGAGCTGACGTTCTCCATGAGCGGCGGCTATGTGTCCAGCTGCAACCGCGCCATCAACGTGGACGGCACCCCCTTCAACATGATCCAGGTGGACTGCTCCATCAACCCCGGCAACTCCGGCGGCCCCCTGATGAACCTGTACGGCGAGGTGGTGGGCATCGTGTCCGCCAAGTACTCCACCTACTCCTCCACCACGGTGGAGGGTCTGGGCTTCGCCATTCCCATTGACGATGTGAAGTCCATCATCACCGACATCATGGAGAACGGCGCCGTCACCGGCAAGGCATACATGGCCGTGACCGTGGGCACCATGAACTCCCAGATGGCCGCTCAGTACAGCATCGACATCGATCAGGGCGTGTTCGTCTACTCCGTCGTCAAGGGCGGCGCCGGCGACAAGGCCGGCCTGCGCCTGGGCGACGTGATCACCAAGATGGGTGACACCACGCTGACCAGCCGTCAGGATCTGTCCGCGGCGCTGAAGAGCTACCGCGCCGGCGACACCGCCACCCTGACCGTGTTCCGCGACGGCAGCTACATCACCACCGACATCACCTTCGACCAACAGCCCCAGATCACCGGCACCGACACGGAGGAGGACACCTCCTCTCAGGGCGGTAATAACGGCGGCTACAACGAGCAGATGCCCGAGAACTGGCAGGAGTTTTATAACTACTTCTTCGGCAACCGGGGCTGATATCGGTCCGGGCACAGCGGCATAACTGACCACTATGCCGCCAGGATACCACGATCTTCTTCACATTCTTCATGTTTCCCAGCACACATTCGCTTCCCCCGCACCGTCCCTGCCGGAGCTACCCCGCCGGCGGGGACGGTTTTTTGCGCGGTTGCAAGGCGTTGACAGATATGGTATAATTCTTTATTGGTATACTATGTGGAAAAATGAGGAAACGACTATGGAAGTAACACAGGGCGCACCGTTTGAGAGCTTCGGCCTGTCAGAGGCCACCATGCGCGCCATACGAAATAAGCACTACACCGTTAGCACCCCCGTGCAGGCCGGGTGCATCCCCCCCATGCTGGTGGGGAAGGACGTGATCGCCAAGGCTCCCACCGGCACGGGCAAGACCATGGCCTTCGGCATTCCCATCATCGAGCGCATCGACCGGGAGAGCGAGGAGGTGCAGGCGGTCATTCTGGCACCCACGCGGGGGCTGGCCATGCAGATCACCGACGAGATGCGGGACATCGCCGTGTGCCACGAGGGCGTTCGGCTGGTATGTCTGTACGGCGGACAGCCCATCGGCAAGCAGATCGACGCGCTGAAGCGGCGGCCCCAGATCGTGGTGGCCACGCCGGGGCGGCTGAGTGACCACATGAAGCGGCGGACCGTGAATTTGAAGAGCGTGCAGACGGTGGTGCTGGACGAGGCGGACCGGATGCTGGACATGGGCTTTATCCACGACGTGACGCGTATTCTGGACAAGATCCCCAGCCGGAAAAACCTGGGGATGTTCTCCGCCACCATCTCGCGGGAGGTGATGGACATCTCGTGGGTATACCAGCGGGACCCGGAGGAGATCACGGTGCAGGCCACCAAGGAAAACAAGCCGGACATTCTGCAGTACCGGCTGGAGGTGCCCTCCGACGGGAAGGTGGACGCCATTGCGAAGATACTGGCACACGAGAACTATGACCGGGTGATCTGCTTCTGCAACACCAAGGGCAGCACGGAGCGGCTGACAAAATTTTTGCAGATGCGGGGCGTGGACGCCCAGTGCATCCACGGGGACATCCCCCAGCGGAAGCGGGAGGAGGTCATGCAGCGGTTCCGGGACGGAAAGCTGCGGGTGTTCGTGGCCACGGACGTGGCCAGCCGGGGCATCGACGTGGACGACGTGGACGCGGTGTTCAACTATGAGGTGCCGGAGGAGAACGAGTATTACATCCACCGCATCGGCCGGACGGGACGGGCCAAGAAGCACGGCGTGGCGTACACGCTGCTCAGCGACTTCCCCAGCCGGCTGCGGCTGGACAACATCGCGCGGAACACGCGGAGCACCATCGTGCCCGCCGTGCTGGGCGAGGACGGCAGCGTGACTGTCGGCGAGAAATGAGAAAAGAGCGCACTTCAGCAGGCGGGTCCTTTTTTACGGAACGGCAGCAGGTGGGCGCCGTTGGGCCGCGCGGGTTGCTATTTCGCGCGGTGTGTGGTACAATATACATATATGACCGCAAAATCCCGAAAAGGAGCGAAGATAATGAACGAAGAGTTGAAGAATATCCTCTCCCGCGTGGACCACACGCTGCTGGCACAAGGTGCCACCTGGAATGAGATCAAGGCCATCTGCGACGACGGCATCAAGTACGGCTGCGCCAGCGTGTGCATCCCCGCCAGCTATGTGAAGCAGGCGGCGGGTTATGTGGACGGCAAGATCGCCGTCTGCACCGTTATCGGCTTTCCCAACGGCTACGACACCACCGCCGCCAAGTGCTTCGAGGCTGCCGACGCTGTGAAAAACGGCGCGTCCGAAGTGGATATGGTCATCAACATCGGTTGGGTGAAGGACGGCCTGTACGACAAGGTGCTGGATGAGATCAAGGCCATCAAGGGTCACTGTGACGGCAGACTGCTGAAGGTCATCATCGAGACGTGCCTGCTGACCGAGGCGGAGAAGATCGAGATGTGCCGGGTCGTCTCCGCGTCCGGTGCGGATTATATCAAGACGTCCACCGGCTTTGGCGGAGGCGGCGCCACCCGTGAGGACGTGGCGCTGTTCAAGGCCCATGTGGCGCCCCATGTGAAGATCAAGGCCGCCGGCGGCATCGCGGATCTGAACGACGCCAAAGATTTCATCGCCCTGGGCGCGGACCGTCTGGGCACCAGCCGTATCGTCAAGGCCGTGAAGGCCATGGAACAGTAAATATAAGGAGGAACCACTATGCCGACTCCCCACAATAACGCCAACAAGGGCGATTTCGCCAAGACCGTTCTCATGCCCGGCGATCCGCTGCGGGCCAAGTTCATTGCCGAGACGTTCCTCACCGAGCCGAAGCTGGTGAACAACGTCCGCGGTGTGCAGGGCTATACCGGCACCTACAAGGGCGTGCCGGTGTCCGTGATGGCCAGCGGCATGGGTATCCCGTCCATTGGCATCTATTCCTATGAGCTGTACACCCAATACGACGTGGAAAACATTATCCGCGTGGGCAGCGCCGGCGCCATGCGGGCCGACCTGGAACTGGGCAGCGTGGTGGCCGGTCAGGGCGCCTGCACCAATTCCGATTTTGCCAGCCAGTATGAGCTGGGCGGCAGCTACGCGCCCATCTGCGATTTTGAACTGCTGATGGCCGCGGTGGAGAGCGCCGGGGAGCTGGGCGTGAAAATGCCCGTGGGCAACCTGTACTCCTCCGACACGTTCTATGACGCCGCCGGGCGCAATATGCGCTACGCCAAGATGGGCGTCATGGCCGTGGAGATGGAGGCCGCCGGTCTGTACTGCACCGCCGCCTATACCGGCAAGCGGGCGCTGGCCATCTGCTCCATCTCCGACAACCTGGTCAACGGCACTGAGCTGTCCGCCGATGAGCGCCAGACCACCTTCACCAATATGATGAAGATCGCGCTGGAGGTGGCTGTGAAGATGGCCGCCAAGAAGTAAACAACGGTCACGACAGCGCGGGAGGATATCTCGCGCTGTCGCTATGCACGATACATTTGTGCATTTCGCGCAAACAAAATGTAAATTTTTGATGACATTTGTTTACATTTCTACCGCAAAATGCGGTTTTCACTTGCCAAAGGCGAAAAAGTCTGCTATAATGCGCAAGGCACAGAGGGAGGAAGACCCCGTGCCGAAATGATGGTTTTCCCGCCGCAAGGCGCGAAAATAAAAAAATTGAGGAAGGTAGAATAACCATGAAGAAGTTTCTTGCTATGATCCTGGCTCTGGTTATGGCGCTGTCCCTGGTCGCCTGCGGCGACAAGAAGGACGACCCCAAGACCGACGACAACCAGGGCAACAACCCCGAAGTCACCGAGATCACCAACGCCGACGAGATCGCCGATGAGATGACCTCCGAGGATGGCAAGTACGAGATCGCTTTCGTCACCGACGTGGGCCAGCTGAAGGATAAGTCCTTCAACCAGGGCACCTTCGACGGCGTGAAGCTGTACGCTGCCAACAACAGCCTGAGCTACAAGTACTATCAGCCCGCCAACGGCGACCAGGCTACCGATGACGACCGTTACGATGCCATGAAGGCTGCTGCCGAGGGCGGCGCCAAGGTCATCGTGGCTGCCGGCTTTATGCAGGCCACTGCCCTGACCAAGGCCGCTGCTGAGTTCACCGATGTCAAGTTCGTGTTCGTGGACCGCGACAGCGCTGTGACCACCGAGGACGGCACCGCCCTGAAGAACGTTCTGGGCATCTGCTTCCAGGAAGAGCAGTGCGGCTATCTGGCCGGTTACGCTGTTGTTAAGGAAGGCTACACCAAGCTGGGCTTCACCGGTGGTGGCGGCGGCGACAACCCCGCTTGCTGCCGTTACGGCTACGGCTTCGTGCAGGGCGCTTCCGCTGCTGCTGCTGAGATGGGCGTGAAGGTCGAGATGAACTACTCCTGGCTGTATGGCGCTTCCTTCGCCGCTTCCACCGAGCTGCAGACCATGGCTTCCGGCTGGTATGAGAACGGCACCGAGGTCATCTTCGCCTGCGGCGGTAATATGTTCCAGTCTGTCGCCGCTGCCGCTGCCGCTAACGACGGCGCCGTGGTGGGCGTGGACGTTGACCAGTCCAGCCAGTCCGATACCGTTATCACCTCCGCTATGAAGGGCCTGTCCGCCTCCGTGCAGTGGGCTTGCGGCAAGGTCTATGACGGTTCCTTCGACGAGATCGGCGGCACCTTCGTGACCCTGGGCGCCAAGGACAACGCTGTGGGCCTGCCCACCGCTACCTGGTCCCTGACCAAGTGGACTGTGGACGACTACAACGCCATGCTGGCCAAGATGGCCGATGGTTCTCTGGTCGTCGACAACGACTACTCCAAGCTGGACAGCACCGACAGCCTGACCCTGAACCTGGTCAAGTAATCGGAACGTACTTAACAAAAAAAGAGACGCCTACGGGCGTCTCTTTTTTTTGCGTCAAGCGCGTGACATGAGGAGTAAAACGCCGCTGTTTTTCTTGCAATCTGTGCATATATGCTATATAATAAATTTATGCCTTTATCGCCATTAGGCAAAATAATAGAGGAAAGTAGGTGGCGGCATGGATAAGACTCCCACGTATGTGATCGAGATGCTTCACATTACCAAGGAGTTCCCCGGCATCAAGGCCAACGACGATATCACCCTCCAACTGAAAAAGGGAGAGATCCACGCGCTGCTGGGCGAAAACGGCGCCGGCAAATCCACGCTGATGAGCGTGCTGTTCGGCCTGTACCAGCCCGAGGCGGGCGAGATACGCAAGAACGGCCAGACGGTGAAGATCAACGACCCCAACGATGCCACGGCGCTGGGTATCGGCATGGTCCACCAGCACTTCAAGCTGGTGGAGGTATTCTCCGTGCTGGACAACATCATTCTGGGCGCCGAAACGACGAAGTGCGGCTTTCTGCAGAAAAAGGAAGCGCGGAGGAAGGTCGAGGAGCTCTCCAAACGGTACGGCCTGCACGTGGACCTGGACGCCAAGGTGGAGGATATCACTGTGGGTATGCAGCAGCGTACCGAGATCCTGAAGATGCTCTACCGCGACAACGAGATCCTCATCTTCGACGAGCCCACCGCCGTGCTGACGCCCCAGGAGATCGATGAGCTGATGGCCATTATGAAGAACCTGACGGCGGAGGGGAAATCCATCCTCTTCATCTCTCACAAACTCAACGAGATCATGGCGGTGGCGGACCGGGTGACGGTTCTGCGGAAGGGCCGCTATGTGGGTACCGTGAACACCTGCGACACCAACAAGCAGGAGTTGTCCAACATGATGGTGGGCCGCCCGGTGCAGCTGGAGGTCGTAAAGGAGCCGGCCAAGCCCACGGATGTGGTGCTGAAGGTCCGGGATCTGTGTGTGCCCTCTCACACCCACAAGCGCAACGCCGTGGACCATGTCAGCTTTGATGCACGCGCCGGCGAGATACTCTGTATCGCCGGTATCGACGGCAACGGACAGACGGAGTTCATTCACGCGCTCACCGGCCTGGATAAGAGCAATGGCGGCACGGTGACACTGTGCGGCAAGGATATCTCCCACGCCAGCATCCGTCGCCGTGGAGAGTGTATGAGCCACATCCCCGAGGATCGGCACAAGCACGGCCTGGTGCTGGATTTTACGCTGGAGCAGAACCTGGTGCTGCAGCGGTATAAGGAGCCGGAATTCGAAAAGGGCGGCTTTATCAAAAAGGACGCGGTGCGTGCCTACGCCGAGAGGCTGATCGAGGAATACGATATCCGCAGCGGACAGGGCCCCGTGACCACCGCCCGCAGTATGTCCGGCGGCAACCAGCAGAAGGCGATCATCGCCCGCGAGGTGGACCGCAACAAGCCGCTGATCGTAGCGGTCCAGCCTACCCGCGGCCTGGACGTGGGCGCGATCGAAAACGTACACAAGGAACTGGTGAAACAGCGTGACGCCGGCAAGGCAGTGCTGCTGGTATCCCTGGAGCTGGACGAGGTCATGAGCCTTTCCGACCGCATTCTGGTCATGTACGAGGGTGAGATCGTGGGTGAGTTCGACCCGAAGCAGATCACCGTGCAGGAGTTGGGCCTCTATATGGCCGGCGCCAAGCGAGCGGACAAGAAAGAGGGTGAGACGGCGTGAAACAAAAACTGACAGATCTGTATGCCAAGAATGGCACCAAGAAAGTCCTGGCCTCTCTGCTGTCCATCCTGGCCGGCCTGCTGCTGGGCAGCATCGTGGTCATTATTGTGGGCCTGGCGGAGCAGAAGATCACCACTGCCGGTATGTGGGAGGGCGTCCGCCTGATTTTTGCCGGCATCCTCAGCACAGGCCGCGACGCTGCGGGCGCGCTGACCTGGGGCTTTAACGCCCAGAATGTGGGCAATATGCTCTTCCGCGCCATGCCGCTGATCATGACCGGCCTTTCCGTGGCGGTGGCCTTCAAGACGGGCCTGTTCAATATCGGCGCACCCGGCCAGTATCTGATGGGTACGCTTGTCTCGCTGTCCGTCGCGCTGGGCATCCCCTCCGAGTCCGTGCCCGTGGGCATCATCTGGCTGCTGGCCTTTCTGGGCGGTATGCTGGCTGGCGCCCTGTGGGGTGCGATCCCCGGCCTGCTGAAGGCGCTGCTGAATATCAACGAGGTGCTGGCCTGCATCATGACCAACTGGATCGCAGCCAATCTTGTCACCTGGATGTTTGATATCAGCAGCTTCAAGAACGTAACAGAAGGCACGAAGTCCGGTTACATCTACAAGACCACCTTCAACGGTGTGGCCACACCCAAGATGGGGCTGGATCAGCTGTTTCCCGGCTCCCAGGTCAATGCCGGTATTCTGGTGGCCATCATTCTGGCCATCGTGGTGTACATCATCATGGAGAAGACGGTGTTCGGCTATGAGCTGAAGGCCTGCGGCGCCAACCGCCATGCGGCCCGCTACGCCGGTATCCCCGATAAGCGCAATATCGTGCTGTCCATGGCCATTGCCGGCGCGCTGGCCGGCGCCGGCGCCGCGCTGTACTGGCTCAGCGGCAACACCGAGTTCTACTGGAACACCTATCAGGCCCTGCCCGGCGTTGGCTTTAACGGAATCCCCGTGGCCCTGCTGGCGGTGAACAACCCCATCGCGGTCATTTTCACCGGCATCTTCATGGCCATGCTGGATATCGTCGGTCTGCAGCTGACCAACCTGACTGCCTACAACGAGTACATCACCGACGTGATCATCTCCGTCATCGTGTATCTGTCCGCCTTCTCTCTGCTCATCCAGATGATGCTGACCGGACGGAAAAAGAAGCTCGTCGTGGAGGCCAACAAGACCACCACGGCGGATATACCGGCAGAGGCGGAGACACAGCCACTGGATGTGCCGCCGGAGGACATACCGGACATACCGATGGAGGAAGCACCGCAGGTACCTGAGCAGCCGGAGGAAGGAGGGGAGCAGGCATGACATTTCTGATCCAACAGACCATGATCTACGCCGTTCCCCTGATGATCGTGGCGCTGGCCGGCGTGTTCGCTGAGCGCAGCGGTATCATCAACCTGGCGCTGGAAGGTATTATGATCCTGGGTGCGTTTATCGGCGTGCTGTTCGTGAACATCATGCAGACCAACCATGTCTACGACGCGGCCAAGGCTGCCGGCGACTGGGTGGCTTTGCAGGGCTTTGAGCTGCTGGCTATGCTGGTGGCGGCCATATTCGGCGCCATTTTCTCCCTGCTGCTGAGCTTTGCCTCCGTAAATCTGCGGGCGGACCAGACCATCGGTGGTACGGCGCTGAACCTGATGGCTCCGGCCCTGGTGCTGTTCCTCATCCGTATCATCGCCAACCAGAACACCCTGCAAATGGCCACCGGCGATGCGGCCAGCTGGTTCATGATCAAGAAAACCACCTTGGGCTACGCAAAAACGGACGACCTGGGCTTCCTGGGCAATACCTTCCTGCACAAGGTGTATCTGGCGACCTATGTCTGCATCATCATTTTCGTGGTGCTGTCGATCCTGCTGTACAAGACCCGGTTTGGCCTGCGGCTGCGCTCCTGCGGTGAAAATCCCCAGGCGGCGGACTCCGTGGGTATCAACGTGTACAAGATGCGCTATGCCGGTACGACCATCTCCGGCGCGCTGGCCGGCATGGGCGGCTTTGTCTACGCCCTGACCACGGCCAACTGCACGGCCAACGGCGATGTGGCGGGCTTCGGCTTCCTGGCGCTGGCCGTTATGATCTTCGGTAACTGGAAACCATTCCCGATCCTGGCATCCTCGGTGTTCTTTGCGCTGTTCAAGGTCATCGCGGCTTACAGCTCGTCGCTGTCCTTCCTGCCGAAGTTCGATGGCGTTAAGGAGATCTCCAACTTCTACCAGATGCTGCCGTATATCGTCACGATGATCGTGCTGATCTTCACCTCCAAGAACTCCCAGGCCCCCAAGGCCGAGGGCATCCCTTACGACAAGGGCAGCCGCTGAGCCAAGCAACGGTTCCGTTACGCACCTGCCGGGCATCCGGCAGGTGCGTTCCATTTTGCAAATGGAACGCACAGATCCCATTCGAGGCGGGCTCTGCCCCCTCGAGCACCCCCTGTGGCTCGGATATCCGGCAGGCAGCGGCGGCTTCTCGCGCTTTGGCCGGTCAGGCTTGACCATCCACACGTTTTTATTAAAATCGCACAAACAAAATGTGCATTTCCTGTGAAAAACGCAAAAACATACAAAATTCACAAATTGGTCATAAAACTGGTTGACATTTCGTAGGGACGACCGTATACTGAACTTGCTGAACAAAGCATGATAGAGGCGCGGACGTCATCAGTACCCTCGCTCACCGGCAGGAAACCGGGAGGGGAAAGGGGCAGCCGCCGAAGGGTCCCGCAGGTTCCTGCCGCGGGATTGCCTGGGCCGTCGGAGAACATCCGCCGGACTGCCGCATTCGCGGAGCGCTGTCATTGACCAGGAGTTTCAAGTGTCATGAACAGTATGCTCTGTTCATGACATTTTTTTATAGGAGGAATTTCAAGATGAATTCCAGACGCAAGATCCTGGCTGTTCTGCTGCTCGTCGTCATGGCCGTGTCGCTGCTGAGCGTGTGCGCGCTCGCCGCCGATGACGGGGACGATGTGGCAAAGTCCATCACCTGCACCACGTGCAATGGTACCGGCATCTCGCAGGGTGAAGAATGCAGTGCCTGCGAGGGTACCGGCGAGATCACATCCACCAGCCGCATGGCGTTTTCGTTCTGGGCACTCGTGCCGCCGATCGTCGCCATCATCCTCGCGCTCATCACGAAGGAAGTTTACTCGTCGCTGTTCGTGGGCATCCTGCTCGGCGCACTGTTTTACTCCAACTTCGACCCGATCACCGGCCTTGACGCCATCATCAACGACGGTATGGTGCCCGCCGTCGCCGACAGCGCCGGCATCATGCTCTTCCTCGTCATCCTCGGCGCCATGGTCGCGCTCATCAACCGCGCCGGCGGCTCCGCCGCCTTCGGCCGCTGGGCCGAGACCCACATCAAGCCCCGCGCCGGCGCCATGTTCGCCACCTTCCTGCTCG
>OLGD01004585.1_pt1 | contig 11195 bp, 9 predicted proteins | sample 1605311 | NCBI WGS metagenome assembly OLGD01 (sample SAMEA3888917, study PRJEB22519) | human gut metagenome | biome: human gut; feature: human-associated habitat; material: faeces | place: Denmark | collected 2010 | reverse complement strand
AAAAAATTAGTAATTTTCTGTCTTTATTCTTCGCCTTAAATATTACTAATTATATACTACTTTCTATATAATTGTGTCTTCATATTTACTTGGTACTCATATATATTACTACTTTTTTCGCCACGTGTCAACACTTTTTTCAAAAAAAGTTAAAAAAGTTTTATATTTTTATTTCTGAAGTAATTTACCATATTATTTTCGTTTACCTGTAATTAATTTAGTTCTCAAGAATACAATATTTAGAGGGGTTTTTATGGGAAATAAGGGGTTAGATTTTAAACATAAGGAAGTTATTAATATTGTTGATGGAAAAAGACTTGGTTTTGTTCAAGATGTTACAGCAAATCTTGAAACTGGAATTATCACTTCTATAATTGTTCCTGGTAGTACTAAACTTTTTAATGTATTTGCATCTAATGACTTAGTTATTCCTTGGCAGAACATAAAATGTATTGGTGATGATGTTATATTAGTAGAAATAAATTAGACCTAGGAGATTTCTCCTAGGTCTTTTGATTTTCAATGCGAAGAGCTTCAACTTGTTCCCAAAATTCTTGTACTTTTGAGCTGCTGTCTTTTTCCAAAGATTTTTCTTTAAGCTTGAGCACAACTTCATCAGACACCCAATTCTCAACAATGCATTTCAGAATTGTTCTGTTCAAAAGTGCTTCTGTTACATACATGCTTGCAATAAATTGTTCTTTTGTTTTTTCAGTATCTGCATAAGCTTTTGTAAGCTCTTTTGCCTTGCCTTTTGGAGGTATGTATTCCATCCTTTTAACTACGAGTCCTTGATAGTATCTAAAAGACCGTTTTCTAGCACTTCTTCCAGCCTTGGCTTCAGAGTTATTCATGGCTTTTTGAGCCATGAGTCTTACAGTTTCCATGTCAACAACGTTTTCCACTACAGCCTTTTTTAAAATGTTATAGAAAGTACTGTCGCTAATTCCTTGTTCTTCAGAAATCTTTGTGTGTGCATGTGGCGAACTTGATTCTACATACTGTTTTGCAATCATCGCAATTTGCTTCCGTGAAAAATCTTTGACTGTCTTTCCCATTGTTGTAAATTTCTCCTTTCGCGAAAATCTATAAATGTTTGACTACATTATTATATCATCTTCCTTTGCTTTATGTCAACTTTATGCTAGTAGCTTTTTAACTGCATCACTAATAGTTTTTCCATCTGCTGATGCACCAATCTTTTCCTTTGCAGATTTCATTACAATTCCCATATCCTTCATGCTTGTTGCACCTGTTTCTTCTATTACTGTTTTTACTATTGCCTCAACTTCTTCAACTGATAGTTGTTTTGGTAAGTATTCAGCAAGTATTTCCATTTCTTCTTTGTTTTGTTTTATTAAATCTTCTCTTCCACTTTTTTCAAATTCCTCTTCTGCATCTTTTCTCTTCTTTGATTCCTTTGCAATAATTTCTATAACTTGTTCGTCTGTTAGCTCAATTTGTTTATCTTTCTCAACTTGAAGTACAGCAGCTCTTACCATTTGAATTGTATTTTTTCTTATCAAGTTTTTGTCTTTCATTGCTTCTTTTAAATCATTTAATAATTTTTCTTTAATCATAGTTTATCATCCTCCTGTTAAATTTTATCATATTCAATTTATTAAGTCAATTACTGTTAATAATTAATTGTTGTATTTGGAAATATTATGTAAATATGGTATAATAGAAGTGTAGGGTGCATACCTTTATATAAAATTTTTTCTTTCATATATAATTAAGGAGGAAACCACATGAAGAAACAGGAAAGATTAAATACTTTAATTCGGGAGGTGATAAATCTCATTATTAAATTCTTTAAGCCATATGGCATTTCAGATGAACTGCTTACTATTCCCAAAAATGTTAAGCATATGGGGTTTAAAGTTGGTTTCATCAATTTAGGGACAACTGTAATTGCTCTTGTTTTTGCATTCATGCTTAAAGTCACAAACATGATGATTGAACGCAGGCTAATTTTGCTTGGGATCATATTATTCATGTTATATCGTGGACAGCAAGTTGTAAAAGAAGCATTTCATTTATTTGAAAGTTCTGAAAACAAGAAGTTTGAACTTATATTTGAAGACGAAATTGTTTTTAGAGGCAGCCAGATTATTGGCAAGACATCAAACAAGGTTTTGAAGTATGATGCATCAAATAAGTTGTACAAGGTGATGAGCAATGAATCGGTTTTAAATACCATCAAGAACTATTTGCAAAATATGTGGCGGCAGAAAATTCAACATACTTTTGATGTATTTGAAATGATTAGTGTAATTATTATGCTAACCATAGCCATATTAACCAACACATCTATTGACCAAGTTGTTTTTATTCCTCTGATTTTAATATTTGTGCTTATCTCTTTCTTTTGTTCAGCATATATTAGTTTGAATAGAGAAGCATATTATAAAAAACACAGGGAGTATAACAACGAACAGTCCTTGATAATTAATGATTTACTCCGTGTTTCAGTAATTGTTAAAAATGACTTGGACATGAGAATTAACAAATTTCAAAAGACTGTTATTGCAAGTAACGAAAATGTTACAAAGTTTCACAAGCAGATGAATTTGTCTAGGTTGTTTGTAACAATAATGGAAGCATTTAGCCAGTATGGAATTATAATATTCTATCTGTTAGGAGTTGAATGGAACAGTATAACATTAGCAACCATAACAGAGATTGCTGCTACACTGATCATTGTTGAAACTGCTTTAGCACAGATTAGTCGAATTGCTGAAACCTTAAATAGCCACAATGAGAGGCTTACAATACTGGAAAAAGAAGAAGCTGACATGTCTTTAATTTTGGATGTATATCATAATGAAACTGCAAAGATTTCAACACCCAAAATTGTTGATAACATAAACATCAAGCCCTTCTCCATTCAGTATTTAGAAGAATCTGAAAATGATAAGCCTTTCACATTAGTGTCAAGAAAACCTATACACATTTGTAATGGAGAAGTAGTAATTCTGTATGGTCCTTCTGGTAGTGGAAAATCGACATTTATGAAAATGTTGACTGAAAGAATTAGATTGGAAAAAAGTATAGATATACCTTCAACATCACGCTTTTTGTTCTACGATGAAAAGTTGAAATTTGGCAGTTTAAGTATTTTTGAAGAGCTGTTTTGTTGCAGCGAAACTCCTGATCTTGCAAAAATGCAAAATATTCTTGAACATCTTCATTTGTGGTGCGAAATAGAATCTAATTGCTTTGATGTATGGAAGTGGATGAAAGAGAAACAGTTTGAACAATCGCTTTCAAATGGGCAAAAACAGAGACTTATTCTTGCAAAAATGTTGTATTGGTTAGATGAAAATATTGATGTTATGGTTTTAGATGAATGCACTTCTGGTCTTGATGATAAGACAGAATCTGATTCAGCTGATGCAGAAAGAATTCTAGAATACGTTGTGAGATATGCAAATAGTGATAAAAGGCGAATTGTAATTATCTCAACACACCAAAACATCGATGGTTTCAAGCAGAACCTTGCGAGTGAATACACTTTTAGGAACTTACAGTTTTCAAAGGAAGGGGAATGTAATTTAGTAAGAGAGATTTAAAACATTTAAACTACTGTTTTTTCGATTAGGAAAGTGCAATGCACTTTCCTAATTATTTATTATTAAAAGATTTAACATTATATTAACTAAGAAACGAATAAGTTTACTCTTTGCCACACCTATTCTTTATATCCAAATTTCTCCATTCTTTCTTTTTCTCTTGTAGATAATTCTTTTAGCCATTCAGCTAAACCATTACTATCATTATTTCTTAAAAATTCAAAATATTTTACTCTATCCTCTTTTGCTATAACAACAGGTGGCAAATTATTTTTTAACAGTTCATAATTTATAAGTAATCTACCTGTTCTACCATTTCCATCTTCAAATGGATGTATTCTTTCAAACTCAATATGATATCTAGCAATTTTAGTAAAAATGTCCTGTTCTTCATGGTTATAATTGTATATGTAATACATCATTAAATTTGGCACTTTTTCAGGTTCTGGTGGAATATGCTCACTACCTTGAATAAATACCTGTACGGCTCTATAACTTTCTGTATCTTTAATATCTCTGTTTATAGTTTCATTTAACTTCTTTATAAATCGTTCATCAAATTCTTCTTTATTTTGTAGATTTTTAAAGACTAATTCTAATGCTTTTTTATGATTAATAGCCTCATATATTTCTCTTGGTTCTTTTCCTTCAATTTTAAAGCTATTATCATTGTAAAGAATAGCATAAGTTTCTGCGTAAGTAAGTGTACTTCCTTCAATAGCATTTGAATGATAAGTACTTCTTGTGACTAAATCTTCTAAATAATCTTTATTATTTAAAATAAACTCCAAAATAGTCATACCCCTTCTCCTTCTATATCACCTTTATATTAATCAGTATTAATTACTGTTTTTAAAAAGTATTCTTTCTATTAATTTGTATTTAAATTTTATCATATTTAATTTGGTAAATCAATGACTGTTGATAATTGAATGCTTTTTATAAAAAATAGAGACTTTTAAAGTCTCTAAATATGGTCGGGGTGACACGGATTGAACGTGCGACCTCATGGTCCCAAACCACGCGCTCTCCCAACTGAGCTACACCCCGTTTTTATGTACTTGAATATAATACCACATTTTTTACTACTTTGCAAGCCTTTTTCTTAAATTTTCAAATATTTTTGTAAAAAATGGTGCGCCTGGAGGGATTCGAACCCCCGATCTCAAAGTTCGTAGCCTTGCATTCTATCCAGCTAAACTACAGGCGCCTAAAGTACCTCACGGCACTTTATATATTATACTAGCTTTTTTTGTCATTTTCAAGTAGTTTTATGATTTTTGTTAAAGTTCTTTAATTCTAAATCTTCTGTTGCTGGCTCTGTTATTAGTTTTCCTTTATAATCATACCTTGAGCCATGACATGGGCAGTCCCAGGTTTTATCTAGGTTGTTCCATGTTAGTTCACAGCCTAAATGTTCGCAATATGGCTCTACTGAATATATTTCTCCATTTTTATCTTTATATATTCCTAGCTTTTGTCCATCATAATCAACTACCCCTCCGAGTGTCCTTTTTTAAGTCTTCGAATTTGTATGTTGGAGTTTTTAATTTATTTATTCCAAGTGAATACACTGTTTGTTTTAGCATGTTTCCAAATTCTTTTCTGTTTTTTACTGGTTCCATTCTTGTTGCATTATAAATTTCAGCATATTCATTTTCCTTGCCTGAAATTTTATCGCTTATTATTTTTGCTGCAACATGTGATGTTGTCATACCCCACTTGTTATATCCGGTAGCTATATAAAAGTTAGGCATTAGGTTTGAGAATTCTCCAATATATGCAACTTTATCTAGTGATATACAATCTTGCGTATTCCATCTGTATTTTGTCTTCATTGATGGGTATATTTCTTTTGCATATGTCCCTAGGCTTTTATAGCAAAGTTCTAAGTTTTTTGTAGTTTCTCCTGTTTTATGTTTTTCTCCTCCAATTAGTAAAATATCATCTTTTACACTTCTAAAAGATGCTCCTGGAGTTTCTGCTGATATATACATTCCTGTACCTATTTTAGAATGTGGTTCTATTCCTATTTCATATGATTTTTCTTGGTACATTTTCAAAAAGTGTAACCCTGGGAAATTCTTTATTGGATAATGTGTTGCCATTACTACATATTTTGCTTTTATATTGTTATTTTCTGTTTTTACGTTGTAATAACTTCCATCTCTTTTTACATCTTGAACTCTTGAATTTGTGTATATTTGAACATTGTATTCTTTTAAAACTTCAGCTATTTTATATAAATATTTTAGTGGATGAAATTGTGCCTGATTTTGCATTTCTATTCCAATTTTTATTTCAAATGGTAAGTCAATTTTGTTTACTAACTTAGGAGTTCCTCCTATGCTCTCTAGCACATTCACTTCATCTTTTATTTTTTGCACATATTCTTCTTTGCATGTATAAATGTAATTGTTTGTTCGTATAAATTCGCAGTCAATTTTTTCTTTTGTTACTATTTTTTCTATTAAATCTATTGCTTCCTCATTTGCTTTGAAATATTTCTTTGCAAATTCTTCTCCAAAACTTTGAATTAAGTAACTGTATATTAAATTATGTTGGCTTGTAATTTTGGCTGTTGTGTTTTCAGTTACACCACTACAGATTTCTCCTTTATCTATAATGCATATTTTAAGTCCTGTTTCTAATAACATATACCCTGTTACAATACCTGTTATTCCTGCACCTATTATACATACATCTGCTTCAATATCTTCTTGTAAATTTAAAAAGCTTGGTCTAGTTGTTTTCTCTACCCAATATGATTTCATTTAAAACCATTCCTTTCTTGGTAAAAACACCTATTTCAAGCTTTCCCTTTAATTAATATTTTATTCATCAACAAGTGCTGTAACATTTGCAACAGCATATTCTTTGCAATGTGATATACTTATATCTATGCTTTTTATTTGTTCAAATTGTACCTTCAAGAATTCTATTTTTGGATTACCGTTTTCATCATTTACAATTTGTACATCTTTCCAACTTATCCCAAATTTATCTGGTAATAATGCTGATACTGTTTTGAATATTGCTTCTTTTGAAGCAAATCTTCCTGCATAGTGGCAATACTTTGCATTCCTCGTACTTTCGCAATATTCTATCTCTTTTGGAGTATATATTAAGTTTAAAAAGTTACTACCACTTCTTTCTATTGATTTTTTTATTCTTTCAATTTCAATTATATCTGTTCCACATAATATACGCATATTTTAAGTCCTTCCCTATTTTGTGTAATAAAAGCCTTCATCTGCTAGATGCCAACTACCTATAAAGTATATATAGATATTGTTATCTAGGTTTACTTGTGGGGTTAATACTTGCTTTCCGCCTTTATCTATTGCACCCCATAACCCATTTTGTTTTACTGCAGCAAAGCCATATTTATTTTGTTCTGTTGCTTCATCATATATATAGTTTACTACAACATTTCCTTGGCTATCTACAAAGCCATATTTACCGTCTTTTTTGCTTACATATAAAGTATTTCTAGTAAGTATATCTTTTACTTGTTTTTCTTCAAATTTATATGTGTAGTATTTATCTAGCCCATCAATTCTTGCTTTTATATAATCTTCTTCAAATACGAAAATTCCTTTTAGTTTTTCGGTTAGGTTATTATCAAATATGCTTGTTTCAGTTTCTGTTTTGTCTGCTATAATTATATCTTTATCAGCCCAATATGTCATGTTTAGATATTCAAATCCAATTGAACTTACATTATCAGTATTTATTATTCCGTATTTTGAGTTTAATTTAGCTATATAGTATACTGAAAATGCATAGTTTAGTTCTTCATACATTGGTTCTATTTTTACTTCTCCAGATGTTGTTATTATTCCATATTTTTCGCCTTGTTTAACTATTACATAGTCTCCTTTTGAATATGTGTAATCATCATAGCTTTTATTAAGTACTTCCCCCTTTTTGTTTATTAGTGTCCATTTATTATCAATGCTTGCTGCATAAATTTCTGTACTTCCTAAGTATTTAATATCTTTATATGCAGGTGCTACAATTACTGTACCACTAGTACTTATTACTCCAGAATTTCCTGCTTCATCTACTATTTTGTATTCGTTTTTATATCCTTCTTTTAGAAGCTCAATATTTGCATATTCTAATGGTACTATAATTTGACCTATTGCATTTACAACACCAACTTTGTTGTCTTTTTTTACTATAAGATTTTCTTTTACACTTTTTAGTGCCGTTATCTCATCATATTCTGCTTTTAATATAACTTTTCCATCGCAATCTATTAAACCATATTTTCCATTTTTGTATACTCTAATTAGGTTGTTTTCATACCAAATATTTTGTTTAGAATCATAATTTTCAATTGCTTCTACTCTTTCATATTCTTTGAATAGTTCTTCTTGCTTTTCGTTTATTGCTTTTGTTTTATATGTTCCGGTTTCTTCGTTTACATCATATGCATAGATAAACACTGGTTTTTCTGGATTTGGAATTGCAACCATTTCATCAAATTTTGTATCTATTATTACTTTTCCTGTGTTATCTATTACTCCCCATTTTCCATCTACATATGTAGGAAAGTATTTACTTTTTTCTAGTTGAATTTTATCTGCTTCTTTACTTAATATTTTGTTTATTGTTACAATTATCATTATAATTACAAGTATTGTTATAATTGTTCCAAATACCTTTTTTAAGTTTAACTTTGGTTCATCATATCTTTTACCTTTTCCCATTTTCAAACATTCCTTTCGTACATATTCTTGCAATATACTATATCATATTTTGTACATTATTTTCAAGTTTTTTAGTAAATTTGGTTGAATAAAAAAAGAGATAAGTCTTTTTAAAACTTATCTCTTATAAGATTATGCTATATCTTTATATTTCTTCAAGCCAACTGCTGCTATTCCAAGTAATGCAATTGTTGCTGCAATTCCTATTGTTATAGTTGTTCCTGCACCTGTATTTGGAATTACTTTTCCTCCTGATGTATTGTTTCCGTTATTACTGTTATTGCCATTGTTACTGTTATTGCCATTATTACTATTGTTATTGTTGTTATCATTGCTTATTGTAGCTTTGCAATCTGTACATTTTCCGTTTGAACCTTTATTATGGTTTCCCGTTACATTTCTGTTACATTTATCACATGTTCCACTGTGTGTGCCATCTCCATTGTCTTTCCAATTTGTTACTGTATGTTTTTCTTTATCCTTTATTTCTCCACACTTTGTACATTCTTCCCAATGATTTGTTGAATCATTCTTTTGTACCCAATTATGTGTACATTCTTCTTGTGGCTTTGTTACTCCACAATCTTTACATTTATTACTTGAATTATAGCTATGGTTTGATGTTACTTTATAATTGCACTTTGTACATGTTTTTGTATGTGTGCCATTTCCATTATCTCTTGCTGCTGCCATAGTGTGTGTTCCTTTATTTTTAACTTCTCCACATTTTGTACATTCTTCCCAATGATTTGTTGTATCATTCTTTTGTACCCAATTATGTTCACAGTCTGTTGCTGGTTTTGTTGCTCCACAATCTGTACATTTATTACTTGAATTATAGTTGTGGTTTGATGTTACCTTATAGTTGCATTTTGTACATGTTCCACTATGTGTTTCATTTCCATTATCTGTCCATGTTGTTATTGTATGTGCTTCCTTATTTCTTGTTTCTCCACACTTTGTGCATTTTTCCCAATGGTTTATTGCATCATTATCTGTTGTCCAATTATGTTCACATGTTTGCACTGAGCCACATTTTGTACATTTGTTGTCTGATCCATAATTATGATCTTCTGTAACATTTTCATTACATTTCGTACATGTTCCGCTATGTTTTCCATTTCCATTATCTGTCCATGTTGTTACAGTATGATTTTCGCTTGCCTCATCATATGTATATGCACAACCAGCAAAGCTACATTCATAATATGGAGTATGTGTTGTTGATGTTATATCTTTATATTTTACTGTTGCTCCTTTTGAATGATTTTCATATTTATATCCACATGTTACACATGTTCCATTATTAGCATGTGTTGCTCCACTATGTGAACATGTTGCTCCACAAATTGTACATGTTCCTGTTGCACTATTCCAATTATGAGAACAAACTGCTCCACAGTCATAACATACTCCATTGGTCCAATTATGCATTGCTCTATCTGCATTGTTGCAAGAAGTACAATATCTTACATGGTAAATTTGGTTCTCTTGTTGCCAATTACCATATGTACAGTCCTCTTGTCCTGTTCCGTTACATGTAGTACAAACCATTTTGCAATTATGTTTATGATAATCAATATCAACATCTTCGTTTTCTAATAGTATTGGATCAGCTCCACCATAGGTAATAAATGTTTGCTTGTATCCACATCCACCTTTATCTGTCATACAATTTGAAACTTGATTTATTAACCCACATTTATCACATTTCCATATTGCTTGATGCATTACACTTTTGCCACATTTTGAACATGTTACTGTATATGACTCTGACCCTGGTTTCATTGTCGGAGTTCCTGTACATGGGATTTTTCCTGTTCCTTCACATTTAGAACAATTATGTGCATAAGTCTCCTTTCCGTGTTGTCATCATCATAATAATAAGTACTATTGCAAGTATGCCCAATATAACTGCTCCTACTAGTATATTTTGTTTTCTTTTCATAAAATCCACCATTCCTTTTACATTATCATTCGTATACTTTGGTTATATTTTATCAAAAAAAATCATTTTTGTGCTAATTATTGCATAATTGTCATACAAATGTCATATTTTCGTCATATTTTTCTGTTTTTGAACAAAAAATAAAGTACCCGTAATAATTTGTTCATTACGAGTACTTTATCTAATAATTAATTATTTTCTAATTTTTTTAATCTCATATAAGCTATTCCTGCTATTGCTGCAAAAGCTACTATTCCAATAATTACTGAAGAATTTGCTCCTGTATTTGGTATAACATTATTTGATGTGTTATTTTTTCCTGAATTATTGTTGTTACCATTATTATTGTTATTGCTTATTGTTGCTCCACATTTTGTACATTTGCCATCTGTTCCTTTTTCATGTTTCTCAGTTATTTTTCTATTGCATACTGTACAATTTCCACTATGTGTTCCATCTCCATTATCTTTCCATTCTTTTACTGTGTGTTTTGCTTTATCTTTTATTTCTCCACATTTTGTACATTCTTCCCAGTGGTTTGTCTCATCGCTCTTGTCTTGCCAGTTATGTTCACAATCTGTTGCTGGTTTTGTTGTTCCACAGTCTTTGCACTTATCATCTGTTCCATATTTATGGTCCTCTGTTACATTTTGGTTACATTTATCACATGTTCCACTATGTGTGCCATTCCCATTGTCTGTCCACGTTGTTATTGTATGTGTTTCTTCGTCTCCTTCATATGTTTCTGTACATGTTGCTTCTGTACACTTATATTTTGCTTTATGGCCTGTTTCTGTTTGTTCATATTCTGCTACCGTTGTGCCTTTGCCATGGTTTTGGTATTTTGCTTCACATACTGTACATTTTCCTTCATTTGCATGGGTTCCTCCTGTATGTGCTTCTTCGTCTCCTTCATATGTTTCTGTACATGTTGCTTCTGTACACTTATATTTT
>OLGD01004584.1_pt1 | contig 11195 bp, 11 predicted proteins | sample 1605311 | NCBI WGS metagenome assembly OLGD01 (sample SAMEA3888917, study PRJEB22519) | human gut metagenome | biome: human gut; feature: human-associated habitat; material: faeces | place: Denmark | collected 2010 | reverse complement strand
GGTACCAGGCGTCAGCCTGGGGGAGTCCTGATGCCAAAAAAGAGGGGCCCGGCGCAAGCCGGGAGGAGTCCTGACGCCACAAGAAGAACCCCTTTCCGGGGGGCGTATTCGCGCCATCGCGCCTCCCTACGGTCGGCGCTCGCACGCCCGCAAGGTGTTTACAAGGCGGCGCATGTCCGCCTTGTAAACTTATTTTACTTGCAATTCCTATCTTTATCGACAGACCAAACAGCGCGGCAAAGCCGCGCTGTTTTAAAATCATATCGAAATTGTATCCAAGCTCAGCCGAGCTTTGCGGCGTTGACCTTAACGCCGGGGCCCATGGTCGTTGCGAGCACGCAGCTCTTGATATACTGACCCTTGGACGCCGCCGGTTTTGCCTTGATAATAGCGCCTATCAGCGCATCAAAGTTCTCGCCGATCTTCTCCGCGCCAAACGACGCTTTCCCTATGGGGCAGTGAATGATGTTGGTCTTGTCCAGACGGTACTCGATCTTACCGGCCTTGGCTTCCTTGACAGCCTTGGCAACGTCCATCGTGACCGTGCCGGCTTTCGGGTTCGGCATAAGTCCCTTCGGACCGAGCACCTTACCCAGACGGCCGATGACGCCCATCATGTCGGGCGTAGCGATCACAACGTCGAAATCAAACCAGTTTTCAGCCGTGATCTTCTGCACCATGTCCTCAGCGCCGACATAGTCCGCGCCGGCAGCCGTCGCTTCGGCGGCTCTGTCGCCCTTGGCAAAAACAAGCGTGCGGACCGTCTTACCGGTGCCGTTGGGGAGAACGATAGCGCCGCGAACCTGCTGGTCCGCATGGCGGGAATCTACGCCGAGGCGAACATGCAGTTCAACCGTCTCGTCGAACTTTGCCTTGGCGGTCTGGCAAACGAGGCTGACCGCCTCGGATGCGTCATACAGTTTTGTTTTGTCGATCAGCTTTGCGCTCTCGATATATTTCTTTCCAGTCATTCCCTGTGCCCTCCTCAGTCGGTAACGGTGATACCCATGCTGCGCGCGGTACCCTCGATCATGCGCATAGCACTCTCGACGGACGACGCATTCAGGTCGGGCATCTTGGTTTCAGCGATCTTCTTCACCTGCTCCTTGGTGACCGATGCGACTTTCGTCTTGTTCGGCGCGCCCGAAGCGGTCTCAATGCCGCAGGCCTTCTTGAGCAGAACGGCTGCGGGAGGCGTCTTGGTGATGAATGTGAACGAACGGTCCGCATAAACCGTAATCACGACCGGAATAATCAGGCCGATGTCATTTTTGGTGCGCTCGTTGAACTCTTTTGTAAAGTTCGGGATCGAAACGCCGTACTGACCCAGCGCCGGACCGATCGGCGGCTGAGGCGTCGCCTTGCCGGCGGGAATCTGCAATTTAATGTAACCGGAAATTTTCTTTGCCATTTTAAAATTACACCTCCAAATGTGGTTGTTCCGAGGAATGAAAAATTTTTCCTCTCCCACAAACCCCCAAAGGGGCTCCCCGACGGGGAATGTTTGTTACTTCGCGAGTTTGATGTCGCTCACCGCGACGCGAACAGGCATATCGCGCTTGCCCGTGTTGATCAGAACGGTGACGCTGCCGCCGTCCTCTGAAATGTCGTAAATTTTTCCGCCGTATCCCTCAAAGGAGCCGCTGACGATCTGAATCTCGTCGCCCACCCGGTAAGCGGGCGCGCTCGGCGCCTCACCGCCCTGCATGACGGCAAGCTCGTCCTCGGTCAGCGGGACCGGCTTGGATCCCGGTCCGACAAAGCCCGTCACGCCGCGGATATTGCGCACGACATGCCAGCTTTCGTCCGTCATAACCATTTTTATGAATACATAGCCGGGAAGCAGCTTGGCCTCGGTCTCTTTTTCGGTACCGGAAGCATCCTTTTCAAGGACCTTTTCGACCGGTACGCGAATCTCAAAAATCAGATGGCCGAGATTGCGGTTTTCGATGATTTTTTCCAGATTGGTTTTGACCTTGTTCTCATAGCCGGAGTACGTATGCGCGACATACCATCTCGGGCCGAGATTCATCTCATTGATATCACTCATTTTCCGATCCCAGGGGCTCAGAACAGTCTTCCGAACGCCATCAGGCCGGAGGAGAACGCAAGGTCGAGCACGCCGATGACCGCCGCAAGCACCACCACGAACGCAACAACCAGCCCCGTGCTCTGCTTGACGGTCTTAAACGGACACCAGGTGATCTTTTTCAGTTCGCTTTTGTAGTCGCGGAAGAATTTTGCGACGCGGCCGGGCTTTTTCTCTTTTGTAGCTTCTGCCATTTCTCGATCCTCCCGTTTACTTCGTTTCCCGATGCAGAGTGTGCTTGTTGCAGAATCTGCAGTACTTGTTCATCTCAAGTCTGTCGGGATCGTTTTTCTTGTTTTTCTTGGTCTCGTAGTTTCTTTGCTTGCACTCGCTGCACGCCAGGGTAATCTTAACTCTCATGTCGGCACCTCCTGTTTGTTTTTCGGGCGAAACCGCCCGTTTCCACGGGCGTTTTGCCCGTCGTACCTCCCTCATTTGTGCGGTAGGGCGTTCCCGCGCGCCGAATCTTTACGGTACGCAAAAAAAGCCCTCCTGTCACAGAGGTAAAAACAGTATAGCATCCCTTGCCCGGTTTGTCAAGAAAAATTTATAAAAATTTCAAATGCCGCCGAAAAAAGCGGGATGTCCTTAACGGAGAAAACGAAAACCGAATAGGATAAAAGAAATTGGCAGTACGGCATAACGCTTTACTGCCTTTTCTTATATAAAAGCGAGGGAGGTAGGAAGATTAACACAGCTGTGATGCCGTTTAAGTTTAACGGTAGAAAAAGTCACAAACAAGTGGTATAATTAACTGCTTACAATAAAAGTGGGCGGCATTTCTAAAAGTTTTAGAAAACCATCTAACCAACCTCAGCTTGTTCCGACTATATAGGCGTAACAATCATGATTGAAACGAAAAAAGGTGCAAGATGAAAACAAACGAAACACTAAAATTACTTGATGATAAAGACTTTCTTGATAAGGTATATCATTTTTCTTATCACAGATGCAATACGTCTTTTGAAGCTGAAGATCTATGCTCGGATATTATTCTTGCAGTAATATCAGCCATACATAAGCAAGAGCACATTGAAAACTTTTATGCTTTTGTATGGACTATTGCTCGCAGGGTTTATGCCGATTATTGCAAAGAAAGAAATGCAGAACGCCAAGTGTTCAGTATAGAAAATTCTGACTTGATTTTGGCATCTAAAGAAAATGAAATTGAAGAATTTATTGAGGAAGCAGCCGAGCAAGAACAAATAAGTAGAATTTTCAAGGAAATTGCTTTTTTATCAAAGGCATATCGTGAAGTAATGGTAATGTTCTACATTGATGAGTTGAAGGTAAAAGATATTGCCATAAGACTTAATATCAGTGAAAACACCGTGAAGCAACGTTTGTTTTCAGCACGAAATTCAGTTAGAAAAGAGGTTGAAACTATGAGCGAAAGAACGTATGTATTAAAGCCTATCAAATTGGCTATTTTGGGAACCGGAAATCCTTGCGGCAACGATCCTCGTTCTAAAACCGAAAGGATGTTTTCTCAAAACTTAATTTACTTGTGCAAAGATAAACCCAAATCAGCAAAAGAACTGTCTGAGGAACTTTGTGTACCTATGCCGTATATTGAAGAAGAATTGGAAATTCAATGTCACGGTGAAAACGGAAAATACGGTATGCTCCGTAAACTTGAGAACGGCAAGTATGCGGTAAATATTCATTTGGTAGATTATGACGAGTATGACCAAGCCAACAAGATTTACGAAAAACATTTACCTGAATTTTGCGAAGTTATCAAAAATACGCTTAAACAGAACGGAGAAAAAATACTCTCCTTCCCGTATTTAAGCGAACAAAACGACTTGCGGTTCATTATGTGGTCTTTGATTTCAAGAACCGTTTGGGATTTTGGAGAAAGAATCAATAAGGTTCTTGCAGAAAGATACTTTTCTGATATTGAACCAATTAAAAGAGCTTTTTCGTGCGTTGCAGTCGCCTATACAGATGAACAATATCCTGAATTTGATTTTTATGGTAGCGATGGTATTGATGCAACTTTAATTGGTGGATATAAATCGGTGTTCGTATCTAATGTTTATGGCAAACGTATTGACAAGCATTTTCATTGCGGGCATATCCTATCTCACGATCCCAAGCTCTTAATGGTACTCAGAGCCATCGGGGGAATTGAGATTGATAAATTATCCGAAACTGAAAAAGAAATCGCAGCTAAAGCTCTTGAATGTGGGTATCTTCGCAAGAAGGGTAATATTATAGAACCCAAAATAATCGTGATTGACAGAAAGAATGATATGGACTTCTATAACCTTTCTTTTGATTTCAATAACGATATGGAAACGGTTATCGATCAAATTGCCGAAGAACTTTCAGTATTTATGAAAACTCACATCCCTGAACACCTGATGAACGAGTATCAAATCTATACTGCGCTTATTGCAGGAGTCAGAATATTGGCAAAAGCAATCGAGGAATGTATTAACGAAGGTCTGCTTACAGAACCTGAAAATAAGGTTGGAGCAGAAGGCGTGCTGATGATTGTGGAAAGATAAATAATTACTGCAAAGGCACCGCTTCGGCGGTGCCTTTGCTTATGGCTAAACAGAACAGTATTCCCACCGATCGCACATCTTATACACCCCACATTGACAAGAGTTTCCTCTGCGTGGTATAATGAAGCCACCGACAGAGATCGATTGAAAATTGAATATATGTGCCACGACAGTTACCACTGTCACCCTTTTTGTTTGAAAGGCAGCGATTATTCAGAGTTTTAAGACTCGCATTTACATAGGCACGGAACATTGAAAGCGAACATTTTTGTTTGCCCGTTTGTGTTTCCGTATCTATGCAAGTGCGAGTCTTTTTTGTTTTGCGCACGCCTTTACATAAGCAAACGAAAGGTGGAATGCAGATGATTGGAGTATAGTCATACGCCCAAGAAAAAACCAGGCGTTTATCACAGCAGAAAAGGAAAGGATATCACTCACCAATTCTCCGTTAAGAACATCACGGGAAACGCGCGGTGTGTTTTCTTCGGCGGCATCCGCGTCCGGGAAATCCGATGGTTTGCGCCCGCGAAACACTTCCTAAATATATTTATGACCTATCTTTACGACCCGTATGATCCGGGGACAGGCAACGCCTATTTTGGAGGGAAGCGAAACAACGGCGACATTTGCGACCTGCGCAGTCAGGGCACTTCGGCAGACTGAAGACATATCGTTTCTCAGTGTAAAACCCGCTCATGCTCGACGGGCGAGTTCGCATAGGCAATCTGTTCGGGCGTCGGATAAACAAACACGTCGCCCGTGCCCCCGTCCACGACGACCGGCGCGCCGGTCACAAGCCGGTCGAGTCCGGGAAGTCCGCAAACCGCCGGAATTTTGCACTGGCGCGCAATCGAAGCCGCGCGCCCGGCGCTGTCCGTCCCGATCAAAATCGCCCGCAGTCCCGCGCGGCGCAAATACGCGGCGGCGCGCTTTGAAAGCGAATCCGCGACCAGCACCGCGTTTTCGTGGGGCGGCAGAATCGGCGGCTGCTTCTCCGGTGCCTGCAAAAAATCCAAAATCCGGCCGCCGCCCGTGCGGAGAAGCTGCGCGCGACGGAGGGCGAGCGTGTCCGAACCGGCGGCAATGCGCGCCGCCGCCGTCTCAATCGCCGCCGCCACGGCCTCCTCGACCGCAAGGCGGCCGTCCTCGATACCGCTTTGCACAAGCGCGGAAAAATCGCGGTCGCAAATCAGCAGCTTGACAAGCTCCGCTTCCTCACCCGCCTCCGCGTCCGCCGCTTCAAGCGCCGATAAGCGCGCGCGCTCGAAAGCCTCGATAGAGGCGGGAACATTTACGGCGCCGCCGTCGAACGAATCGGGCAATATCCAAAGCACACCGACGGCACGGCCGTCAAACAGTCCTTTCCCGGTCAAATGCGTCATAATCCATACACCTCACACGCCCCGGTACAGGCGTCCGGCGAGCGCTTCCATCGCGCGCTGCTCATCGCCGCCGCGCAGGGTCACGCTGACGCGGTCGCCCGCGCGCATATCGAGCGAGTACAGGGCGAAGGGCTGCTTTGCATCGACATTGGCGCCGCCCTTTTGTACGGTCACTTCGCAGTCAAGCGTCCGGCACGCTTCAAGCAGCGCGGCCGGGGCGGAAGCGCCCGGTATACCATAATCAAATACGATCATTTTCATTTTACTTACGGCGCAAAAGCGCCGCCTTTCTTCCGTGGAGATCCGCGCATCCGGCGCGTCCCGTCGAGCGTTCTGCGCGGCAGTACAGTCTATGCAAAAATCACACGTCCCGTTTCGCCGCGAAATCGCGCATTTGTTTCTAATATGCGTAAAAAACGGAAAAAAATACAGGAGATTCGCCTCAAAATCAGGCAAATTTCTTTTGACTTGACGCCGCCGATATGCTAAAATAGAAGCACGAATATTTTCCTGCACCGCATCGCGGCGCAGTTTGTTTATGCCGCTGACGCTGCAAAGGGGATGCAAGCGCGCGGCATGAGGATGTGCATTGAAAAAAGTACTGCAAAAAATCGCGGCGGCGACGCTTTCGCTTTCGCTGACGCTCGGCGGCGCGCTGCCGATATTCGCGGCCGAAGAAAGTTCGGCAGAAGAGACAGACCTTTTCGGCGAAACCCTCTCCGAGACCGAGGAAACGCCGGAACTCTACGGCTACACCTTCTCCGGGCTCGGAAAACTCACCGCGGCCGACGTGCAGCGGCTGGGCAGCGGCGTTCAGCTTTACAAATACAAGGCGACGCTCGATAAGACCCTGCTTCAGACGGCTTTTGTGCTTGAAGTGGATCCGGCGGCGGGCGGACGGCTCGCGACGGCGAACCTCGGCGACGGCATCTACGGACTCGGCCGCCCCGGAACACTTGCCGATCGGGATTTCGGCGAGAACCTCGGTCTGCTTGCCGCGGTGAACGGCGACTTTTACAGCATGGCCACCGGCGTTCCCATGGGCGTCTACATAGAAAACGGGCGCTTTGTTTCCTCCTCCGACAAAAACACAGCGCTCGGAATCAACGCGGACGGTTCCGCCTTTTTCGGTACGGTCGGCGACGAAGTTTATATTCTCGAAAACGGCAAGGAACTGCCGGTAAGCTATGTCAACAAATACCCGTCGGTATACGGCGTGTATCTTTTGACCCGGGATTACGGGGAAACAACCAAAATCCCCGAAAGCCTCAAAACGACCGAATATATTCTCGAACTTGACGACGACCTGCGGCTTTCCGAGGAGATCCGCGCCGTCGTGACCGAAGTGCGCGAGGACACCGCGGACGGCGAGATTCCCGAAGGCTGCGCGGTGCTGGTGGTTCCCAAAGACTATGAAACCCAGAAACTCTACTCCATTCTGGACGAGGGCAACCGCATCACCATCGGCGTGGACAGCAGCGGCGATTTCGATCGGGTGGAATATGCACTCGGCGGCGGCGACATTATCCTTGAGGACGGCGAGATCGTAGAGGACACGGCCGACCTTGACCACGAGAAAACCCGACAGCCGCGCACGGCGGTCGGTCTGCGTGAAGACGGCGAAATCGTGGTCGCGGTCATCGACGGGCGGCAGCTTTCCCACAGCAGCGGCCTGACGCTCTACAAGCTGGCCGAATTTATGCGCGACCTCGGCTGCGTAACGGCGCTAAACATGGACGGCGGCGGTTCCACCTGTATGGTTTTGTTCGACGGCGGACAGGCACAGACCATAAGCCGCCCCTCGGACGGCGTTGTGCGCCGCGTTTCCAACGCGATCGCAATCCTTGAGACGGACGAAGCGGACAACCCCTACTATATAGAATGCGATCCCGTGGACGGCTACATTTTGACCGGTCAGGAGTATATATTTGAACCGCGCCTCATGGACGGCAGCTTTTCATTTGAACAAGAGCGCGCGGACGACGGCGAAAGTGAAGAGGATGAAGACGAAGACACGGACGAAAGCGAAGATGAGGACAAAAACGAGAACCGAGAAACCGAAGCGCAGCCGGACGCGGAAAAGGCAGTCCGGGGAACCGCCGTGGATTTTGTCTTCGACGAGGACAACACCGAGCTTTTCGTCGATGAAGAATTCGGCGACGCGTATATCGAGGACGGCAAAATCCATCTCACGCCGTCGATCAGCGCCGGTCTCGGACGGCTGCGCATCGAATGCGAGACCGAGTACGGCGATTTTTCGCTCGATCTGTTTGTGCGCGTGACCGATAAGGTGGACACGCTGATTCCGGATCAGAGTTTGCTCCTGCAAAGCGAGTACGAACAGACCGAGTTCCGCGTGCGCGCGCTCTTTGAGGGCGAACCGGTCTGGTTTGGAAACGCGCTTGAATCCAAAACGGAGAACGACAGCTTTTCCATCACGGCCGACGGCGACGTGCTCACCGTGCGCGCAGCGTCGGGCAGCGGCAACGTCGGCGCCGTTCTCTTGGATCAGACGGCCATGCTCCCCGCCTATTTTGATCCCCTGCTTTCCCTCCTGCTCACAGAATTTCTGAGCGGCAGCCTGAGCGCAGAGGGCTATGAAACTGTTTGGGACGACACGGCGGGCATCCTCGGCAAGGGCGCGTTCGTCCTGCGTATGCCTGAGCCGGAAAGCCCTGAACCGGAAGCGTCCGAAACCGCAGAGGACGCCGCCCCGCAAAGCGCAGGCGCCGAAACCGAAAAGCACGAAGAACAAACGACAAAAGCCGCCGAAGAAACCGCCGCGACAGTAAGCCTTGCCGAAGCGCCGGAGGACGGCGGCGAACCCGCGGAAAATACGTCCGCCGAAACAACGAACAGTCCCGACGCGACCGCGGAAAGCACGTCCGCCGAGGTGACAGATGAACGCGGCGAATCCGCGGACAGCACATCCGCAAAAGAAACCGGAAAAACCACGCAGACAACCGACAAAACCGATCCTTTTGCCGACGGCACCTCTGCAAAATCCACGGATGCGGGCGATGCGTCCGCCATAGCCGCCGACAGCGGCGAATCCGGTTCAAAAGAATCGGGAGAGACCGAGGAACCGATCGAGGAACCCGAACCGGAGCCGTTTACGGTTGATGTCGCGCCCGGCGCGCTTCGGGCCAGGGGACTTTGGGGACGCAAACTCTGGGTATGGGTGGACGGACTCGCGCCGGACAGCGATCCATACGCCATCGTCAGCGTGACCGAGGACGACGGCACGAAAACCGAATACTCGATTCCGTACGAGATTTACTATGATTTCCGCGCCTACAACGGCCGCGCGCTGCTTGTTTTAACCATCAATCCCGAACAGCGGGGCGTTGTGGAACTCGAAAGCATCCTCCGCTACACGTCGGCCGAAGCGCCGAAACGCCTGACGCTCGAAAATATTCTGCTTGCCGGCGCCTACGAAACCAACCGCTTTACCGACCTTGACGGTCACTGGGCGAGCGACTATGTCAACACGCTCTGCTATATGGGCGTGGTCAGCGGCAGCGAAAACCTGAAAGGCGAGCTGGTCTACATCCCGGACGACGGACTGAGCCGCGAGCAGTTCGCCAAGATTCTGGTCGGCTATCTCGGCATAGACATAGAAACATACGCGCAGACGCCGCTTGAATTTGAGGATACCGAGGAAATCGCCGAATGGGCGCTTCCCTTTGTGCGCGCGGCGGTCGGCGAGGGCCTCATGCGCGGCAAAACCACCGTATACGACACGCTGATCTTCGCGCCGAAGGACAGCATCACACGTCAGGAAGCCATCTATGTGCTCGGCGCGCTGCTGCCTGCGTCGGAAGATGACGAAACAGACGCCGAGTTCACCGACAGCGACCGGATCGCGCCCTGGGCGGACGAAAATCTGCGCCGCGCCTACGCGCAGGGACTGATTTCCGGCTATGACGACGGCAGCGTGCGTCCCGAAGGAAAAATTACCCGCGCCGAAGCGGCGACGCTGGTTGTAAAACTGGAAGCAATTCTGCAAAACAGTTGAAAAACAGCTTGTAAATCAGCAAAAATTATGGTAAAATTGTCCTATTCCATTCACGGGAGGTTGACCCATGCAGGACAAGTACACGATTTCTCTTGAAAAGCTCATCCAGGAGTTCTCCCTGGAACCGATCTATCTTCCCTCAGCGCCGGCGGAAATTCCGATCTCCAGCCCGGAACTGAACCGGCCTGCCTTTCCGCTTTTCGGATTTTTTGAGCTTTTTGACCGGGAACGCATTCAGATACTTGGCAAAGTCGAAATGCGCTACCTTGAAGAACACACGCCCGAGGAACGCCGGATCGCGGTGGATCGGTTTATGGCCATGCGCCCCGTGGCTGTGGTTGTGACCTCCATGCTTGACATTCCGTCGAACATGACCGAATGCGCGCAGAAATACGACGTTCCCCTGCTCCGCACCGCCGACCGGACAAGCGAATTTATGGCGGCTATGATCTCCCAACTCAACGTTCTGCTCGCCCCGCGGATCACCCGGCACGGCGTTCTGGTGGAGGTGTACGGCGAGGGAATTCTGATCCTCGGCGACAGCGGCGTCGGCAAAAGCGAGACCGCCATTGAACTGGTCAAGCGCGGACACCGGCTGATCGCGGACGACGCGGTCGAAATCAAGCGCGTCTCGGCAAAATCCTTAGTCGGTTCCGCACCCGAAGTCATCCGGCACTATGTGGAGCTTCGCGGCATCGGCATCGTGGACGTGCGCCGGCTGTTTGGCATGGGCGCCGTCAAGCTGACCGAGAAAATCGACCTTGTCGTCACGCTGGAGCCCTGGGTACAGGGAAAAATGTACGACCGGCTGGGCATGGAGTCCCAGTCCGTGGAAATTCTCGGCATCCAGGTCCCCTCGCTGACCATTCCGGTTCGTCCCGGTCGAAATCTGGCTGTTGTGCTGGAGATCGCGGCGATGAACAACCGTCAGAAAAAGATGGGATACAACACGGCTGAGGAATTCAACAAGCGGCTCATGGGTCAGTTCGGCATGGACGAGACTGACCGAAACCGGTAGGACGGCTGCGGACAGGCCCCCGTTCGCCCGCAGAACACGGAGCGGCAAAAGCCGCGATTTGCCTGACAGCGCAAGCAGGCCGAAAAAAATCAAATCGCAAAATGAAAAAGGGACTGCCTTACGCGGGCAGTCCCTCTAACCGTCGAAAAACCAAGGTTTTTCGACGATGGGG
>OLGD01004577.1_pt1 | contig 11225 bp, 10 predicted proteins | sample 1605311 | NCBI WGS metagenome assembly OLGD01 (sample SAMEA3888917, study PRJEB22519) | human gut metagenome | biome: human gut; feature: human-associated habitat; material: faeces | place: Denmark | collected 2010 | reverse complement strand
AAGCAGACGATGAAAACGAACCCGAGAATGAAGCAATCAATCATCCAGATCAAGAGCCCGCCATTTCTTTGGAAGATCGTCTTCGTCCGATCTTCTACGCCCTTCTCAATCTAAAGTGGCTGCTGAAATCGCTGGACCAGTACAAAGAGCAGGCGGATCTGCAACTCCAAGAGATCGTGAGTACCGTCATGACCATCTGTCTCGGGCCTGACAGCCTCACAAACCCGGTTATTCTCCGCCAGCTTCCCCACAAGGATTTCGTGACCACGCTGGACGTTCTCTGCGAGCAGTTCCTCAAGTCTGCTCAGCGGAGTCGGCGTGTTGTCGCCGTGTGTTTGAATATCCTCGCCACCATTCCCACCAAGCAGGACAACACAAAGTCAAGCTCGGTCGATGACATTCTGAGCGTGGAGGACGTGCTCGCCATCACAGACGCCGAGCGAACCGCTCTGCAGCAGCACTTGCAGACGCTCCACACAAGCACGTGGAGTCGCATGCAGCAGCACATCAGCACAATGCTTGAGGCTCGCAGCGAGATCCACTCCCAATTGCAGATCGATGAGTTAAAGCAGGTGTGGGACCATTGTATGGACTTCGTGAGCGTTGCAGGGCGAATCTACAACACAAAGGGAATGCTGCTGCTGCACACTCTCTTGCGCCAAGCACGCGATTCCCTCGAATACTCTCACAAAAGCCAGCTGTTAACGCTGCAGAACCTCTTGCACGAGGAGCTCTGGAAGCCTGCGCTCGTTCCGAGTGCGTTGCAAAACGAGCTAAACCACTTGCAGGAAAACCCACGCGTCAGCGCCTCTTTGGAAACTGATCTATAGACGGCAGCGCTGCTTGTTCAGACGTCCACCACAGACGTGATCTCCGCTCATCCGCGTCTCCTAATCGGCTCCCAGTCCTTCTGCGTCACTCACTCGATGCTGGAGTTTGTGAAGATGCTGATGCATTACCTGCTCTACGCGCGCTCTTTCCAAGGATTGGGTCCTGAAGTCATGCACCGCATTCTGGAGCTCTTCCGGACGTTTAACACGTCGTCTCGCTCCCTGGTTCTGAACGCAGGCGCCGTTTCTCAGGGCTTTCTGAAGCGGATTAGTGCTCGCCACATCGCGCTTGTAACGCAGTGTCTGAGTGCAGCGATGAGTCTCGTTACGGTGACTCAAACGTCGTTGGTGCTGTACCTTCCTTCCAAGCAGCATCCAGTGCTGGTGCAACTCTCGCAGGGAATGATCGAGCTGTTTGCCGACCATCGCAGCCAGCTGTTCGAAAAGTTCCCAGAGATTATAAAATCGGTGGCAGAGAAGAGCTGCAGCAATCTCGAAGTAAGTGAGCTCTGTTTGAGGAGTGAGTCGTAGTCAGTGGATTGGAATGAGTCCGTTCCTTCACCGAGTCCCTACATGGACCAGCTGATCAAAAAGATCGAAGTTCTCTTATCTCAGCTCAAGCCTATTCTTCCAGAAGATCAGATTCAAGTGGGAAATGTTGTTGTCGATTTAGGAATAGACGATTTTCTCTCGGATTCTCTCGGAACTATCTTTGTTTTTCGTTTCTCGGTTCGAGACTATCGATCCGCAAAACATTTCGCTTGCAGGGCGAGAAAGGTAAAGGAGCAATGCTTGATGGACTGTAGAATAATGGGTGATATTGAATGTCTTTTGGGCGTATTCCGGGGAATCCCCGGAATTTTGGAGCGAGGTTTGACCCTTGAAAACGCATTCCGTGATCGTTATGCAAAGACACAAGAAGAAAAAGAAAAAGGAAAAGAAGAAGGAAAGTCGTGGTGTGTTTGTTAGACATTTGTTGTCTATCTAAGCCGGTTTGATTAGATTCAGTTGTGAAACTGGATGGGAAGGTCACTGAATGATTCAACATGAAAGATAAGAGGTGTGCTCGTTCAATGAGGAATACGGTCAATCGCAAGGGGAATGGGATTGGTTCACAAATACTAATGAACAGGAAGGCAATGGCCGATAACCCAAATCATCAAAAGCAAACAAAGGGAAAGAATAAACTCACCAAATGAAAACAATTGTGAAGTCAAAACAAAAAGCACATTCAATCAAATCTAGCACTATTCTTTACCACTGAAAGCAAACGAGTGGAAACTGTCTGATCACTCAACACTGATTTTACACACAGGACATCGGTTATCAAGCCCGAGCCACTGCTTTATGCAGCAAGTATGGAAACGATGCCCACCTAAACCTAACAAAAGGAATGAGAAAAAACAAGGAAGCTCCGAGGAAAAGGAGTTGAAGAGGTAGTCTTCTAAGCATATCGGACATTTATCCACCGAAAAATAAATAGTCTACTTCACAAGCGATTCAAAAAGCGTACAGATCGCAAATTATCCAAAAACCTTTCAGAGGCGCAATTTCTTTGCTTGTTCGCTTCAACTAACTGCAGAAACCTGCGGAAAAGTTCCCAATTCACTCTCCCGCCTCGGCCATTCCTTGAAAGCATGGAGGCATCAACAAAAATACTGCTAGAATAGATTCTATATAGTAGCTGATTTAATCCCGCATGATGTTCTCCCGAAAAATTATCATCATTCCCCAAAGAGTCAATCTCCTCAACTTCCTCAACAGGATTGACTTCGTTATCTTCATCTGTGTACTCTCCATCAGAAGAATCTTCCACATATCCTTCATTTTCACAATGGGTCACTTCCAGTTGCTCCTGAAACGAAGAGATATAGTCGTACGCCCATATTGTTTTTTGGGTCAAGAGTGGAGAAGGAGAAATAGTGGTAGCACAAGGATCGATATGCAGAGAGTCTGGCAGCAGGTTATGCACGAAGGTGCCTAGACCTTCATTAGAGAGGCTACTTCCGAGCTCGCAATCCATGTTTCCTGAACAAGGAAAAAGAGTGAAACTTTCTGAATCATTTTGAAGTCAGGAAATGGGTTTTTTGATTTTAAAAACTGAAATCGATTATATTGTTAGAATCGACGATGCGAGAATGTGACTTTTCACACTATAAACTACATGCAGGTACATCAGAATCTTTTGTACTGTCGTAACATCCCAAACAATCTGATAGTGCTTACAGATATTTTGGACGAAGGATAACTTTAATCGATGTTGAAATGGCAAGTTTTACAAAAAGTGTAAGAAACAACATATCTGAAACTGCAAACAATAGAACAGAAAGCAAGATGTTTTAAAAATATGTATAATCAACAATTAAGTGTCAGAACTGCAAAACTGAAAGATTCTGGATCATTGATAGAAATAAATTCTTATCATTAGTTAAGCCAAATCACATATGATTTTTCTATTTTGTCAATTCTTACAACGATTTAGAAACAACAATATTGTGTAAATAAGCTTTTCTGAACCTATTGTTTACAAAAAAGCACTAAAACTGCATACAATTTGATGTAATGCTGAAATGTGTATTATCATGATTGTTTAAACAGATAGCAATCGATGTGCTAACAAAAGTGAGACTATTAATAATGTTTCTCAATACTCATCAAACAAGTAAGCCATTCTTGTTGAATAAGAAAAGATGAAACTATTGATGTTCTTTCGCTTTGAATACTTACTTGCTCAGATATTATTCCTTATTCATGAAATTGACTCACATTTCATGCATCGTACATATCATTGAACGCTACTACTTCTGTTTTTCTGGAATAGATAATCATTCTTGTTTCTAACACAATATCCTAACCATAACGTTTGAATAGGATTTGCAATAAATACATTTCTGCGAGCCATTATTATTATGAGTAAGATTTGCCCCTCATATTATTCATTAAGGGAAAACCAATGAAAACTGATTCATTTAACAAATTTCAACTTTTTTGTTTTGAGTACAAACCTGCTAAATCCCCGATATTCATATTCTATCACTTGTGCAAACACAATACACCAGTGCAAGGATTTTCATTTGGCATACTATTTCTCTATAACTACTCGAATAACAAATGAGTGAGCTGGATCGATACCGGCCAGGTTCTTCATCGAGTGAGCATCCCATTCAAGTACCTTTTCAACTCTGAGCCTAAATAGTAGTTTATCGCTGCGGAAGAGAATTCCAACGTTTTTGCAATCAATAAGGAGCAGTTACATGGACTGATATCTCAGGTACACTACTTTCCTTTATGATTTGACATAGATACCATATAATATTCCTCTCTGTGTTATTTCGATTGTTGGAGCATTTAGAAGTGGCAAATCGTTTTTGTTAAACTTTTTCCTCCGCTATCTCCATGCTTTGGAAGGCTTTTTTCTTCACTATTTTGTTATTTCTAGGTGGAAATCACCCTTCGCAGGAGTCCGTTCCTTCTTGGATGCGATTTGGTGGAACCATATTAGAAGGTTCGAAGAATGGTAGAAGCAGGGAAAACGGTTTTTCTTATGGTGGTGGAAATCAGAGAGTAACGGAGGGAATCTGGCTTTGGAATAAACCCTTCATTATTCCGGATCCCAGCACAGCTGGAGGGAAACTATGCGTACTGCTGATGGATACTCAAGGAATGTGGGATGGACAGACGGGGCAAGGGTTGACAACCAGTATTTTTGGATTATCAACACTTCTATCTTCCTATCAAATCTACAATGTTCAGAACCGACTTCAGGAAGATCAGCTTCAGCATTTGGCGATGTTTTCCGAATACAGTTTGAAGATCAGCGAACTGAGAAAATGGAAGGATAAAGCTCCATTTCATCACATTGATTTTCTCGTACGAGACTTTTCAGCCTTCTCAAATGAGGAAAACGTAGATTTGTGTCTGGAAGAAATGAAAGCATACGAACATGATTTTTTGGCTCCTCGAAATGTGGGCGATTTGAATGAAACTCGGAACATTATTCGAAAATGCTTTGAAGAGATTAAAGTATTCTGTCTACCTCATCCAAATCGAGAGGTTACAAATCTGTCTTTTAATGGAGTTATCGATTCTATTTACCACCCATTCCTTGTTTTATTGGGATATTATGTTGATCATTTGTTTCAAAATTGGCTGCAACCCATGGAAATCAATAGCCGAATCGTGTATGCCAAGGATTTCGAATCGTAGCATTGGAATGGTCACTTCAATCTAGTTATGCACTGCTATATGGAGAGCTGTTCTCCAAGCAGACGAATTTCCCGTCCGTTCATCTAATCCTGCAAGCCACAGCCGAGGTCGAAATCAGCCGAACAGCAAATGACTGCTACGATGTTTGAATGGTATGATATCTCAATGCTTAGATGTATTCGAGTATCATGGAAAAAACGATGGGCTCGGCTCCCTATCTTGCAGAGAGCGTTTTCCTACAGACTCATGACAGCACTCTCAAGCAGGTATTAACTATGTTTGATAGGAAGAGTACCTTCGGAGACAAGTCCCGAATTCGAAAATATCGAGATTCTCTGCAGTCCAAAATCAAAGACAAAAGAAACAGACTTGAAATTAAGAACTGGAAACGATTCATTTCGGAACAACAACGGAAATGGGAGGAGGAGCGGAAGGAAATAAAAGAGCAGCTGGAAGAAAAGGACTCAAAGATATCAACGATGAACGCAGAAAAAGAGGAATCCAAAAAAGCGGCCTCCTTGCTGAACGAGGAAATTCGCAAGAAGTCTGGACAGATTGATCAACTGACAGCTCAGTTACAACAAAAAGAGTCAGAAGCTTCAATGCTGGCTCTGGAAAACAAGCACTTGCAAGAAAATGTAGGCTCCTTGAAGAGTCAACTGCAAGATGCAGTTCAGGATAAAAATGCAAGTCAAGAGATGCTGAGAAATAAGGAGACAGAGAATACAGCGCTAAGGAAGAAGATGGAAGAAGAATCCGTCCGCTCTCAAACTCTATTAGAACAGCAGCTAAAAAAGGAAAACCGAATTACAGAATTAGAGCAAAAAGTGCAGGAGAAAGAGGCAATAATACAGAGCATGATGAAGGAAGCAGAAGACAAAAAGAAACGGATTAGCTCACTCTATGAGGAAGGTAGACAGAGAGACAGCGCTATCGGAGAGTTGAATGGAAAGATCAGCGTGCTACAAAGCAAAGAGGAAGAGTATAAGGCTCAGATAACTAGCTACACCACGCAACTCAGCCAACAAGAGTCGAAAGTGCATGAGCTAAATGTGCAAATGCTCCTGAATCAGAAAACAATCGCAGATCTAAAAAGCCAGATCCAAACATTGGAAACGACCCAAAGCTCGCTTCGAAAACAGCTGGCGGAGAAGGAAGAAAGCCAGCTGAAACTCAGCAAAAGAGGAGACGAGTTGGCAATTCAACTTGGAGAGAAGGAAAAGCAAAACAGCGAGTTGAAGACAAGAAACTACAAACTCGCAGAAGAAGGCGGAAAAGCAAAGCAGAAAATCGAGTTGCTTGCGGTCCAGATTCAAAACCGCGATAACACAATCAACCAATTGAAATCAAACTACACCAGCTTGTTGAACCAAGCTCAGGAAAAGGACAAAGCGATCCATCAGTTAGAAACGGACAAGAAAACAATTGAGGAATCGAAGAAGTTGACGGAAAGCAAAGTTATTGAGAGAAATGCGAAAATCAGTGAAATGGAAAAAACAATCGAAGTGCTGAAGATCGATGCCAAAGGTGAGCCGTTGGTTATTCCCTCCGGATCTTTTAAGTTAATCACCAATTATAGTTTCTCGAAGAATATCGAGACACTGGAAATCGCGAATAACTGTTTCTTAAATCTTTCTGCATTCCAGCTCGATGGCCTGCGAAAGCTGGAAAGCATTCAAATCGGAATCAACAGCTTTACAAGAGTGAAAAGCGATGACCACTGGGACTGGAAAAAAGTCAATGATTCCTCTCGCTCTTTCCGCATTGCGAATTGCCCACGACTAAAGTCGATTGTGGTTGGGGAGTTTAGCTTCAGCGACTACGCCAAGGATTTCGAACTGATGAATCTCCCAAAGCTGGAGCTTTTGAAGCTTGGAGTTTTGAATAGAGATTCCTCGAACTTTTATTTTGCTTCTTTTGTTGTGCGAGGTAGGAAACGTGGTCTATCTTCTCTTTCCCACAGACCTGCCCAATCTAAAGTCGATCGAACTGGGAAACTGGACGTTCTACTGCTCCTTCGAAACAGTCATCGAAAGTATTCCTAGTGGCTGGCTTCTGAGTAGATCTTCCCTCCTTAGAAACCATTCGTCTTGGCGAGCATGCTATCGAAGGAAAAGACGATGATCGATGCTCTCTGATCATGCGAAGTCGGTCCCAAAGTTCCCATTCATTGATAGATCTCCCAAAGTTGAGCTCAATATCGTCGGTAGGATCCAGCTTCCACTATTTGCGACGTGTGACACTGGCAGGTAGAATTCAGAGATTGTGCTGTGTCATAGGTCTTCCAAGCTTGGAGAAGCTACAACTGCCCGGTGCGTTCGAGAAGGTTCATACAAAGAAGGTTGATGGTAAGCTTGGCTGAGTGGAATGACCCCAAGGAAATGTCGCGTCTTGCTTAGTTGATATGATTCATCCAAAGAACAAGGGTATGTGTTTTGTTTGTTTTCATAATGTTTGCCGTTGGAATAGGGAACAGAGGAAATGACACAGAACGATTAGGGAAGCAAGAAACCATGGTGGTTTGAAATGGAACGGTTCTAAAGATACTCCTTCATCTGCCTCACATGTCCAAAAGATAGGGATCCTGGAGCAGCACTCAATCGAGATTACTGTGATACGTTTGGTTTAGTTCATATACCATCAATTTCCCACCTTACAATGATGTAGAAAGTGAGAAATGAACTATTTCAAACAGATTACCCTTTAAAATAGGAAAAGCGACACCAAGCAACCCCATCTCTTTTCCGATGGCTATTTCGTAATCAATAGCGTGCAATAATATCAAATACCTCTGTTGAAGTTAAAGAAAATGATCCCTTTCATGGCTTGCTCCACGCGCCCATTGAACACTATCATTCCAACGATCTGATTCAGCCCTTTCCAAATATAGCAAAATCTGCTTCGAATAAATACACTTATTACTTTCCACTCACTTTTTCCGTGGTTAGCCATCGAACATGGAAGTAGTCAACCCGAACGGTGTGAAAGTATATAATCTATCGACAGGAAAGAGTTTTCCTAAAGTTGCTGAGTCTTTGGTTCGTTCACTTCCTAGTTCTTATCTCCTGCTCAAAAGCGAAAATTAGCAAAGAATGAAGGTGAGAGACAAATTGGTGTTGTAATGAATCAGAATACCGAAGACGCATTGAGTTGATTCAGGATTTCGAATTCAACCAGTCGTGCCAAAAGATCAAGGTGTCAAGAGATGGAAACTACATTGTTGCAAGCGGTAAGCTTGGGAATCAATGCTTCACAGTATTAGGAGTGTATCCCCCCATGGTGAAGTGCTTTGAGACACAGCAGATGAGCGAGAAGTTCCGTCGTCATTTAGAGTGCGATATTGTCCAATTTCAGTTTTTGTCGGACGATTTTAGCAAGTTCGCCTTCCTTCTCGCGGACCGAACGCTGGAGTTCCACGCGCGGTACGGATTTCACTACCGCACTCGCATTCCCAAGTTTGGGCGCGATATTACGTACCATCGAGTCGGCTCCGCTCTCTTCTCTCTTATCTGCAGGAGCGATGCGAGCTCTACGCAGTGGGGAGCAGTCCGGAGATCTACCGTCTGGATCTGGAGCAGGGGACGTTCATGTCTCCGATCCCCGCCCACTGCCCCGAGCTAACGAAAGTGGTGCTGGCGCCGGTGCACCAGATGCTGGCAGTGGGGAATATCCGCGGGGAGGTGGAGTGCTACGACTCGCGCAGCCGCGACTGCCTGCAGTGCGTGAAGATCTTCGACTCGGAGACGCGCGACGTGCGGTTCCGCGACGACGGAATGCAGATGGCGGTGGGGAGCGAAACGGGCGTCGTGAAGCTGTTCGACATCCGCAGCAGCCGTCCGCTGCTGCAATTCGAGCACGCCTACGAAACGCCCATCACGAGTCTGAAGTTCTCCGGCGACTATCTGCTCTCCTCCGACCGGAAGACGCTGCGCATCACCAATCTGCAGGTGCGACTCGGGGCTGGCTGCGACGTAGACGCGCGAGGCGCTCTGCACGCTGGAGCCGGACGCGCCGATCAACCACATGAACGTCGTGCGGCAGAGCGGGCTGGTCTTCGTGGCGGCGGAGCAGCCGAAGATCCTCTCGTTCTTCATCCCCGCGTTGGGCCCCGCGCCGAAGTGGTGCTCGTTCCTCGACAGTCTGACCGAAGAGCTCGAGGAGCAGGCCGCCGACGTCTACGAAGACTACAAATTCGTGGGGCAGAGGAGCGCGTGTGAGCGTAGGTGACGCGCCAGGAGCTGGCGGAGCTGGGCTTGGAGCATCTGATCGGAACGGACTTGCTGCGCGCGTACATGCATGGGTACTTCATGGATAACAAGCTGTACGAGCGGTCGAAGGTGGTGGCGAAGCCGACGATGTACGAGGAGTACCAGAAGGAGAAGAACCGGCAGCGCGAGCAGAGCCGGAAGGAGAAGCGCATCACGATGAAGCAGACGAAGCCGGGCGTGAATGCAGAGCTCGCGGAGAAGTGGGAGAACGGGAAGAAGGCGGTGGACGAGCGATTCAGCGCGCTGTTCGAGAATGGGGACTACGAGATCGATAAGCAGAGCGAGGAGTATCGGCGATCGCACGCCAACGAAAAGCGCGGGAAGGCGAAGAGGGCGAAAGAAGGGGAGGCGGAAGAGGAGGACAGCGAGGAGGCGATGCTGGAGGAGGATTTCGATTTGCTGGACACGCATGACGCGATGATTTCGAAGCGGAAAGCAGAGAAGGAAAGCGAAGAGAGCGAAGAGAGCGAAGAGAGCGAGGAGAGCGAGGAGAAGGAGGAGGAAGAGGAGGAGGACAGAGAAAAGGCAGTGAGTCGGAAGGAGCGCGAAGAGAAGGAGCGCATTAAGCCGAAAGTGAGGTTCTACGGAGTGAAGGAGGGAAGCAAGATCCAGATTCCCACCAGCAAAAACGAGATGAAGAAGGAAGTGGAAAAGAGAAAGGAACGAAGAACATTGTCGCTGGGACAAAGGGCGAAGGCCAACGAGAGAAAAAGAAGAAGGTAGATCAAACTTGTTTGTTAAATACGATTTTCTGAGTAGTGGCGTGACTGGTCAACTAGTTGAAACAGTGGAATAATGAATTGAGAGTCAATGAAATACGAAGCTAAAAAGAAAAAAGGAAGTTCAGCAAGAATCGAACTTGCGTCTTTCCATATATATGTTTTGAATATGGCCTCAACAGACGGAACGCTCTCCCATTGAGCTATAAACCTCCTAAGCATTTTCTCTACTCATAGTATATAAATCATTATCCATTAGCCCCACACTTCGAGTTGGAAAACAATTTGTTAATGATAGTTGGCATAAAGCTTCATACCTCTATGTGATAATATCTAACAGTTCCTAGCTTCTGTAGTTTACCCAAAAATCTCAGTAATAATGAAGTAAAATGCTTCAGCTGGCTTTTTAGAAATTCATTAAAGATTTTTTATGCAAATACTATCTGCTTACACCCACCAACTCTTTAACTTTTTAAAAGGATACCACCAGAAACGATTGTAACAAACAGTTCAAGCTACAAGCTACAAGCTACAAGCTACAAGCTACAAGCTACAAGCTACAACGTCGGCTTCTTTATCAACTGTTGCAACGGTTCCTGGTGATCTCCCACGCGTTTCAAGTACAAATAAGCATCTGTTCCATATCCCTCAATCGACACGATTTCCAAAGACCCTCCAAAGTACTGAGCATAGAGCCTGGATAACGGCAGTCCATAGCCCAATCCGCACATCGGAGAATCCACCTACACTCACATCCATTTTCATCTCCCACTCCAAAGTCGGTTCCATCCTTTTCAAACGCGTTTACCGTTGAAGTCGTGTAGAAATAGTCCCAAATCCGGTTGATATTCCGCCTCTGAATGCCGCCTCCCTCATCACTAATCTTCATGATCACGTCGGCGTTCGTATCTCCATCGCTAATAATAACCTTAATCGGCGGCAATTCATCGTCATGCTCGTGCACCTCCACCGTCGCACGCATGCTGTTCTTCAGCAATTCGAACAAGATGTGCCGCAGAATGCTCGGAATATACGAAAACGATCGGTTTTTGTGCGAGTAAACCTGCACCGGAACCGTCTGTCCGTACTGGCGGTTGCACACGAACTCCGCTTGCTCTCTACATTTTACCGCGACAATGCGATCACATCGCGAGCTGAGTCACGTCGTGCGGGTTGGTGTGGCGGTTGATGATGCCAGTGTA
>OLGD01004569.1_pt1 | contig 11252 bp, 13 predicted proteins | sample 1605311 | NCBI WGS metagenome assembly OLGD01 (sample SAMEA3888917, study PRJEB22519) | human gut metagenome | biome: human gut; feature: human-associated habitat; material: faeces | place: Denmark | collected 2010 | reverse complement strand
CCTCCGTTGCCTTTGCCGTCGCCGCATCCGCACTTGCATCCGCCGACACAGCCGATGCAGATGCGTCCGCCGCGCTGTTCGCTGCGTCGCTTGCGCTCTGACCCGCGTTCCCGGCAAATACCGCCGCGTCGTCTGCGTCTTCTGCCGCTGCTGCTGCCGATGCTGCCGCTGCCGATGCCTTTGTTGTCGCTGTTGAAGCTCCGGTGGATGCCGCTGCCGCGCTTCCTGCCGCCGCCGCTTCGCTCGCCTTGGCGTTGGTCTCGCTGGTCTTGGCCGCCGACGCGCTGGCAGATGCCTCCGACGCCTTCGTGGTCGCCGTCTGTGCGCCTGTTGACGCGGTTGCTGCGCTGGATGCCGCCGCTGTCTCCGAGGCCTTTGCCGCAGTCTGGCTGTCCGCCGCGTCCTCGGCATAATCCTTTGATCCCTTGGTGTATGGCTGTAACTCCAGGTCGCTGCCTGTGGAAAGCGTGCCGCCTACCGCCCATACCTCCGCGTTGTAGGCGTGCATCTCCGCTTCCTCCGCTTTGGAGGACGCCGTAGACGCCGCTGTCGCTGCGAGTGTCTGCTGCTCCGTGATGTCGTCCAGAAGTGTGTCGATCTGCTCCTGGAGCTGCTCGGCCTGGGTCGGCGTGGGGTCTGCCGGCTCGCTCGCGTTCTCCTGAAACGGGGCCGCCTTCACCAGGAGCGTGTCCGCAATCGACCTGCACCGCTTCCCGTCTGCATATCCATCAATGACAAAGGTGCACCACCCCGCCTCTGCCAGCGGTTCCGCCGGGATCGGCGCCAGATAGATCCGTGTGCTCGCCAGCATGTCCTCCAGCAGGTTGGTGGTCAGGGTAGTCTCCACCGGATTGCCGCCCTTTGCGTCCCACCAGGTCACCTTCTTGGCATAGCCGTCCCAGCCTGAATCGAATGCAATGCGGAGCGCCGTCACGTTGCCCTCGTGCTGTACGCCCGCGTTTTTGTTGTCCTTGGTCAGGTAGTTTCCGTTGATCTTGACCTCGATGATTCTGTCCAATCGCTTCACCCCTTTTCTCAGGTGCTCATGATGCCGGCGGCCTTCAGCGCAGCCACCAGCGCATTGTATGCCGCCACCACGTCCGCCAGGGCGGCCTCCTCAGCCAAAGCGGCCTGCGGCGCAGCGGGCGAGGCCGTCAGCTTTCCGCTGACCGTCGCTTGCAGGCCGGAAAGGGAAGTGGTCAGCTCCGAAATCTGCGTGGTGTGCGTCCCCGTTGTGGTCTCCAGCGCCGTAATCCGCGCCGGATCATCTGCGCCGCACAGCTTCACGTTGCCGCCGGAAGTCCCCATATACAGCGCCTTTTCATCCTTGCAATATCCGGGCTCCCGGTCTTGCAGGGTTGGCATTGTGGATTTGTTGCCGCCACGGATCTGTAAGGAATCCGCCATACTCTCACCTCACTATAAAAAATGGGGACGAGCGCCTATTCGTGGCTGTCGTCCCCATGCCGTGTCATAGGATTGCTATGCTTCGCGGTCATATTCGGTTTACATGTCCGCCAGCTTGACGTCCTGCCCAGCCCTGGCCTCGATAAGCCCCAGGGTCTGCTCGTCCTGGAACTCGGAGTTGTCGATGACCTCGGCAAACTTGCGCTTGATCTTCACGCGCATGCCCCGCTTGATGTTGCAGAACTCGCCGTTCACGCCAACCACCAGGTCCTCGGCGTACTTGCCCTTGCCCTTGAAAAGCATAACCTCCACGTATTCCTCCATGCGGGGGTCAATGGGGGCGGCGCTGGGCCTGGCCTGCTCCTTTTTCATCTCGGCCATCAGCTCCTCGCGCAGCTGGTCCTTCAGGGCCTCCAGGTCTAAATCCTCTGGCTTCTTTACTGCCATAGTCTCATCCTTTCATAACGTTTGAGAGAGGGGGAGGAGGAGCCCTCCCCCTCAGCTTCGCTTAATTCGCGGTCACCTCGCCGGAGAAGGTGGACGCGCTCTCAATACGGACCATGAACTGCTCCACCAGCCGCTCGCACACGTGCATGGTCTTCCAGCCAATGCTTCCGCGCTGGTTCAGGGCGTCGGCCACGCCGGAGGAGCCCTTGGCCTTCACGATGTGCTCCATGCCGCCGCCCTCGATCTCGGTAATGCCGTAGGCATTGTCGCCGAGAATCAGGGTGGAGTAGATGGCCTGTCCCTCCTTGCCGCCCTCGCCCGGATAGATCACCGCGTTGTCCGCCGCGGTCACAGCGGTGTCCAGGGTCAGGGTCGTCGTGGTGTTGGCAGTCACCTTTGCGGTGACGTCTCCGATGAGCACCTTCCGCCCAACCAGAGCCCCGGCCGCCACGGTGCCGCCGTCAAAGGTGACGCTGGTGGAGGCGCTGACCGCGCCGTTCACCAGCAAGCTCCGGGAGTTGGAGGCCAGATCCGCACCGTGGAAGATTTTCGCTTCCGTGGTCTCCACGAAGCGCACGCCCGCGATCTTGCCGATCTCGCCCTCGTACCAGTCCTTGGGGTCGTAGTCCTTGACAGACTGCCAGGTCGGGTCGTTGGTGAGGTCGTAGGTCACGTCGGGGTGGATGATCGCCACAAAGGAATCGCCGATCTTGTCGGCGTTCTGGGTCTTCAGCGCCCGGACCGCCTTCTTGATGTCGTCCACCTTGAGGTTGGCTGTGACAGCAGTACGGGAGGCAGCGCCGCCGGCATACACTACGTTGGTGCCGCCGTTCAGGACCTCACGGTCGATGGTGTCCACGGTCATGCCGGCCTGGTTGCCCAGCAGCTTGGTCGCCTGGACCACAACGTCGTCAATGGCGGTCAGGTCAATGACGTCGGTGTAGGTCACATACCCGCCGTACTGGTCCACGGTGGCCTCAATCTTGCTCACGCTGAGGGACTGCCCATCGGGGGTCACGCCCTCCGTAAGCGGGGTCAGCAGCTTCCCCAGGGGGGAGAACTTGCGGAACTCGATGGTCTTGCCGCCATTCTGAGGAATGGGGTGCTTCTGGCCGAACTGGCCGTGCACCAGCTTGGGCATAGCGTTATCAATCAGATAGTCGCTGTAAAAGGTCTTGTTTTCAACGCTCAGCGCTTCGGTGGTGGTCCCCTGAGGGTTGGCGTTGGCGAAGAGCTGGAGGTTCAGTTTGTATAGCTTGCTCATGATGTTTCCCCTTTCTTGATGTGGGGATCAGAAGGTAATTCTTTTCCCCCTCGTGGCTAGTCGTGCAATCTCCGCCCGGTCTGACCGGGTCAGCTGGTGCACGTCGTTTTTTACGATTGCGGCGCTTTGAGAGGATGTTCCATTCTCGGCGGGTCTCGATGCCTTGGCCTTGATGCGGGCCTCCATCTGGGCGCCGGCGGTCTGTGCCGCCGCCCTGGCGGACAGCTCGGCCAGCTCCCGGCGGTGGACCATCTCATAGGTGTCCTTCATCGAGTAACCCGTCCGCAGGAGCTTCAGGAAGTCCGGATTCTGGGCCTCGGCCTTCAGGTTGAAGGAGGGATATAGCTCCTTCATGGCTTTTTCCTGCCTTGACCATTCGGCCAGCTGCCGGTTCATATTGTCCCGGCTCTGCTGCAGGTCCCTCATGCGCTTGAACGCCTCGTTCTCCCGTTCCAGCTTCTTCATGGCCTTGTACTGCTCCACGGTCAGTCCCGCTTCCTCCGCAGCACTCTCCCAATACTGGTTGTCATCCTCAATTGCTGCCTGGAGCTTGCCCATGTCGCCGTCTTCGATCTTGTACCGCTGCATCAGCATGTCCATGATCGGTTTCTGGGCGTTCAGGGCCTCTCGGTTGGCTCTGATCTCCCTGTTGTACCTGCGGTTAAAAGCATCCTGGAACTTCTCGGCGTACTGGTCTCTGTACTCTCCGTCGATCAGCTCCTCGAAGGCCCTCCGCTTTGCTTCCAGGGTGTCGGAGGTGGTGCTCACGCCCGACTGGCTGGCGTTGCCCTCGCCCGTGCTCCCGGCGTCGGAGCCTGCGGTTCCAGCTTCAGAAGCGTCCTCCTGCTTGCCGTATACCACATTTGACAATTCGCCCGATCTTGACCGGCGGCTGCCTCCGGTCCTCGTCCTCGCAAAGTCCGTTCCATTCCGCCCGGCTGACCGCCGAGCATCCATGTCGCTCCCTTGCGCGTCCTTTTCCCCACGAAACGCCCGTTTCGCGGGGCTCTCGTCAGCCTTTGGCAATGCGCTCTGCGTCCCCTGCGCGGTCCCGGCGTCTCCGCCTTCACCGCCTGCCGCTGCGCCGCCCTCTGCGAACAGCTGCAGGTTGAGCTTGAGCAGCTTTTTGAATTTGCGCATATCCGCGCTCCCTTCTCACGGTCTATTCCCGAGAGTCACCATCCGATTGATGGACGTGTAGTGTCACATAGTCCGGAAACGTTTCACGGTGCTGGCCGTATCCCACCACCGCCATCCCGAATAATGCGGTTGTCTTGTCTGTCTTTGGGCTTGTGATAACCACGTCGCCGTCATCCATGCGGATATCGGCGTTCTCGTCCAGGCTGCCTGCCAGGGCGAATGTAATCGCCGATATCCCCGCGCACACAATGTCTTCTCCCACCGGCGCATACCCGGCATGGCCCACGATCCGAAGCTCATGCAGGACCCCCTTGCCGGAATACCATATTTCAATCATTCATCTTTGGCGTGGCGTTCTTCGCCAGCCTTTCGCCATAGGAGGTCATGGCGTTGGTCTGCGCGGCCTTCTGGGCCTGTCCCAAGCCGCCGCTGGCTGCCTGCGCCGCTGGCTGCGCCTGCGCTCCTCCCTGCGTGCCCAGCACGTCCTGCCCGGTGGCGGCATAGATGAATGCCGCCATCTGCACGAGCTGCTGCTGCATCTGCGCCATCTGGTTGAGCAGCGTCTGGCCCTGCTGCACGCGCTCCCTGACCTTCTCCTTGCCGTCGAATTCCATCACCTCCAGAGCCGCCATGCTCTGCTCTGCCAGCTCCGGGTTAAAGAAGCCCATGCCGTACAGCTCCTTGGCAAGCTCATTCTGCGACAGCTTGCTGTAAGAGCTCCGCTTCTGCGGCTTGATGACGATATCGAAAACAGGCCGCCGCACAGCCTGCGTGTAGCCGCTCTCCAGCTCCTGCCCGGCGTAGGCCGGGGGAATGGGCTGTCCCTGCAGGGCGGCGTTGCTGTACTGGATGTACTCATATCGGCCCGTGTCGCCCGTGATGCGGAAGGATCGGGTCTCGTCGTAGAACTGCCGGATCAGCTCAATGGCCAAATAGCACTCCTCGGTATAGGACCGGTAGGACGCGGAGATCATGTCCCGGCTGGTCTTGTTGCCCGCCTCCTGCAAGGCCGCGATGGCCGCCGCCGCCGTCACGCCGCCGGAGCTGGAGCCCTGGGAAACGTCCCGGTTGGAGCTGGTCTCCTTCAGCTCGTCAATCTTCATCTGGAGCACAGTCAGCACATTGCCGCCCATCTGCTGCACCTCAATGGGCCGGAACCGCTCCTCGCTGATGTCGCCCTCCACGTCCACAATGGGCTCTGCCAGGTCGAGGAATTGGTCCTTGTTGATGCCCACGGTCTTTTTGCCGAAGTACCGCGGCTTGGCCGTCATGATGGTGTTTTCCAGGATCGCCTGAGAGAGCTTGTCGATGTACATCTGCGGGGACTTCATAATGGCGATGTAGCCGAAGCCTACCGGCGTCCCCTCCTCCGGGAACAGCACGTCAAAGCAGATCGGGTACTTGCCGTGGTCGTAGAATCCGCGCTCAGCGTACTCCTGCTCGTTCTCGCTGGCGTAGATGATCTCGCTGCCCACGAATTTGCAGTAGTGGAGCACCACCTTGCCGGCAGCGTTGCGCTTCTTGTAGTACCAGTCCACCACCACGCTCTTGCCGGTCACGTCCACGCTGTCGTCGTAGACGTACTGCTTCACGTCGATGATCTGGCCGCCCACCTTGCCCCCCAGGGGGCCCTCTCTGCCTGCGGCATTCACCTTGCCCCCCAGGGGACCCTCTCTGCCTGCGGCATTCACCTGGCCTTTGAGCTGCGGGTATTCCTGTTCCAGCAGGTCGTTGTCCTTCAAATCCACCACAAAGAGGTTGCGGCTGGCCTGTAAGTCCGTGATGCCAGGCTCCCAGAAGATGTTCAGCATGTCGATGAAGCGAATGTCAATGTCGCCCATGCCTTCTTCGAGATCCTTGTTCCAGAACACGCCCTTGGCGACCACGCCGTGCTTCAGCTTGTACCAGCCGGCGTCGGAGTAGGTCTCCTCGTAGTGGTTCCGCTCAAACACCACCGGCAGGACGGAGGATAAGGTCTTGGCGTCCTGCTCGTCCATCCTCTCCCGCGGCAGCACATTGGGCTCCGGGTAGTTGTCCATGATGTCTGCATGCTTGTTGGCGATGGAGTTGAACAGCCATGCGCTGGTAGGCTCCGGCCGGTCCGTCTTCTGGTCCTTGCCGCGGATCACGTCCCATTGGCGGAGCTTCCACCACTGCTCCTCCTCCACAATGCGGCTCTCCAGATTGCGCTTGCCGTCCTTGTAGTCCTTGAGCGTCTTGATTGCCTTCTCGATGGCCTTCTTGTCAATCACCGGCCGGCCTTCGTTGTACGGCCGCGCCTCCATCTGAGGCCCGCCTTCCAGCGGTTCCTCTTGGAGCTTCTGCTTGATGCCCAGCTTCCGGGCTGCAAGGGGCAGGTAGTCCTTTAAGGTCTTACCAGCCCTGTTTGGCAGATTCATTTCATCCATTTCCAGCCCTCGCTTCTCAGTATTTTCGGTAAAATGCGTACCGGTCCCGCTGCGTGATGTCGTCACTGGATAGCGGATCGAATACCTCCGGCTTCCGCTCCTTCACATGCATCGGTTTCATGGGATTCGCCATGCACATGTACCGCACCTCGTCGGCCACATGGTCCTCCAGCTTCGTGTCGATGTCCTCCGGCCTGTGCGCGTCGTACATCAGCAGGGGAATGGTGCGGATGAACGCCTTGCAGTTGGAGAATATGTACATCATGGGGATTCCGTTCTCGTCAAACTGCATCCGGTAGTGTACCTGCATCCATCCAGGCAGACGCTTGTGGTCTCCCGGCTCAAAGTATACGCCGTACCTCTCCGCCGTCTCCGCAATGCTGATGCCGTGAGAGGCGTCCCAGATGGCAGGATCGGCCACGCCGTTGATCCGCTTGCCCTTCAGCCAGTGGTGCTCGTCCTCAACGCGCCTGATCTCCTTGAAGATCTCGTCCGGGCTCCACTTGACGCCGGTGTCCGGCTCGTTCTTCACGCAGCCGTAGAGCTCCAGGATGCGGTAGAGCCGCCCATCGTAGTCCACCGCCCACCAAGCGCAGGAAAAAGGCTTGGAGTAGCCAAAGTCAAAGCTCCGGCAGATGGTCCACGCCCTTGGGATCTCAAACGGCTCAATGACGTGCGTCCATTGCCTGTCGTCGTAGTGCTCCCGGTCATTGCGGAACTCCTCGAATACCTGCCCCTCGTACACGTCCCAGCAGCCGTCCAGATGCGCCCGACGCTTGTGCTCCGGCAATGCCTTCAGCATGTCTATGTATTCCGGGTTCGCGTCCATCAGCACCTTGTTGTCGTAGACATTGGCCTGTATAAACACGTAGTCGTCCGGATTCTCTGTGTCCTTGAAGCTGCGGTCAATGAAGATCCGCTTGATGTACTCATGTCCCACGCCGCCGGGGTTCATCGTGTAGTAGACGCGGGGCTTGAAGTCTTTCCTTGTGGTACGCAGGGACGTGCAGATGAAGGTGATCCACTCCTCCGGGAACTGTGTGGCCTCCTCAAAGATAATGAAGTCGAACTCCTGCCCCTGATATTGGAGAAGGTCTCCCTCGTTGTCGCAGTAGCCCAGCATCAGCCGGGAACCGTTGGGAAAGATGAATGCTCTCTCGTCCTGGTTGTACCTGGCGTATCCATGCAGCTCAGAGCGCAGCGGGATAATGTGGTTGTTCCGCAGCTCCGGCATCGTCCGGCGCAGCAGCAGACCATTCAGTCCGGCGTAACGCATACAGAGCATGACGGCCTTGCGCCTGCCGGCCCACGATTTGCCTCCGCCGCGTGCTCCTCCATATCCTATGTGCTTGGCCTTTGCCTTGAAGAACTCCACCTGCTTCGGGTTCGGTACTTCCTCACGGAGATGCTTGAAGATGAAAGGCTCACTGGCTCCATTCATCCAGCACACCCTCAAACTTGACCACCTGTGTCCCCGTGTTCTCCATCTTGCCTTCCAGGTCTATTGCCTGTGGTGCCTTGCCATGCTTCTGCTCATAGAAAAACCGCCAGATGTCCGAACGAACCTTGACGGGAGTAGCAGGATCTTTCGCAATAGCTTCAAGCTCCGGCAATGCTTCCTTTGCCAGCCTGTCCAGCACGATGGGCTTCTTTGGCCTGCCACCGGCGTTGCCGCTGCTTCCCTTGACGAATCGGCCCTTGTTGTCTCGTCCAGTTCCGGGCCAGTTCTCAGGATTCTTATCCACGCTCTCCCTCCTCTCTGTCGAATATACGTTCACGGATACATCATAGCGCAAAATAAAGAAGCCGCGGCCCCAAATGGGGTCACGGCTTTTATTTGTTCCCTGCTCTATTTTAATTCTTGAATGCAGGCGTCACAAAGATAGAATCCGGGCTTGAGCTCCTTCAGGTGCTCCGCCGACCTGCATTTCAGGCATGCCCTGCATCCTCTTTGCAGGATGATCCGTCCATTCTCCTCATCGAAAATTGGGCGGCGGATACCCCTTGCTTTAGCTATGGGGAGGAGCCGCCCTGCCTCCTTTCTGGTTGATAAAAGGCTTGTCCTGTGGTATAAGTTACTTAGAAACGAGGTGAGAAAATGGAGTATTCGTACAGGTTTCGGATTTACCCAAACGACGAGCAACGATCTTTGATTTCCCGTACATTCGGTTGTGCACGGTTTGTCTATAACCATTTTCTTAACCTCCGCAAAGAGGCCTACGAGGTCAGCGGTGAAGCCATCAACTATGTCAAATCTTCCGCTATGCTCACGCAGTTAAAGAAAGACCTAGCATGGCTGAAAGAGGTAGACAGCATCCCGTTGCAGGAATCTTTGCGAGACCTGGACTTTGCCTATCAGAACTTTTTCCGCCGGGTCAAATCGGGTGAAAAGCCTGGATACCCACGCTTCAAAAGCAAGCACGACAGGCGGAAGTCCTACAAAACCAAGCAGCATATCAGCAACGGGAAACCTACCATCTGGGTAGATGCAGGACACATCCGTCTCCCGAAACTTGGCCTTGTAAAGTGCCGGATCTCCAAAGAGGTCAAAGGCCGCATCCTGTCCGCTACAGTCTCCCAGAATCTGTCTGGCAAGTATTTCGTTGCCCTGTGCTGTACGGATGTGGAAGTTGACCCGCTACCCTCCACTGGGGCGGTGGTCGGCCTGGATATGGGCCTAAAGTCTTTTGCTATCACCTCCGATGGAGTGGAGTATCCCAACCACAAGTTTCTGACGAAAAGTCAGAAGAAGCTCGCCCGCCTTCAGCGGCAGCTCTCCCGAAAGTCAAAGGGGAGCATCCGACGGGAAAAAGCACGGGTACAGGTGGCACGGCTCCATGAACACATTGCCAACCAGCGGCAGGATATGCTCCACAAGCTGTCTACGGATTTAATACGCCAGTATGATGTGGTCTGCATCGAGGACTTGGCCCCAAAGAACATGGTCAAAAATCACAAGCTGGCCCGGTCGATCTCCGACGCAAGCTGGGGCGAGTTCCGGCGGCAGCTGGAGTACAAGGCGGCGTGGTATGGAAAGCACGTGGTCACAGTAGACCGCTTCTTCCCGTCCAGCCAGCTTTGCTCCGCCTGCGGTGCGCAGTGGTCTGGCACAAAAGACCTCTCCATCAGAGAGTGGACTTGTCCGGAATGTGGCACTGTCCACGACAGAGACCACAACGCCGCGAAGAACATCCTGAATGAAGGGCTGCGCCTGTTGGCGTAGTCAGTACATATGGTAGGGCGGGACACGCCCGAACCGATACGCTCGGGGACACCGTGTAAGACCTCGCTGGCGCAGGCTGTGGTGGTTGAACCGAGAATCCCCTGGCTTTAGCCGTGGGGAGTGTCAACCAAAAGGATTTCCAGCGCTTCCGATCCACTATTTTTCAACCCGTCTGCCCAGTATGTAGTCCGTACTGACCTCGTAATAGTCCGCGATCTTACGGAGCGCATCCGCGCCGGGCAGCCGCTCCCCTCGTTCGTACTTGGCCAGTGCGCTTTTGTTCAGGCCGATCAGCTCCGACGTAACAGCCATGCTTCTGATCGGCTTTGTGTGCTTCTCCCGCAGCTCCCGCAGTCTCACAGCCAATATATCCGGCGTGCTCATGCTTCGGTCTCCTTTTTGTTTTCTCTCCCTTCCATTTGGTGTCTGGTGTCCCAGGGGAGGAAATACTTGTCCGTCAGGGCGTCCCGCACGGCCTCGTCGATTCTGGTCTTGCTGTACTCCAGGTAGGAATTATCCCGCGCCTGCGTCTCGCTGTCATCCATGACCACCTGGGCAATCTCCATGCACAGCCTTTGGTATTCATCCCGAAACTCTGCGATTTTATCACCCTTGCGCAGAAATACGTTGTGCGCCGCGATGACGGCAGCATCCGCACAGAACTTGATAGCCGACTGCGTTGCTTTGGCGTTCTCTTTCTGCAACCGCAGAATCTCCGCCTTCGCCTGCATCAGCAGGGCCACCGTGTTAACCTTCGCCATCATGCGCCTCCTTCATCATCTCCGAGATAAAAGCCCAATTACATTCCGCATGTTTGTAATGGGGAAGCCCTGATTCCTCATCCACGCCGTTCATATCATCCAGGAAGGCCATGGTATGCCGCAGCATGGCGTTGATGTACCGCCGCAGCGCCACAGTCTTCCAGTTGTCCGGATCGCCGTACTTGCGGTTCCCGTACATTCTGATCTCCGCAATGTCCCGGATGATCTGCCGCGGCACCAGGTCAAGCTCCAGTTTCCCAGCGTCTGCCTTTGCTTCCTGGTTTGGCTTGCACGCCTTAATGTATGTGCCAATGTTGTTCTTCATAGCTTCTCCAACCTCTCGATCAATTCCGCAGCAGACCCGTGCCACTGACTCTCGATCCACGCGCCTCTGTCAATCACCGTGCGGACAATCATAGGCTCGCTCCACGCCCCGCTGCCGCGTCCGGTCTGGAGGATCATCCCGTTATGCCGGATTTCAATTTCCCGGCCTTCCCGCAGGGCGATGTGCACCCTGGCCAGAGTGGCAGCGTCAACCGTCATCCCGCTTGACCGCTATCCCGTATTTCTTCCGGATCGGCTCGCAGAAAGCGTCCCACTCC
>OLGD01004568.1_pt1 | contig 11255 bp, 9 predicted proteins | sample 1605311 | NCBI WGS metagenome assembly OLGD01 (sample SAMEA3888917, study PRJEB22519) | human gut metagenome | biome: human gut; feature: human-associated habitat; material: faeces | place: Denmark | collected 2010 | reverse complement strand
CCCTATCCTTCTTCTCTTTTTTCCTCCTGTCCAAGATGTATTGTATACCTACAGGAAAAATATTAGCCAAAATAATTGCATTCTTGTCCAGATGCGATATAATTAATATAATGTAATTTATTTGTTTCGGCATACCTGTACGTCAAAAGATCAAAATGGAAGGTGAAGGGATGAAAAAGTTTCTGGGGGGCTTTCTGGCGCTGATTCTTGTGCTGACGCTTTTGCCGGGTGTGGCGCTGGCAGATGGAGCGGTGGCTCAGATCGACGGTGTTGGTGCATATGACACGCTGACGGACGCTCTGGGCGCGGCCGGAGAGGGGCAAACTGTCAAAGTCATCGACAATACCGCGGTATCCGGCAGCTTTGAGCTGAAGACGTCCATCACGCTGGATTTGAACGGGAAGACGGTCGCTTGGACAACCGGTGATACGTTTGCACTGAAAGTTTCTGCCGGGACGCTGACCATTCAGGACAGTGCGGACGGAGGCGCCCTGAACATCACCAGTACAAGCACCAGGGCCAACGCCTATGGCATTTGCGCGCTCGGCGGCAATCTGGTTCTCAAAAGCGGGACGGTGTCCTACAGCACGGCGTCAAATGGCAGCGGGTGCGCTGCCATTGCCACGGGTTCTACCAGCGGCTTCACGATGGAAGGCGGCACGGTGAAGCTCTTGCAGACGGTCGACGGCGTAAAATTTGCGTATGGCGTGTTCGTCGCAGGAAACGGCGAACACAGCTTTGCGGGCGGAACGGTGGAATTGGGAAGCGGCGTCAAAGCGACGGATGCATACGGCGTTTGCGTGGCTACGTTCAGCGGCGGAAAGCCGACTTCCATTGACGATCTTACGGTAGATGCATCCCAGGTGCCTGTCGGCACGGAGGTTTTGTGTGTGCGCGGCGGCGCTTCCTCGCCCACGACAACCGTCTCCAACGGCACGTTTAAGGTAAACGATAATCCGGAAAGTCAGCCCATCGTTACGGAAGGCAGGAATAACCTCCAGATACCGAGCATGGCGAAGATCGGCGATACCGATTTCTTTGTGGGCGATGCGATTGTACAAATGACCGCGAACGCCATGCCCGGCGACATGATCGAAGTACTGATTGGCAATGCGGCGTTCAACGATCTGCCGGACGGCGTGACGGTGAAGAACAGCGGCAGCGGCGCGGTCGAAGTCAACGGGGAGCCTGTGGCGCCAGGCGAAGAGGTGACCGTGGAGAGCGAATTGCTGTACAGCATCGTGAAACAGCCGAAGGACAGCATCGTCACGGAGGGCGACGCGGCGACGTTCTCGGTGGAGGTCGAGTACAGGGAAGTGATGATTGGCTACCAGTGGCGCAAGTCGACCGACGGCGGCAAGACGTTCAAGGCAATTGAAGGAGCAAACGCAAAGAGCTACACGACGTCGGCCACGACTCTGGAGAACGACGGATATCAGTACGATTGCATCGTATTCGATGCAAGCAGGCTAATAAGGACGCGCGCGAACAATGCGCCGTCGCTGACGGATGCGGATATTGCGTACATGGTGGAGGGCGAGGACTATCTGCGCAGCGCGATCGCGACGTTACGCGTCAATGAAGCGGGCGCGGAGGTGCCGGAGGTGCCGCCGACGGGCGACAGCCCGCTGCTGTATGCGGCGGTCGGCGCGGCGGTGCTGTGCCTGCTGGGACTGTGCCTGCCGGCGCTGCGCAAAAATCGAGGGTGAGCTTTGTCCCGGACGTCCAGACAATATGAATATGAACCTGGTCGCCGGTATCCCCGCCGCAGGCGACGGGGATACCGGATTCATCCTGTGCGGCTGTTGTTTGCGCTCGGGTTGCTGGCGGCGCTGGTCGTGATCGCAGCGTTGCTGGTTTCGTATGCGCGTGGCCGCCGTGGTTATGACGATTTGAGAGACGCCGTTCTGACCACGCCGACGCCGGTCGTGGTGACGCCGCCCGCCGCCACGCAGGCGCCGGGCGAAGCGGCGCCCGCTACCCCGTCGCCCACCCCCGAGCTGAGCTTTACGGTGGACTGGGCGGCGCTCAAGAAGAAAAACCGGCATGTGCGCGCCTGGCTCTATTGCCCGGATACCAATCTCAGCTATCCCGTGGTCCAGTACACGGACAATACCTATTATCTGACGCACAACTTTGACCGCGACGAGGACGATGCCGGCGCGTTGTATTTCGACTGCGGCACGGTGTTCTCAAATGGCTTTGAAAACTGGATGATTTATGGCCACCGGCGCAATGACGGCAGCATGTTCGGCTCACTGGTCAAGTTTTCGGAGGAATCCTATTGGCGGGCGCACCCGGTGATGTACCTGCTGACGGAGGAGCGGACGTACCGCGTGGAGCTGTTTTCCTGCCGTACGGTGCATGCCTATCCGGAATATTTTGCGCTCTGGTTTGAAGATGCACGCGCGTTTCAGAAGTATATCGACAAGACGATCGAGCACTCGTACTGGTCGCCGGGGTTTGCGGTGGACACGGACTACCCGATTTTGACGCTGGCCACGTGCTCCACCTATGGGCACGACAGCGACCCGCGCCTGCTGGTGCACGGGCGGCTGGTACCCATCGAGTGACCAGACGGCCGCGGGTGGCACGGCGGGCCGGCTTCCTGCATCCCTGCCTGACTGCCGCGCGTTTTGCTGGAAAGTGAAAACCGTCCCCCGGCTGATTGCCGGGGGACGGTTTGGTTTTTATCGGGTATCGATGGCGCGGCGGAAATGGGGCGGCGCGGGCTTGTCCCTCAGGAAGCGGGTGACGGGATGATGATCTGCACCGGTTCCACCACTTCCGGCGTGGCGTCTGGTTCGGGCGTCACGTTTGGGTCGGGGGTCGTGCCGCGCAGCTTGTCCGCCCCTTCATCCAGCAGGTCGGCCGCGTCGTTGGCGATGCCGGATTCGTTGACAAACGAGGTGACGACGGACTTGATCTGCTCGAACAGCGCGCGAAGCGAGCCGATAAAATCGGCCAGTTCTCCGCTGAGCAGGTCCTTGCCGTCCAGATAGAACAGCACGGCCAGCAGCAGGATCAGCAGGACGACGATCAGGCCGATCAGTTGAAATACGGGTTTCAGCATGGATAACGCTCCAGTCCCGGCCGCCATGCGGACGGTCGTTGTCGTGCGGGAGGGGCGGTGCGCGCACGTTGCGCTGCCGCCGCCGGTTGACGCGGGCGCATGGCTGGCGCTGCCTTCCGCACCAAATATTGTATCACAGCTACTACACTCTATGCTGTAAACAGTCTGTAAAATGCAGCGGGGCGGACAAAATGGCTCATTGCCCGCCGTCCGGCGCAACGGTCAGGATTTCGGCGTCTTCTATGGCGCGCGCGATCATGGGCTCAAAGTCGACGAGCGATTCGCTCTCACGCAGCTTTTCCACCCTTGGCTTGGTGACGGGGTGCTGCGGTACAAACACCGTGCAGCAATCCTCATACGGGAGGATGGAGGTCTCAAACGTGCCGATGGCCTTGGCGCGCTCCACGATTTCTTCCTTGTCAAAGCCGATCAGTGGGCGGAAGACCGGCAGCGTGACGGCGTCCTCGGTCACGGTCAGGCTTTCGATGGTCTGGCTCGCCACCTGCCCGATGGCCTCGCCCGTGACGAGCGCCTGCGCGCCGGCGCGTTTTGCCACGCGCTCGGCAATGCGCATCATGAGCCGGCGCATGAGCACCGTCGTCTCGGTCGAAGGGCATTTTTCATAGATGGCGAGCTGGATGTCGGTAAAGGGGATGAGGTACAGCGTGATCGGCCCGGCGTAACGCGAAACGATGCGCGTCAAATCGACCACCTTGTCGCGCGCCCGCTCACTGGTATATGGGTAGCTGTAGAAGTGGATGGCGTCGATGGCCACGCCGCGCTTGGCGATCATGTGGCCCGCCACGGGGCTGTCGATGCCGCCGGAGATCAGCAGCAGCGCCTTGCCGTTGCAGCCGACGGGCATGCCGCCCGGCCCCATGACCTCGCCCGCATAGAGAAACGCGCGTTCCTGCCGGATTTCCACACCGACGCGCAGCTCGGGCGCGTGTACGTCCACGCGCAGCGCGGGGAACCGGTCGAGCAGCGCGGCGCCGAGCTCCCGGCAGATCTCCTCCGAGCGCATGGGGAACCGCTTGTCCGCCCGGCGCGCAAACACCTTGAAGGTCGCCTGCCCGCGTCCTTCAAGCGCCTGGGTCATCAGCGTGACGGCCGCGTCGCAGATGGCGGAAAAGTCCTTTTCCACCGCAAGCGCGACGCTGATGGAGTGCACGCCGAACACGCGCGAGAGCTTGTCCGCCGCCTCGCCGGCCTGTGCCTGCGGGACGTCGAACACGAAAATGCGCCCCTGCTCGCGCACGACGCGCACGGGCAGGGGAGCAAGGGCACGGCTGATTGCGCCCATGAGACTGCGTTCAAAGTAGGGGCGGTTCAGCCCCTTGAGGTGGATTTCCGCATAGCGGACGAGTAAGACGGTTTCCATATCCGGTGTTCCTCCTGTGTGGGTCGTGCGGGCGTTACCGGCGTTGGTAGCGCCGCAAAAAGGCGACCTGCTTTTCAATTTCTTCCGAAACGATGTCCATTTCCTCCGGCGTGTTGAACGGGCAGAGCGAAAAACGCAGCGCGCCTTCCTGCCGCGCCCCGACCACGCCGATGGCGCCCAGCACGCGGTTCTTGCCCTTTTTGTGCGCGGAACAGGCCGAGCCGGTGGACACGTAAATGCCACGCTGTTCGAGCGCGTGCAGCAGCACTTCGCCCCGCACGCCGAGGAACGACGCGTTCAGAATGTGCGGCGCGCCGTCTGCCGGGTCCGGGCCGTTGAGGAACGTGTCCGGGATCGACGCCAGGTTTTTCGAAAGGCGCAGCTTGCACGTGCGCATGGACGCAATCCAGGCGGCCTGGTTGGCGCGATATGCGCCAACGGCCGCGTCGAGCGCGAAAATGCCGGGCGTGTTGGTCGTGCCGGAGCGGCGGTTTTGCTCCTGCCCGCCGCCTATGAGACCGCCGGCAAAGCGGAGGCCGTCGCGCACGTAGAGCGCACCGATCCCCTTGGGCGCGTGGATCTTGTGCCCGCTCACGGTGTACAGGTCGCACGGCACGCGCGAGAACGGGAGCTTGGCATAGGCCTGCACGCCGTCGACGTGGAACACGGCCTGCGGCGCGCGGCTCTTGATGATGGACTGCGCCGCGGCGATGTCCGTAATGGCGCCGGTCTCGTTGTTGACGTGCATGAGCGACACGAGCAACGTGTCGGGCGTCAGGTTGCCCTGCAGCTCCGCCATGGAGATGGAACCGGTGCGATCCGAACCCAGATAGACGACCTGGTAGCCGTATTGCTGCTCAAGCAGGCGAAAGACCTCGTAGACCGAGGGGTGCTCAGACTGCGAGGTAATGAGCCGGCCCTTGCCGTGCGTGGCGCGCAGCGCGCCCAGGATGGCCATGTTGTTCGACTCCGTGCCGCCCGAGGTGTAGATGATTTCGCTGCCGCGGCAGCCAAGCGTGGCGGCCAGCCGCCCGCGTGCTTCGTTCACGCGGCGCTCCGCCTGCGCGGCGGGCCCGTAGGCGCTGGAAGGATTGAAAAAATCTTCGCGCATACAGCGCAGGGCGGCTTCTGCCGCGCTGTCCAGCACGCGCGTGGTGGCGCTGTTGTCCAAATATATCATATGGCTTCAAACTCCTTGATGACAAATGCCGCCGGTTCCCGCGCGGATCGATCCGAAAAGCCGATCCGGCGCGGCAGGCGATACTGTATACTATGAAATCTCGCCGGCAAATGCGAGTATACCACATTCCGCGGCATATTGTGTACCATATTGTTTACGATTTGTTCTTTATCAGATTGTAAAAAAGGGTTGTATAATAGAACTGAATGAAAATCTGCATTGAAACGCCACAAACACGATTGAAGGAGGCAACCATGGTTTGCAAGGAATGCGGGGCATATAATGCCGAACACCTGACCCATTGCCGGGTGTGCGCTGCAAAACTGAAAGATACCGAGCCGGCCGCCGGGCAGGCGGCACAGGATGCAGGCAGGCCGACGAGAAAGTTTGCCCAGGCGCCCGCCTGGCCGAAGCAGGCGTTTGAAGGGGCGTCTGCCGTGCCGGAGACGCCGGCCGAACAGCCGGAGAAAGAGCAGCCCGCCGCATCCAAAGCGGAACCGGCGCCCAAGGCTGCGCCCGCTGCGCCCAAAGCGGAACCGGCGCCCAAGCCTGAGCCGGCGGCGCCCAAGGCCGCGCCCGCCGCGCCCAAGGCGGAGGAAGCGAAGCGCTTTTGCGTCAACTGTGGCAAGCAGCTGATTGCAGACGCGCCGTTTTGCGCATATTGCGGCGCCCGCGTGGACGCCGCGGCCGCGCCGAAGGCAGAGCCTGCCCCTGCGCAGAAGGTGGAGGTCGCGCCCGCAGAGGAGAGCGAGGCGCCGGCCAGCCGCATGAACGCCGCGTCCCGCCGCTTTGGCAAGCGCGCGGAAAAGGCGCCGCAGCCGCCGAAGGAGGACTACGCGGATCTGTATGCCGACGACGTGGACGACGAGTTTGACGACGAATACGATGACAATGGCTACGAGGACGAAGAGGATGTGACCCCTGCCAAGGGCGGCAAGGGCTCTACGATCCTGTTCTGGAGCCTGATCGGCGTGCTGGTGGTGCTCATCGGCGGGCTGGGCTGGTATATCGTCAGCAAGAACGGCGGCTTCAATGCGGTCGTTTCCAACCTGTTTGGCGGCGGGGCGGTTACGACCACGCCGCCGCTGGGCGAGGACGGGACGACGCCCGATCCGAATGCGACGGTGACGGTCAACGGCATGAGCGCGTCCATCGAGGCGGCAACCGTGCAGGGTGGCGAGGGCTTCCGCATTACCATCTCCGCACCCACCGGCAGCCTGGTGCACATCATTACCGAGGCCCCGCTCGAGAAGGATACGGTCGAGATCACGCAGGGCGACCAGATCGTGCTGGAAGTGCCCAAGACGGTGTTCCTGCCGTATGACTATTCCGATACCGAGTCCGTCTCCGTCACGCCGCAGATCGAGGTGACCAAGCCGGACGGCTCGGTTACCCCGCTGTCCGTGCCTGCGGTAACGGTCACGCTGGATCGGCTGAACCTGACCATTACGGAGCCTGCCACGCTGACGGTGGAGCAGAAGGCCGACAACGGCGCGATCACAATTGCCGGCACGGTGGACGACCACACGGTGGAAGTGCTGGTCAACGACACGGCCGTCCCGGTCTATGAAGGCGGCCAGTTCCAGACCGAGGTCGTGCCGACGGTCGACGCGGAGAATGGCGGCGAGATCGTCGTCACTGCGCGTAAGATCAATGCGGTCACCGCGACGCAGACCATTGTGGTCACGCCGTATGTCGTAAAGGACATGACGCTCACGGTGACTTCCGACATTACCAAACTGCGCGCTGAAAAGGATTCCGTGACGGTGGACGGCACGGTGACGGCGGGTGCGACGGTCAAGGTGACGAGCACGTCCGACAAGGTGACCTGCGGTGAGACGATCGTGACGGCAAACGGCACGTTCTCCTGCCCGGTCACGATTTCGGAGGACGGCTTCTATGAGCTGACCATCACCGGCACGCTGGAGGGCTATAATGAAGGCACGGCCACCTGCATTGTGGAGCGCGCGCCGGCCAATTCCGGCACGTTCCGCAGCAACAGCACGAACCTGACGAGCGCCGTGTATGGCAAGATGGTGGACGGCACGACGACGAGCGGCAACTTTGTGTTCACCGGCAAGATCAAGGAGATCGTGTCCACCTCGCCGTATACCATCGTCAAGGTCGAGGTGCCGAACGTGGGCGAGATCATGGTCTGCAACCGCAGCCTGAAGAACACGCTGGCCTCGGACGACATCAACAAGAACAAGCAGATTGCGGGCGCGTATGCCGGGCTGTATCCGGATACGGAGCTGCCGTACATCTGGGGCTGGTTCGTCTGGAACAAATGACGCATGAAGATCTGGGCGAGGGTGATGCGCGGGCATCACATCCTGCGGGATCGCGTGCAGGTCTTCGACGGGGAACGGCCGACAGATCTTGCGGGCTGGAACCTGGTGATCGGCGAGCTGTGCAGGCCGCTTGACCTGGCGCGGCCCATCCTGCTCGACAAGCATCTGCGGGAGCTGGCGCGCTTTGGCCAGACGGCGTTCCGACCGGCGGACTTTATGGAACCCGTATCGTTTGACCGGTTGGAAATCGAACTGTTTCCAGAGAAAAAGAAGGATCAATGACGTATAAACTCACTCCTTTGACGCCATTCTATCGTCAAAGGAGTGGGTTTGTTTATGGATATTGTAGCATTGATTCTGATGATCATCGGCGCGCTCAACTGGGGCCTGATCGGCCTGTTCCAGTTTGACCTTGTCGCGGCAATCTTTGGCGGCTCGGCCAGCGTGATATCCCGCATCATCTATTCGCTGGTCGGTCTTGCGGGTATCTGGGGCATTACGATGCTGTTCCGCGGCGGCAGCCACAACCACGACCACGCAGACTGACGTACAGCGGCGTTCCTTTGCCAAGGCGCGGCCCGGAGCACGGGCCGCGCTTTTTTGCATGGCATGGGAGATGGCTGCCGCTTTCCCGCGCCATGCCGCTCGGCCGCCTGCGGCGCGTCTGGCTCGTTCATGGGTGCAAAGAGTCGTATTTCTTGCGCAATGCAGCCTTATATATTATACTAAATGGAAAATCTGTCGCGGCGGGCGCCGCGGGAAGGGGCACGGTATGTGCGGCATTGTCGGGTACACGGGCGGGAGCGATTGTACGCCCATCCTCATGGAAGGACTGGAAGCATTAGCATACCGGGGGTACGATTCGGCCGGAGTGGCGGTGTTTGACGGACAGAATATCGTGTTGCGCAAGGCGAAGGGACAGCTTTCCTGCCTGAGCGCGCTGCTGGAGCGCGAGCCGGTTGCGGGCCTGTGCGGCATTGGACATACGCGCTGGGCCACGCACGGCGAGCCGTCGTATGTCAATTCGCATCCGCATGTCGATTGCGGCGGGCAAATTGCCCTTGTGCACAACGGCATCATTGAAAACTATCAGCGGCTGAAGGCCATGCTCGTCTCCAAGGGGTGTACGTTCGTTTCCGAAACGGATACGGAAGTCGTGGCGCAGCTGATCGGCAACCTGTACATGGGAGACCCGCTCTCCGCCGTGCTGGCGGCCATGCGCCTGCTCGAGGGCTCGTTTGCGCTGGCCATCCTGTTTCACGATGAGCCGGGCGTCATCTATTGTGCGTGCAAGGACAGCCCGATGGTCGTCGGCCGCGGCGCGGACGGCAGCTTTGTCGCCTCCGACATTCCGGCGCTTTTGACGCATACGCGCGACGTCTGTTTCATGGAGGATCGGCAGATTGCGGTGCTGTACGCAGATCATATTGCATATTTCAACGAGTTTGGCCAACCCATGGAAAAGACCGAGACGCACATCGATTGGGATATCGAGGCGGCGAAAAAGGGCAATTATGAGCACTTCATGATGAAGGAGATCTGCGAAGAGCCGGTTGCCCTCAAAAAGACGCTGGAGCAGTATGCCAGCCAGCGCACGGGCGCGCTCAAGGCGGACTGCTTCCCCTGGCAGGCGCAGGAGGCGGCGGCGCTGCAGCGGCTGACCATCGTCAGCTGCGGCACGGCGTACCACGCGGCGTTGCTGGGCCGGAAGTTTTTTGAGCAGATGGCCGGGTTGCCGGTCGATGTGGAAATTGCTTCCGAGTTCCGTTATGGCGACACCCGCCTGCGCGAGGGCGACTCCCTGATGGTCGTCAGCCAGTCCGGCGAGACGGCGGACACGATTGCCGCGTTGCGCATGGCCAAGGCGCGCGGGTGCCGGACGGTCGCTATCTGCAACGTGATCGGCAGCACGATCGCGCGGGACGCCGACCAGGTGCTCTTCACCTATGCCGGCCCGGAGATTGCCGTGGCCGCTACCAAGTCCTATCTGACGCAGATCGCGGTGCTGTATCTTATGGCGCTCGACCTTGCGCAAAAGCGCGGCTGCCTGGATGCGGAGACGGTGCGCGCGCGGCTGGAGGCGATGTTCGCACTGCCGGAGCAGATGCAGCAGATTCTTGACAACCGGGAACGCATTCAATATTTTGCAAGCCGCGCGTTTGCCGTCAAACACGTGTTTTTCATCGGTCGGGGCATCGACTATGCGCTGGCCATGGAGGCGGCGCTCAAGCTCAAGGAGATTTCGTACATCCATTCTGAGGCCTATGCGGCCGGAGAACTCAAGCATGGCACGATCGCGCTGATCGAGGAGGGGTCGCTCGTCGTGGCGCTGGCCACGCAGCCGCAGCTTTTGAAGAAGATGGCAAGCAACATGGAAGAGGTGCGCGTTCGCGGCGCGCACGTGCTGGCGCTGACCAATGGGCCCGCCGCGGCGGTGGCGGGCAATTCGCACGAGCAGTGGGAATTGCCGGAGGTGGACGCGACGCTGGCGCCGTTTCTCGCCATTGTGCCGATGCAGCTGCTGGCGTACTACATGGCCGTGCAAAAGGGATGCTCCGTGGACCGGCCGCGCAACCTGGCCAAGAGCGTGACCGTGGAGTGAATGCGGAAAACAAAGCGAATAACGGGCGGGCATTTCCCCGGAAATGCCCGCCCGTTGTCGTTTTTACAGCCGGTCGGCTACAGCACGTGATAGTGAGGGATGATGTCGCGATACACGCCATCCCGGTCCAAAAAGCCGCCCGGTATGGCGCCCAGACGGACGAACCCCAGCTTTTCATACAGGCGGAGCGCCGGGTGGTTGGTGCAGACGACGGCGTTGAATTGCAGAATGCGGAAGCCAAGGCGGCGCCCCTCGTCCATGCTGTGCCGCACCAGCAGCTCGCCGACACCCTGGCCGCGGGCGGCTGTGGCGACGGCGTAGCTGGCATTGCAGATGTGGCCGCAGCGGCCCACGTTGTTTGGGTGCAGGATGTACAGCCCACAGACCGCTCCGGAGACGGAATCGACCGCAATGCCGGTGAAGGACTGCGCGGCAAAGAGCGCGCGTCCGCTTTCCAGATCCAGCGCCTCCAGTTGCGGGAAGGCCTGACCGGCTTCTACGACTTCGTTCCAGATGGCGATAGCGCCCGGCAGATGTGCTGCCTGGCAGGCGGCAATTTCGATCATGACGGGGTTCCTCCGGCGGCCGGCTTTCACCCCGGGCCAATTTGCGCCTATTGTAGCACACCATGGTGGCTTTGGGCAATATGACCCGCGGTTGCCTGCCGCTCACGGTGTAGGTATACAATACATCTTGGACAGGAGGAAAAAAGAGAAGAAGGATAGGGA
>OLGD01004564.1_pt1 | contig 11263 bp, 11 predicted proteins | sample 1605311 | NCBI WGS metagenome assembly OLGD01 (sample SAMEA3888917, study PRJEB22519) | human gut metagenome | biome: human gut; feature: human-associated habitat; material: faeces | place: Denmark | collected 2010 | reverse complement strand
ATTTCAGAAGCAAACCAGTCGCCGTTGGCATTGAACAGCCAGCCTCCCTCTTCCAGCGAAGGACTGTTCAGGAACTTTGTCTGTACCTGTTTGAATCCGTTTGCCCAGCCGTTCGGATCGAGATACCCGCCGTTGCCGCTGTCTATGGAACTGTAAGAAACCCCGTTCCTGTCGCTGCCGCTGTATGAATTGCCGTGATACCGCAACAGACTGCGCATGGTTTCCAGTGCCTCATAACGCCCTTCGTGCGTGGAGAACACAGAAAGTTCAGGCTCTCCCGTAATGGAATTGGTGGGAATACCGTTCCAGTAATCCTCAAATCCTGCCGTCCCTTCGTACTGCGCCCACCAAACATTGAAAAGATTGGTCAGATAAGTGTCGTCCTTGGACTGATAAAAGGCAAAACCTCCGTCCTGCCATTCATACTGACCGGTATGCGCATTATCCCAATCCTCGCGGAGCGCACGGCAAACAGCAATCAGTTCGTCTGTGGTGTTGGGCGTTTCTCCCGCCTCCTTATTAAGTTCGGGATGCTTTGCATACAGACTGTTCAGATTCGCTTCATTGTAAATGATCGAGTTCATACCGTCCGCCCACGAAACAGAAAAATACTGTTCGCTGTCGGGATCGTTTACGTTCAGATAACGATTCATCTCCACGAAACTATCCTTCATTTTATCCTTGAACAGAACAGGATTCCCTTCCGCATCAGTCTCGCCGGGAACCTGAGAATTGTAAACCGCATCGGTCAGATCCAATGCATTCCCGCCGGGAATAAGCGAACTCTGCAACCACATATCGAACATAAGATCAAATGTATTCGTCGACGGGTTGGAAAGACGCGTGGAACCGTAGCCCTGATCATCTTCCACCTGCAACGCATAATTGTCTTTTATATTGGCACCCGGATACTTCTCCTGTACCCAATCCTGCGCAAAGAACTTTTCGGCAACAGCATCCACCCAATCGGTACCATACCCGAAATTGACGCAGTACACCTGCAAAAAGTCTTCTGTATCTGGAATTTTTTTCGCGCAGGCGGCAAACGAAAACGTTGCGGCGGCAAGCGCACCGACAAGCAACAGACTGCATAATTTTTTCATTTCTATTCCTCCTTTTTTTCTGAAAATCATCCCGGCAGGCGCTTATTCCTTCAGCCCGCCGATGGTAAAGTTTGACATAATAATATCTGAAAACGCCGCAAACAATGCAATGATCGGCACACACGCGATGAGCAGAGCCGCATAATAGACCGGATATTCTCCGCCGTCCCCGCGCTGTATGGAACTTTGCACCTTATACAGCCCCGATGCAATGGTGGGGAAATCCGGCAGATACAAAATCATAGTCATGTAATCATTCCACGCCCCAATGAACGCCATGATGCACAGCGTAAACATGGCAGGCCATGCCTGCGGCAGCATGATACGGAAAAACACGGTTGCATGTCCGCCGCCGTCTATGAAAGTCGCCTCGGCATAACTCCATGACAAGGACCGGAAAAAACCGTACAGGACAAGAAAATTGAACCCGAACCCTCCGAAATTTGCGGCGATCGCGTACAGCGGAGAATTGTACAAACCAAGTTGATTGATCAGCTTGAAAAAAGAACCCGTATTTCCGACTATGGGGATCGTCATCGAAAAAATAGCAAGCCCGTACAACACCCCGCGCAATTTGAAATTATACTTTGCCACACAGTAACTTGTAAGGGCGCTTGCAAACACACCACTCACCGTACAAAGCAGCGAGTACCACACACTGTTGACAAACATCATCGGAAAATAGATGGACTCCCCGATCGAGTTTTTTACCTCCATCTCGGTGAAAGCCGAAATATAATTGGAAAACAACCACTCTTTGGGGAATGTAAGGTTCGAATCCTGCAACAGGTATTCGTTGGAAGATTTGAGCGAATTCATGAACATGTACAGAAAAGGGAAGATCAACGAAAGTGCATACAACGCAAACAAAACGAATACGACCGCAAAAAGCACCTTTTCCTTTTTGTTGCGTTTACTCAGGATAGACGCCTCTTTGGAAACTTTTGCCGAAGCGCGCTCTTCCAGGATCTTACGCATGCGCTCCGTTTCATACACGGAAACAGTCGTCTGTTTTTTGGATGATAAAAATGAAAACATCATTATCCCCTCCTCAATATTCCACCGTGGGAACTTTTTCCAACAGCCAGCGCACAAACAGAATCAGCGGAACGGTGACCACCGTAAAACACAAGCCCGTTGCCGAAACCACACCAAATTCCCCGCCGGCACCGTTGCCCTGCTGACCGTACACTTTCAGGAAGATCCAGAAATTGATGGTCGTCGTTTCATAATCGCCGTTGGTAAACAACAGGATAGGCCCCGAAGAATTGACGATACCCGTAAACGTAAAAATCAGCATCGTGCAGATCGTGGGCCACACAAGCGGAAGAATGATCTGCACAAGTTCACGCAGCGGGCCGCAGCCTTCCAGCCGCGCCGATTCGAGAACATCAACGGGAACGCGCGACATGGCACCGCCAAAAAGAAGCATATTCCCGCCAAAACCTGTCCAAACGACATAAATAACGATCATCATCGTTGCCGTCTGCGGTCTGGTAAGATATCCCTCGGGAGGCATATGCCCGCCCAGCGCCGACATCAACGCCTCCAAAGGTCCGCTCGGGTCGACCAGGCTTCTGTATGCCGCTACCATCACCACTCCCGAAATAATAGCCGGCAAATAAAAGACAATGCGGAAAGCGCGGTAAAACCAGATACGTTTGTACAAAAAGTATGCAATGACCAGAGCGCCCGGAAGCTGGATCAGAATTCCTACCCCGAAATAGATCATTGTGTTTTTGACCGCTACCCCTATCGTCTTGCCCGTCGTTACGGTCAGTTCGTCGAAGAACGAAGCGAAATTTGAAAACGTGAAAGCGCCCTGCGGATCCTGAAATGCAAGCACAATGGATTGCAGATTGACGTAAAGCCAAAAAATGATCCACTGCAGGACAGGCAAAGCCAGCATACAGAACAGGAAGATCGTCTGTGTCCGCTTTTTCCCCGAAAATTTTTTGGAAAGCCCTGAAAGCGGTGCTTTTTTTTGCTTTGCATACGTTTCCGTTCTTTCACTGACGGCATCGTTCATTTTTCCTTTCCTCCTTATTTTTTTACCCCCAAAGAAAGCACAAAAAACCGAGCCGCATACCTTGCGGGAAATTTTACAGTAAGTTTCCCCGCCGACAGTCCGAATTCAGTCGGCAGCGATAGCGGATAAATAACCTTGCAGGTCTGCGGTGAAAGCGAAGCGAGATCGACGCTCACGCTGTCCCTGCCGCCCGTATTCCAAACGGCAAGATACAACATTCCGTCCGCAATGAAACCGCCTGCGGCACTTTTGTCACCGAATCTTGCAAATTTTTTCGGAAACCACGGCACGCTCCGCGTTTTTGCCGCGGCAATCTTTTTCGAACAGGCAATCCCCTCACGGACGATCTCCTTCTGCCCCTCCGTCAGAAGTTCGACGTGTGAAGCAAGATGCACTCTGCCCAGCATAGCGTTGACCATGTTCATGGCAACCGTTTCATCGGAAATGTGTTTATGCACCCATTCTTCCGTGGGACTGAACCCCTTTACCCAACTGTCCACGGGATAACTCCATACTCCTGCCTGTTCAGGAAGCACTCCCGCAAGAATGTTTGCCGCGATCCACGGGTATTTGCGGTAATCCGTCTGATCGGAACTGGAAACAAGCGACCATTCCGCCGTGGTACGGTAGTCCAATCTCTGCCCGCCGCTCGCACAGCCTTCGATAATGATGTCCGGATACCTGCTGCGCAAGCCGTCTACCCATTTCAGAAAAGCTTCCGTCGCGAGTTCCAACCCGCGCCCCGCTTTTTCTCCGCCTGCATCCGTACCCGCACCGCAGTCCTGATTGTAATCGAATTTCAGATAATCCGCCCCGTATTCAGTCACGATCCTGTCAACGGCGGCGTCCATGTACTCTACAACCGCTTTGCAACGATAATCGAGAAATCTCCTGCCTCCGACCACAACGGGAACACCGTCACGGCACATCCACGCATCCGCAGGATAAACTGAAATCATCTCTTCACACAGTTGTCCCACAACTTCCGGTTCCATCCATAGGCCCGCCTTCATGCCTAACGAATGAATGTATTCGATCGTGCGGGCAATACCGTGCGGATACCTCTTTTTGCTCTCTTTCCACTGTCCGACATAGGGATAGATCACTTCCCCGTCCTCTTCGTTGTGCCAGCCGCAATCAATGACATAAATATCTGCGCCAAGATCCGCAGCTACGGGTGCCATGCGATGTGTTCGCTCTTCCGTGGGACTGTCCCACGAAAGATGCATATATTCATTAAACACCACAGGAAGATTTTTGTCCGCAGAACATACATTGAGCAGATGCCTTCTGTATTTTGTCATTTCTGCAACAGTATCGTTCAGCGTCATCCCCGTACAGATCGCCGTCGCAGGCGTGCTGTACTTTTCACCGGGCGACAACCGCACTTCCCATTCATGATCCCATGCGTCCGCTCCGCCCGTATACAGATAAACACCCTGTCCGCATTCTCCGATCTCCCAATACCAGCTGTTCGGACTTTCGATCTCAAACATAGTGTAACTTCCGTCTTCCGCATGTTCGATAATTGCCTGCGGCAGTTCTTCTTTCGTAGACCACCCGCCCTTGTTCGAACCGTATACCCTGCGAAAACTGGCATGTCCGCCGCTGTAAAGCCCTGCGTCAAACAAACTGTATCGCTGTGGCTGGCATTCACAATGCCAGCTGTTGAAAAAACGGTACAAATGCGTTCTTTTCAGATCATGGATGGAATTTCCGTCCATCCCGTAAAGAACAAAAGAACTGACCTGACTGACCCGTATTTCTTCCTGCGTCCGGTTTTCAATACTCTGAAACACACGTATCGCATTGCTGTCCGGAAACTTTTCAAAGGTGACCACGGACCGCAATATTTCCGATTCCTGTACAATCTCCAAAAAATCGCCGCAAAGTCTGTGTCCCTTATATAATAATGCCGAGCCTTCCGCCGTGGGAATACGTTTTCCGTCACGGCTGATCTTGTTCTGCCCCGTAAGCACTGCTTCCGCTATGGGACTCTCCCCGCGAGGCAAAAGAATACTCGCCCTTTCTCCCTCGCTTAACTTAAACCGAAACCCTCCGAATTCTGTCACTGCCATTTTCATATCCTCCGATGCCCTTATTTCATGCAGTCCGCAATCAGTTCATTGAGCTTCTGCCTGACTGCCAGAAATTTCTCATGCCCGTGCGGATATTGTGTGAATCCGTCGATCCCCTCTTCATGCAGAAACGCGAGAACTTTTTCCCTGCCCGCATACTTTTCCAATAGCAGCAAAGCCCTGTAATCCTGCATTCCTTCCCTGAATGATTCCAATCGCAGAGAATCGATCGCTCCTTTCTCTCCGGGATAAACTATAAAACTGTCACCCGACTGAAATGATCCGCCCGCATCTGTCTCAAAAAACGGATCGACACTCCTGCGCGAAAGCGCAGTATTATAAAAATTATAGCCCCAATGCAAAAACCCTCTCGCTCCGTTGCGGTATAACTGCATCCCGATGATGCGCGTGCGCTCGGAGGGCATATTCATCATGCGGTTGGAAAGATAGTTTCTGCATTGCGGAAAACAATAATACACCCAGTATTCTCTGCCGCTCTTTGCAAACTGTTCCGCACTGTCCGTCGCCGCAACAGGAATATCGACAAGCCCCTTTTCAAGAAACGCGATCTCACTGAGTGCATCAATATGAGTAAAATCCGGCAGCAGCCGCTTGACAAGCGCTCGCCGTGCCGTGTAATCTTTCAGCCAATATTCGCTGGGTTCGTCCGAGATATGAATAAACGCCCTTTCTTTCAATCCCTTTCTCTCTAAAAAAGCCCCCAGTTGCGGCAAAAAACTTTCCAGAAAAGCCGTGTATTCCGCACCGTCCGCTTTTGTTTCCCAACCGAATATTTTCTTCGTTTTGCCGTCTTCTTCCGCTACGATCTTGGGTGCTGCCTGCGCTCCCCATTGCGTGAACAAATGGGAAAATTCAAAGTATCGTACCCCCAACATCTCGGCAAAAGAAAGAAATTTTTCCAAACGCGAAAAATTGAAGTTATATTTGTTGCCTTCTTTTTTTATATCGATAAGCTGTACCGTCGTGCGTTCTCCGCCTACCTGCGTATCCAGCGGCGGCGTGAACAAAGGCACATACACCGTATTGATCCCGTGACGTACCGCGGTCCCTATAAACGTACCCGTAAGTTCCCAAAACTTTTTCCCGAAAGGTCTGATATGATAATAATTACAAATACAATCGTAATGCAGCCAGTCGGTCACGGCAAGATCGGTTGCCGGAAGCTCCCCTTTCATTATGCAGATTTCAAAAGAGATCTGCCCCTGCAAATCTCCCTTCTGCGTCATTAGAAAAATTTCCGTGCGGTATTCTCCCGCAGCAACACTTTCCCCGTTGCCTGCCGTGATCCAAAAAACGTTGACACAATTGCCTTTCAATACAAAATTTTTTTCATCAAAAGGTATCAGCGGATCGGGGAAAAGATGCAGATCTTTCGCTATAACATAATCATCGCTGTCAGGATGGTATGTAAATTCTCCGGGAACATATCCCACCTTTCTCATGGTAATCGGCAATGCCGAACGGATCTCAAAACGGCAATCCGCAGGAACACCCGTATTTTTGACGGCAAGCTGAATGCCCAATACCTCATTCTGGAAACCAACAAGCTTTCCGCACGCTTGCGCTGGAAGATCTTCGTTCCAAAGCTTTTGCAGTGAATTTGCAAGTTTGAGCTGTATCATACTATCTGCTTCTCCTCCCTCGCGACAAAAGCATTATGACATGAGAATACTTTTCCGTCAAGAGCGAAATTTTGATTTACATTCATTTCCTTGATTTTATATAAACAAAATCAAACAAACATTGACAATTTTGTCCGTCAATGTTATAATATTTAAAAAATACAGGATGGATGAAGTTTTGTCAGAACAATCATTTTTCAATAAAAACAACTGGAATTCGTGGATCAAAGTAACCTACTGTTCCTCAAACACCTGGCGAAACTATAAATTCAACTATACCCACAGTCATGACCGTCTGGAAATCCTTTACGTTTATTACGGGGAACTGACATTGATCTATTCGGACAACAACAGCTGGAAAGAACGCACCCTTTATTCCAACAATTACATCCTGATCGATACTGGCGTGCCGCATACCATACGCACGGGCGAGAGCGAATCTCTCGTGTTCAGTATCGAATTAAAACTCGTTCCCGAAGCAATATCCGGACTGAAATACTCTTTGAGGCATCTGATTTCCTGCGATAAATACGTCGAAGCGTTGTTTTCACAAGAACAGAAAGTAATTCAGCTTTCCGATTCCAGACACGTTGCCCCCATGCTCCATGAATTGCAAAAATGCCTGGAAGACGCAAAGTTTGAACACGACAATTTCATTGATCTGCTCATTTCCGCCATTTTTTTCGCGATCGGTAAAGATTTTTATACGCAGCAGTATTCCCTGCACAGCGGTATCAAATATCTGCGCAAGGCAATCGACTACATCAATCTCAATTATCACCGCGAACTTCCCTGCGCACAGGTAGCAAAGAGCGCAGGTATTTCCCTCAACTATCTCAACCGCCTGTTTACGGAACAGTTCGGAATGACTGTCAACAATTATATCAATTATCTGCGCATTCAGGAAGCAAAACAGCTGATAGAACGCACCGATATCTCCCTTGCCGAAATTTACATTCAGGTCGGCTACAAAAACAATCAGAATTTCAGCAAGCAATTCATGAGGCATATAGGCTGTTCCCCTTCTCAGTACAGAAAACGCCTGCGCGATTCCCGTTCGGAAATGAATTTTGAAAAAAATACCAACCTTATTTTCAACCTTCCCGAAAACTGATTCACCCTGCTATATAAAAAATCCTGATGATCAAGATCATCAGGATTTTATTTTTTATTCGACAAAAAGCATTTTTGAACTTATCCCTAAAAATCCTACATCCCGAAAGAGACCGTTTCCTGCGAATATAAAATCAAATGCATTGCATAAAAAACAACCTCTGATGTCCTCTTTTATGAGTTCATCTGAGGTTGCACTTGGTGGAGTGTGTCAAACCTGAACTGAACGCCCATTGGAAGACTCCTTTTATAATAAAAAATCCATAGATTCCCCTCCGTCTGTTTCTTTTACACCCCGTATCTGTACTTTTCGGTTCCCTACCGGCCTATGCTCCTCCGTCTCCGCCGAAAAAAGGCAAAAACAAAATTCGGAGGTTGTTCCAAATGAAGAAAGTTGTTTACTCCGTTTCCAGATTCAATAAGTTCGGAAACAACAAATTGCCCGGTATCGGTTTTATCACCGAGAAAGATCTCATCATCGCCTGCGTCAGTCAAAAAGGAAACGCGTATATCCGCGTGTTTGAAGACTGCATCAAAAACTGCCATGCCATCCAAAGCCGCAACGGCGAATACAAAGGCGCACATTACGAGATCCGCGAAGTTGAGTTTGAAACGAAAAACGGAAGCGGCGATTGCACCGGTTACGAAAAGAGAGAGATCGAATTCGAATACTCGATCTGGTATAAACTCATCGATTAGGGAGGCACTTTATGGACAAATTTTATCTGAAAGAATTCCAGTTCTTTGACGGAGAAAATACCGTCGTAGCCGTAGAAGGAAACAAGATCATAATCGCCGTTACCAAGTGCGGCAAGATCAGCGTTTCGGATTATGACCTGTTCACCGATGAAAACGGTCTGTACTTTGAATACGGCATCGCGGGACAAGAACACATCCACATTGACGATTTTGAGGAGGCAGATTAATGGATAACCTTTGCGAAAACTGCATTTTATATGAATTATGCGACGGAAGATGCGGCGATACAGATCCCCTGTTCTATTGGGAAGAGGAACAAAACGATAACCAATATCTTGACAAATCTGAGGAGGTAAACGAATGAGACCCTGCGAGCAAAACAGCAAGAAAACCTGCATGAACTGCAAGCATTATGAATACTGCGACAGAGCAAACCGCTGCAACGGCGATTGCGGACACTACGACGACGATACCGACGACGATACCTGCGAAAACAATCCGAATTACAAGGAGAAAAACAAATGAAAGACGAAATCAAGATCGTCATCGGTTCCTGGGGATCCTACACTGCCTGCAACGAGCGGGCGTTGGGATCCTCTTATTTTACCCTCTCCCGTTACGAAGACTGGGAAGAGATCGTAAAAGAACTCAAAAGGCAAGGTTTTGAACTTTCCGCATCGACGAAGAACTCTTTATCCAGGACATCGAAGGTCTCCCCCTCGACCGTGAAAACTGGGACTATATAAGTCCCAAAGAACTTTTTGAATCGCTCAAAGAAAGCGGCGTTCTGGAAAACGAATATCTCTGTTCCGCCCTCTGCGCCTATCTGGAAGTACGCTCCCTTCGGGAGTTTATCGAAAAAGTGGAAACGCACGGCAAAAACTGGAACGATGACATTTACATCTATCAAGGCTATGACTGGGAAGATTACGGCAAAGAACTGTTTGCAAGCTGTGCGAGAAAGATCAACGACGATCTCATCGACTTCTTTGACTTTGAGGCATACGGCAAATCGTTCGGAATGAACTGCGCGGAGAAATACTCCGAAAGTATATGCCATAACGCACGAACATACCAAGTTCGGAGAACTTTACGACTTTTTCATCGTGACCGATTATCCCGAAGAATGGGATACTCTCATATACAGCCACGACAACCGCCATACCGCTTTTGCCTGTAATCGTAACGAACTCGCCCTTATCGAACGCCAAGGGCACTTTCCGTATCCCGACGCTGACGGCTCCCTCCTCCGCATAAATCTTGCTTAAATCTTTCAGTTCCAGATATGCCATGCACACACCTCTTTTGAAATTGTTCCGGATCCGATCATACCGCCTGCACCGCGCCGGAAAACAGAGTTGTTCCGTATCGGTCGGAAAGGATAAAACCGAACGACCTATCCACAACAAATTCCTCTTGCACCGTGGTAAACTCATCGACGGATTCCGACCCGTCGGCCATAACCGTTACCGCTGCGCCCTCGATCCCTTTTTTATCGACAGCAAGCTCTGTAACGTGCTGCAAACTATAACAATACGCATTTCCCTTTTCCATGCTCGTCTTTTCCATAAGGGAAGAAAGGTCGCAGGCTTGCGGATCAAACAACTTGTCAATTCCGAACGAACGCAGAATTTTAATGATATCCTGATCAAAGGATGCGCGAAATTCAGGGAAAAGGCAGCGGGTCTCATAACGGATTTTATTTTCCGTATCGATGGCGTTATAATCTTCCAGTTGCCCTACAAATGCCAAATTTTCTTCCGTAAAGACGTCTGAGACCGAATACCCGTCTTTCGGCAAAAGAAATTGAATCTTAAATCCCGCATTGGTTGCCGTATAAAAAGTGGTAAAATCCTCCCCTTCGACCACTCTGCCCGTATTATAATAACCCTGCAAAAACTTTTGCGTCATCGTCTTTCCGTCTTCGCCCGTAAAAGTATAGTCTTTCTCCGTAAAGGAAAGGTCGTTTCCGGACGTGTTCCAGCAATCTTTCAAATACAGTGCGTTGATGAGCGCAAAATACGTATCGGCGGAGAGCTGAAAATCCTTATCGATGAGTCCGTTCGTCTGTTCTTTCACAAAAGAACGCACCGCATCGTTGGCGGCTTGATTGTTGCCGGCAAAATCCGCCGAAAAGGAAGTGCAGAAAAATTTTTCGGCAAGTGAATTTAAGCAATCCTGCCGCACCTGCGTTCCCTCGTTGACCCATACGGAATTACTCAGCCGCACGATTCCCGATACATACTCCCTGTTCAAGGCAGAGTACAGATACTCAAAATCGGAAGAAAGTTCCGTATAGGAAAGATTCAATGCGGACAAGATCTCCTCCCGCGTTTTGTCCGCCGCGCTTTCCGCCGCCAAAGAGAGCGACATAAACACCGATACGGGCGACACGGCGAAATTTTGACCCTTTTCAAACATTCCTTCCGCATATTCTTGAAAAGCGGCATCCGCAAAAGCTACGGCAAATTTTTCCGTTTTTTCTAAAATCCGCGCCAACCCTTCCGTCTCGTCCTCATAGGAAAGCTCCACCGCGTTTTCCGCGCCGCGAAGAAGGGTGCTTTCACCTTTGCTTTCACACCCCATCAGGCACATACA
>OLGD01004560.1_pt1 | contig 11266 bp, 6 predicted proteins | sample 1605311 | NCBI WGS metagenome assembly OLGD01 (sample SAMEA3888917, study PRJEB22519) | human gut metagenome | biome: human gut; feature: human-associated habitat; material: faeces | place: Denmark | collected 2010 | reverse complement strand
TTTCTGGGGACATATTCACTAGCTCCCCACCCTTGTTTTCTGGAGATCAGATATCTGGATTTCATGCCAACTGCGGGTCGTATGAATCAGAATGCACCCGAGATGCCTCTGGTCACTTTGTAAAGACGTTTACTGTATTTAACGGAACAGAGGGCGGGAATCCTTACAGTGCCACGATGACTACAACGACTTACAAGGATCCCAAGTGTCAAGCTTCTTCCGAAGTAACTCTGGTGGAGAAATTCGTTGTCACAACTCTTCGCGACCATCGAAAGTATCACCTGGAGCCGATCGAGTCCACCGTTGTTTTCCATTCTCAGGATTTGGCAGATATGCTCTGTTCTGAATACCATCTACTCAAAGAGCGAGAATTCTACACGTCGGAAGTCCCTTGTTTACACAAATACCGTAGTAGTCCAAGGAATGTGCTAACCACGTTCCATCAGTACTATCTGGACATTTACGACTTGGAATCGAATGCATGGAAAGAGTATTATCCTGTGAGTGACGCGGGATGCATTAAGGACGACGAAACGTTCTGCGGAACGTATCGTCGTTGCCAGCATGACCAGGATTACAGTATTCTGCTCACCACGAAGGTAACTGGCGAGTACGGGCATTATCCTGTGGATATCCGTTTCGATAAAGACGAGCATTTCGGAGGGTACTGCAATGAGTCCCAGATTATGCGAGGATACGCGTTCAATGTCACTCCGGCGAACAGCAAAAACACGTTCCGATACCAGATCCACCATGTGTATCTGAAGCTCTCTGGAACCTGGTGGCAGGACTTTTGGAATTGTACCAATTTTGAAGTTGATAAGGTGTATGATGTGATGGATGTCAATTGCACTACCATATCTACTGGAGAGCCTGCGTTCGATTCTCTCCGCGAGAAAATTGGAAAGCAGGGAAGTATTTATTTGGAGTACAAGAACAATACCTTGACTCATAACTGGGAAGGCATTAAAGCAGTTATGGATTTGCTTAACTATGATGGTTGTACCTTTTTGAGTGTTTGTTGTCTTAAGATCGTTAGGTTATGAATCGCTACGGGGTGAAATGGAGTACTCTGGAAAACATCATATTCTTGTGGCTTTCACTCACTCGGAAGGCTTCGTTGGCGATGACTGCTCTGTTCTTCAGTGATAAACCGATAGCACTACCGCAACAATTTGAGATAGCTGCTGAACTCATGACCGTATTCTTATCGAGCCCATTAACTATTTAGGCAAAAAATGGTTGGAATACTGTTTTTTCATTCTTTCCGGATACGACAATGGATTAAACAGGATCTTCCTTTTGGAAAGCAGATTATCTAAGATAGTCATTGCGATTATCGTGCGAAAATAGTTTGCGCTACTTTCTGTGATGATTAGCATTGCAATTGTTTCTTTGGCAATGATTCGTTTGATAGTTTCTTCGACGAATGCTTCCAGAGCTTGATTTGTGTGAAAAGAGGCTATTTTGTAAAATCTCCTTTTCGACCTTTTTGCTCTATTTTCTACTTACTGCATTCCTATTATACAATAATTTTCTGATTTTTCTGTCATATTCTCATCTTTTCATCCGAGTTTTTTTCTGTTATCACATATCGGAAAACGTATATCTGCTCGTATTATCATTCAGAGCAGTGCCAAATTATCTAACTTTTGTGTTTTTCTGTTCATAAGCTATTTATAAGCCCTATGAGTCCTTTTCGAATATTCCATGATATGCAGATACAGTGATAAGACCATATCTGTTCCAAATCATATCTTTTGGATTTACCGTATTCCTAAGCTGGAACGTATCTTTTCACTCTTTGACAGATAATTCTAAAATGACAATGATGTATCTAATAATCGCTTGGACTTTAAGTATCTTTTCACACCCAATAGTCACTCTTAGTCTCGATTGCGCTCAGTGATGTGATGTGTGACTCAGGTCTCACCTATGTAAAACTCGTCAAGAAATACGGCAATTCTGGAGCCAAAGAGGAGTCATTTAACATCTTCTCCGGATCCACTCTTCTCTATACTGATTCTGGTTCTGTAAATGGTGAAACACGTACTGTAGAGCATTGTTTGGCTCCTTCAACCAACAATCAATACACCCTGGAGTTACTTGATGCAGCTGGTGACTCGTGGTCCTTTGGATCGCACCTTACCATTTACGGAAAATACGGTAACGCTGTGTTTAAGAACTTTATGACGGACCCAAAGAGAGAAACCTATACTATTTCTCTGTACTATGGCATTGAACAAGATGCTACATGGAAAATGGCTTCTGGGAGCGTCTCGGCTGGGTGGACTGCTTATTCCTTCGATGACACAACTTGGTCAGAGGCTACCCTTGGTTCTGATATTCCTTCTGTCTCAGGTGTTCAGTATTTCCGTAAACAGTTCGTGGGCCTTGCTGCTATGGCTGCTTACGATGTGAGACTCAAGTACAAGGCTGGAGTGATTGCTTATATCAACGGAGCTGAAGTGTATCGTGACAATATGCCTGCTGGCGATGTCACCCTGACTACTGCGGCCACCGGTGAGTACTCTGAAACAGCCTATCGAGGATTCATTCGCCCTGGATCTGAAGTGGCTTCACAGAACTCGATTCTTTCCGTGGAGATTCATAACCTTCATCCCCAAGCCACTATCGACTTCAATGCTTATCTTGCTATTCTGGCTGCTTCCACCACTGAAAGCAATTGCTTCATTTATGCTGAAAAAGCAACAGTGCAAACAGATGGTTCTGAAAATGCCGTCAATCTTTTCGATTTCGACAAATCATCCAAATACTCTGCCGATTCTTCTCGCCTGCCCATGTCTGTTTCTGCCACATACACGTTCGAAGGTTTAAGACCCTTCATCAACTCAGTCCGTGTCTGGCCGTCCTCGAATCTTCACAAAGCGCCAGGTACTTTCACTTGGCAGGGATCGAATGACGGCCAGCAATGGTCGGATGTGATTTCTGTGCCCAAAGCTGTGTATCAGAGCGAAACGTATCAAACCTTTAATGGTTTCGACCATGCTTCCCTATTCAGTTTCTATCGTGCTAAAATTGTGGGTAGCAGATCGAGCGACATTGCTGCTTATGAAATGCAGCCACTGATATGTTCTGCATCGAAGCCGACCTCGATTACCTTCACTCCGAACGCATACACGTTTTGGGCAAGTCATGAGCGGGTGAATATTCGACCTGATTCGAGTGGATTCACCTCATGTACAGCTCAAAATCTTCCGAAAGGGCTGACCATCGATTACTCGTCTTGTGTGATTTCTGGAGTCGTGGACACTGCGTTATCGGATTGGACAGTTACGGTGTCTTCGGTGATGTACGGCAACGTGTACACTGGATCTTTCACCCTCACGATTCTCGAATGCACGGGAGATCGCTCCCTGATTTCTTTGGCGGTCCGAAGTGATAACCATCCCAAGCGGATGTCCTACAAGCTTTACCAGGGAGTTGGAACAAGTGGAGCTGTTGTCCAGTCCATGGACCAATTCGAAATACCTTCTTATCTGAAATATGTGGATTTCTGTCTGGACCATGGAATCTACACTCTCGAACTGCTTGATCCTGCAAGCAATGGATGGATCATGCCTGCGGAGTACTTTCTATCGGTGGATTCTGGCGAAATGGTCTTTGAAATGGGTCAAATCTCTGGTGGAATGGCTTCGGTGAGCACCATGTTCTCCTCCTATTTGCCTTTCCAAACGAAGTGTTCTGACTGGAAGATAAGCTATGATTTTGTGAAGAATTGGAACACTGTGGATTTCGATGACTCTGCTTGGAAAACGGCAAAGGCAAGGGAAATTGGAGCAAACACTGGAGTTACGACCTACATTCGAAAAGAGGTGAACATTCCCGATATTCATTTGTATCAAGTGTTGAACGTTCGGGTGAAGTATGAAGGAGGCGTTGTTGCTTATTTCAATGGGCACAAGGTGGCTCGATTCAATTTGGTAGGTAACTATGATACAGAATCGGAATCCATCTCTGTCCACGATCAAAATGAGTTCTCCAAATTCCACATTATTCTGAATACTGTTGGCGGAGTGAATGGAAAGAACCTTTTGGCCTTTGAAATCCATCGCCCTGTTGGCAAGTCTAGTTTGGATCCCGTAATATTCGATGCCACTGGAGTATTTGGTGTCAATGAGTGCTCGATAGTGTTGGATAGCTATGAAGAAGTGTCTGGAACTAATCCTTCCTCGCCTGCCCTCAGGAACTTGCTGGAGATAAATCCCAAAACCTTCGGATATCAGCCAAATAAGCAAGGAGCCACTCTTCAGTGGATGGTAGAGAACTTAGAAGGAACCAAATTCAACAGTTTTGGAATGCAAGCAGCAAGTGTCCGAACTCATTACGGATTCTCTCTATCTGCCGCATATTCAATGCTTCCAGTATATTTCAATATTCTTGAGGTTTCTGACGAAAAAATCAAGGAAATAGGACTCAATACTTGGTCCGTTCCTAAAGGATTATTGGGATTCCGAAAGTTGCAAGTCGAGGCCGATAATCCAGCCTCAAGCAATGTGTATGTGAGCTCCTACATGCTTATGTACTGCAAACCTGCTCAAATTCGCAGATTCCCTTACGATGAAACTCATTCCACTGTCAAAATAAGTGAAATCGCTTCCGTTAGCAACATGGGAAATGAGGAACATCACTCTCCTCACCATACAATGGTTAAGAATAAGTTGAGGCAGATGAATAAACGGATTCGTGTCAACAGTGCTCCTGAGAATCTGGAATATGAAAGCTCCATCTATCAGTTATCATTGGGAGCCAATATATTTATTCCACCTCCAACTTATGATAATACGATTGATTCTTTCTTCATGATTGATGGCGCTTCCCTTCCTGCTGGATTAACATTGGATCCTGTGACGGGTGCAATCACTGGAGTACCCACTGAAGAGTGCAGTCTTACGATGTACACAATTTATGGAATGAATGACGATGGGATCACTTTTACCACAATTGCAATAAGTGTGGATCTAGCCATCTGCCCGGCTCAAGGAATGTTGCCTACAGTTACCGTTGGCACATCAATATTAATTACAAACTGTACTGAACAAGGAGATTTTGAGGGAGCAATTTATTATACCTGTGAACTTCAGGGAAATGGGGGAGTATGGAACTTAGTAGGGGAGTGTACACCTATTGGGGGAGGTGGTGGCGAAACGCAAAATACGGAAACTCCTGCTCCTACTGAAGCGGGTGACTGGGATCCAGAAGGAACTGAAACTCCTCTGCCAACCAAAGAACCTGACACTGGTGATGCTCCTCTGTCGACTAGTACTATAATAATAATTGTTGTTGTTGTATGCGTTGTAGTTTTGGTAATAGTAATATCTGTGAGTATCGTTGCATGTAAGAAGCATAAACGTAATGGAAGTTCTTCAAATGGAAATAATGTTGCAAGCAAGAAACTGCCAATTCAAAATAAGAATGAAGTCAAGCCTCCTCCCAAGCAATCGGGTTCAACACCGGCAAAAGGTGAAAGCAAGGCTGACTCTGTTTCAGTCAGTATGGAAAAAGGCAAATAACCTTTGATTATTTTTACCACTTTGATTGATATGAGAATTGAATAGAATAATATAGAGTTAGATCATTGTAAATGTTTGTTTAACTTGCGTTTGTAGGCAATGCTGTTTGTTACGAAACACGGAATTTTTCGGTAGGGCTTGCTTATTCATTTTGATACACTTTGTGAAATGCTCTCGATATCCGAGTTCGATTCGTTTTTGTGAAAATCAGATAGTTTGGGTGGATTGTCAACAGTTCCAACACATCAACTTGGCTTTTGCTGCAGTTATGTAAGTCTCAAAGTCAACTTATAGCAGCAACTGGGCAGAATAGTTACTAAACTCAGGAATAATGCAACACTCATTCTATTCAGTGTATACTCCCCTTTCACCCTCATTATTGCAATTTATGATGCTGATACAATTGCTAAACATTCTCAATTTCATGATGAATTAATCATTTACACCATTTCACTCAAATCACTATGATTGATTTGCAAAGGTTGTTCTGCTGCTATTTCCTGAGAATTTACAGCTTCAACTATGTTCCACATGACTTTGCATAACAGAAAATCAACGATTCTCAGTAAATCGATTGATCACTTGTTCACTATGAGCAGATTCAAAGCGATACAAGTATTGCTCAAAGTAGAAGCCACCCTCCATCATCCATATCGTATCCTTTTGCATAACATGGACTTGACAACTGCTTTCAAACAAACACCTTACTTAGGCATATTTAACCTTCTGAGACTCAATAAAATCGATATACTTCTGCATAGCTTCCTCCTTTGACATACCTAGACATTCACAAAGTTGAGGCAATCCTACCTTTCAAGGCATTCCAAGCGTTCCACTTCGCTCTCTCCTATCCATTACCATAAAGAAATCCAACATACGGTCAAGGAAAAGATTCCAGGCATAGGAGTGTTGCAATCTCCGATGGTGGCTTGCTTGAAAAGACTGTATCCAGTAAGTTTGTCCTCATTGGAGACAGTCTTGGCAGGATGCCAAGAACGAACGAACTCAGCGGCCTCGTTAAATTTCTTCTACCAGCTGACTCAACTCTTCAACAACACACCTCTAATTCAGACATTGGACTCTAGTAAACAGGAAAATGAAAATGGGTTGTCAACAAACAAAACAGGCTCATATCCCCTACTGGTACAGTAAAAAGACAAACTTTCCCGACAAGTTACAGCTTCTTCTTATGCTTCTTCAGCTTCAGCTCCTTCTCCTTCAGCTTCACACTCTCCAGATGTGCCTTCAACGCTTGCAAGTTTTCTGTGTTCATTTTCAAGTAAAACGCGTCTTCCATCGCCACTCGACTCCGCTTCCCACCGCGCGCCCTCGCCTCCTTCTCTTCTCTCAGCACAATGCAGCGCTTTCGGCTCACAATCCGCGCTTTGGGCGTCGAAATCCGCTTTCCCTCCTCCGAGCCCGTCGTTCCTCCATTCGCTCCCACAGCTCCCATCGAACCCATCGAACCCATCGAACCCATCGAACCCATCGAACCCATCGAAGGGGTCGAGAGCTTCGAAGATCGCTCCGGCGGCGCGAAGTTTTCGATGACCTCGGACCACGGAATGCTGCAATGGAGCCAATTCGAAGCGCTTACGGGCGCGAATAGATGTAGAGATCGTTGTCGAAGCTGCTCAGCGGCTTGGTGACTAGCAGTTCTGCGGTTGAACCCACGCCAAACGCCTACGCGAAAGCTCGCTGGTGTCTTTTTCGCGCTGTCGAGACACGCGCCGAATCGAACTCTCGCGCTTCTGCGAGTCTTTGGTGGTTCCAACGCCTTCTTGAAATGAATCCAGCCCCGAAAGCATTACGCAAAACAACGCCGAATCGCTTTAGAAACTCCGCCCACAGCTTTCGCTCCTTTGCATACAGTTTTTCCGCTTCTTTGCGAGCTCGAATCGCGTCCGCTTGCCGCTTCCAAAACGCGCCGGACACTGCAAACGCGAGCTGCTGCGCGTTTTCGCTCAAACCGACGCGCGATGCGGCCGATTTTCGCGATGAATCGGAGGCAGAAAACGCCGAAAGCGATCCAGTTTTGAGCGAAGAAGCGGATAAAAGAGCCGCGATTCTAGTAAATCAAGAGAAAAAGAATGAAAAAACAGAAGGCTTTGCGAGGAAGAATCGAGTTCGTCGAGCTGCTGAATCGACAAGGAGGGCGAAATTAATAGCGAAGAGAGAAAAGCGGGGAGTTGAAAGCGAGTCTTGCATGAAAAGGGGAACCAGGGAACTACTTTCGACCGATCGACAGAAGAAACGGCTGAGAACGAAATGGACTCCAGAAGATTCGCGGTGAACTGAACGACCGACGCGTTGTTCGACTTCCACTCCGCGCTCTTCTTTCGAATCCACGCGTTGAGCAGCTTTCGGTTGCCCTCAGGCAGCGAGCGGAGATCGATTCCCGCTTGGAGAGCTGCGGCGTTTTCTTCTTTGACGGCAGGAAGCGATTCCTGCAGAGGAAAGTTCGAAGAGTTGAAGGCAGGCGTGCGCGAAGAAACCTCGGGCTGCGAACACGGAAGAAACACAAAAGAGGGAAGAGAAACTGGAGAAACGGGAGAAACTGGGGAAGCAGACGGTTGAGGGGATTCTGAGAGCGAAAAGGGGGAAGTGGAGGTGGCATTGGAATTGGCACTGGCATTGGCATTGGATGGAAAGGGTGTGAGAATGCCGAGGAAAATCAGAATTTTGGAGACAGTCGGCAACAAAAGCCGAGCCAAAATCCACGGCAAACTCTGTGGCGGACACTCCTTTGACAGATATATTTCGGTGCAGCGGACCAACTCTGATTCTGTGTGCACACCTGCAGTGAAAAAAACGCAGTTGACCCTACCCATTTTCGCTACGGTGATCACAGCTTCCACTACTCGGCGATACAGCAGAGGAGCAGAAACGGGCTTCTACAGTTCATTCGTGGAGACACTTCGCTACGTAAGATTCTAGGGATATAGACTGTGCTTGCAGCGAAGGAAAGGCATTCTGGATGAAATCAACGCATTTGGACCTACCTCACTACAATCACTTTGGGAACGGGGAGTGATCGGCTCCGATTTGACAGCAAGCGGCGTCGCAGAGGCAGAGGACAATGGAGTGATCCTCGCTATGGAGGGGGAATAGACGGACGTGCTAGGTGTTGTGTCATTAACACCCATATCTGCCACAGTCGGCGAAGACGCCACTCGTACGTTCTTCTGCCGAGCCTCAGACCTGGGGCGAGATCCTTTTCGGGGTTCTCGGTTAGGATAAACCAAGGACTGAATTACAGGCAAAAAGGAGGAACCCGAAATTGAGTCCGAATAGGACTGACGCTTCATAATTTCACTTTGGATTTCGCGGAGCAGAGACTTCAGAGATTCATACCGACTGCTGAGCTAAATAATATGAGAATCATGCAAGCAGCAAAAAGAAATCAAATTACCTGTTGCGGATCCACCTTGTCTACCCAACTGGCAGCATCGTCTGCTTCTATTTCAATGCTTCGATCACTTCCTATAGCAGCAGTTTCGTGCTTCACAGGATTCATGAAAGGAAAAGATCCTGAGCGAGCGACCTGTGAGATCAAGACTTGATTACTATAAGAGCCACAATTAGACTAGCAAAAAGACTGGAATTAGGACAGTAAGAAGTAAAACGGAATGTCCCAATACTTGCTTGACAAAAATAGCCACGAATTTGGGTTTGAAAGGTAGTTTCATTTGAATTCAAGTTTCGATTTCCTGTTGCTCATTGAATATTACTTAGACCAGTTTTGACCAATGGGAAAGAGAGGGAAATTGGATTGGGATCAAGCGATGATGGAGACCGGCCATCGAACTACGGAAAACAAGAGCAAAAAATGGGCATCGCGTTTACGTGCGAGTACGAAGAACAAAAATGCGGTCGATAGTATCACTCGTGAACAAGTAAATGGCCAATAATTCCAATTAGTTGTAGATTTTGAATGAACGATTGGACGCACTGGAGCGAGATAATATAGAGGATGAAGAGTCGTTGAATGAGTCTGATCTTTACGATGAGGATGAAGATGTTGCTGTGCTTGCATGATGTAATTGAATAGGATCTTGTGGTGCAGCCAAAACGACGGAAAGAATCATCACGAGTCAAATCTCTGTAGGACTGCCTACGTTGATTGAGTGTAGCACCGTGCTTCCTGTCTTCAAGTTTGCCAAGGTGGTTTTTCAAGATGTGGGATTTCTGTGGTTTGCGCGGTTATAAGTAGAAAAGTCTTAAAGAAATCGAAGGCAAGCCATCCTACATAAGTGCTGCTAGCAAGCCCAGCCGATACCCTGCACGCAAGTTCTGCTCCATATGTGGATATCCTTGTATTATTGTTCTTTTTCGCGCCTTGACGCCAGGAATGTGGCATTATACAAATGTAAATTGTGCGGCTCTCTTTATTGTTCCTATGAATGCAAACGCTGCCATGAGGAAACCAAGTGTATCAATGTTAAATAGTCGTTCTGTTTCTAATGAACTGTTTGTGATAGATAATGAACCGTACTCGACTTTGTTAATGAATTATGTATTAAAAAAAGTTCTACGCACAATATTTCATTCCCTATTTGATTTTTTGTACATATATGAGTTCTCAGAGAAGGAACACGAAGGGAGATTGCTTTAGATTCGATGAAGACGACCGGTACGAACACTTGCAGCATCGTGACATATAGTCAGCAGGTAGAGGATCACCACGATAACGTCGCTCGTCAGACGCAGAGTTACTCAAAGACAGTGTATGGTTTTGGGGTTCGTTGCTGATATGTAGCATTCTTAATAGTGCTGATGATAATCTCAATAAGGGGTTCGCATCCAATACTATAGTCACATCCAAATATACATGGTGGAACTTTTTGATTCTTTTTCTCTATGAAAACTTGAATCCCTTTAATAAGTTTGCAAACTTTTACTTTGTCTGTGTTGCAGTACTTGAGGTGCTTGCCGGCAAGTTGTGTAACATGTAGTGTATCCCCCTTATTTCGCTCACTCAGGGGCGCCCACAATCCTTAGTTGCTCTATCTTTTGTATTATTACTGGAGGCGTTTACATCGAGTTTGTTTTGGGGAATTGTGTTTCCTGTAGTTCGGGATGATATCAAACGTCACCGCGCGGACGATGAAGTGAACAACAAGCCCGTCGCGGTTCTGAACAAGGAAACCCAGCAGTTCGAGAATGTGCCTCAATGCCTGGTGCGTGTGGGAGACATTGTGAAAGTCTGCGAGGGAGATATCTTCCCCGCAGACATGCTTTTTCTCCGGTCGGGGGATCCCAAGGCTTTCAAGTCGTGCTGGGTCAACACCAAAAGTCTGGACGGCGAAACAGACAACAAATATCGCCAAGCTTTGAAGGTAGAGCGTAGGGGTTGGGTGAGTCAGCGCAGGCGACCAGCGAGCGCGACGGCCAGCCGATCAACGAGACCCCTGCGGAGCTGTGCGGGCTGCGCGCGGTGCTGAACTGCGAGCTTCCGAATAACATGACGAACGACTTCAACGGCTCGGTAGAGATTGAGAGAGGCTGTGATGCGCAGCTGACGGTGATGGTGAGCGGAAAGGACGGCGAAGAGCCGAAGGAAGTGAAGGAATCGGTGTCGATAAGGAACGTGTTGCTGCGCGGCTGCATTCTGAAGAACACAAAGTTCGTGTATGGCGCGGTGATTTCGACGGGAACCGACACGAAAGTGGAGTTCAAACTCAATCCCCTCAAGTGGTACCAACTCGGCGTATCTTCTTGTTTTCGTGGGC
>OLGD01004554.1_pt1 | contig 11282 bp, 10 predicted proteins | sample 1605311 | NCBI WGS metagenome assembly OLGD01 (sample SAMEA3888917, study PRJEB22519) | human gut metagenome | biome: human gut; feature: human-associated habitat; material: faeces | place: Denmark | collected 2010 | reverse complement strand
AAATGGAGAGCATCGCCTGATACCGGATTTCCTTTTCAAAGCCTTTCTGTGTCATATGTTTATCCTCCAATACAGCACCAAGGAAAATCGCCGCAATCGGGTTGAGCCCGCCTTCACCTCCACCGTAGTCTGCAAAACGTCAAAGTCTTGTTCACGCGGGCGATTTTACGCAATTTTCTTTGCGTTAAAAAAGCACCTCATTTTTGAGATGCTCCAATCTGCTGTTTCTGTTCAATTAGACGCGGCGCTGTCTCTTTCTCTGATGCAGGACACGCCAGATTTCTACGGTCTTATTCGCTTCATCGACGACATAGTGGACATTGTAGTTCTTGACAGGGATAAACCGTACCTCACGTTTCATCGTGTACAGCATCGGATAGATGGCATAGCGATAAGGCATTTCCATAAGCGACCTTACGGCCTCGTCTACCGTGTCCAAAAGGGCAGCGGCTGCATCGGGTGAACACAATTCTTCCGCGATATAGACAACCGCTTCTTCGAGCTGCCGACGCGCCGTAGGAAGATAGACGACCTTATACATGGTGAATCTTCGCCTTTCCAATCCGCTCTCTGAGATCGTCCATCACGTCCTCGTGCGCATACCGTTCGGTGGTGGTTTCGGCTTCCAGCTCTGCCGCCTGAAGCTCGCGCATTACGCCCATTTCATACTGGATTTTCTGATACTCGTCATAGGACATGACAACCATGTCCCCATAGCCGTTCTTGGTCAAGATCACGGGTTCTCTGGTCTCGTGGACGGTATGCGAGATATCCGCGAAATTATTTCTCAGATCGGAAACAGGTCTGATTTGCGACATATCATCAGCTCCTCTCATAATCTTTACTGATATTTTAGCATAATTACGCTAATTCCGCAAGGCCAGTTTCTGTTAAAGTCCATACTCGATCTTATGGTCATGCCAGCTTTCGCAAAGCGCTTGCCAGTTGCTTTCATCCCAGAACAGCCTCATGTCGCCCCTGTGCGGGATGATGTGATCAAAGTGGCAGGCGTGAGCTTACCCTTCTCCATTTTCTATGCAAACAGCCGTCCGAAAAAGGGCGGCTGTTTTTGATTTTTGGTGCGATACCCCTACCCCGGAATTTTGCGAAAATTCGCACGAGAGGGGGCCGCGGTCTCCTGCCGGTACAGCCCAAGGATTCGATCCCCCCTTGGGGGCACACCAGAGCGCGGCGGGCACGGCGCGGGCGGTTTGCGCCGGAGTCAAGCGGGCGGCGGCGCACTGGCGGCGGTGTGCCCCGGCGGTCAGTCAATAGAGGGTAACCGCCCAATAATCCCCCGACACAAAAAAGCCGTGGTTCCCAACACTCACACTGCCGAGAACCACGACTTCATTTCTTCTGACCAAGGGAGCAAATCATCAACCTCAAAGTCCTTGTTCCGCTCCGCGCGCTCAGGCGATATGCTGAGCAGATGAAGCAGATCGTCATCCAGCCGCAGGCTGTTGGCTTTTGCCGTTTCCATCAGCGAATAGATGATTGCACTCGCCTCCGCCCCCCCTAGGGCGTATCGGCAAAGAGCCATCCCTTCTGGCCAATGACAAAAGGGCGGATGGCGTTTTCAACTTGGTTGTTGCTGATTTCAATCTCACCATGCTCAAGAAACGCGCAGAGGTGCGTTTTCTGACTTTGAGCATATGGTCTAATAGAACAAGCTTTTGAATCATCTGGAAAAGAAGATCCTGCAATCGACGATTGGACATTGGAGTTTGAGAGTATTCTATAGCAATCCAATAAATTATCGCGAATACCCACAAAAGCGAAACCATCCAGAACAATCTGCTGGACAAATCGTTTTGAAAGCCGCATTGACAGCATTTAACAGCTTCTCCAACTGTCGAACTTTCGCTTTTCTTAAAAAGGCTTTGATTTTTGTCGATGACTAAAGCTGCAGGTGTTTTTCCTTAGTCACCAATTACATTACCGAACTCCATGCCGGAGCCGAAGCACCAAACCAGGTATTCCGCATAGGCGCCGTCGATGTTGCCGACGACCTCACCAGCCGCATACAGGCCGGGCACTGGCTGCTCATTCACGTCCAGCACCTCGAAGCGATCCGAGATGTTGACGCCGCCCAGAGACGTCGCAAAGCGCGCGACGGTCTGCAGGATATAGAATGGGCCATCCGTGGACATCTCCGGCGTGTTCGCACGCTTGAACTGATCGGGATTGCCCGCAGCCGCGTTCGCATTGTACGCGGCAACCGTCTCTTCAAGCTTCGCACCGTCCAGGTCCATCGCCGCCGCAGCATCCGCAAGCGTGTCACCCTTGACAAACTTGGTCACGCCCGCGCCGTTCTCCTCGAGCAGCTGCGCCACCTTGTCCTTTTTGAGGAAGGTGTACTGATCCAGAATGTCCGTGCACAAATCGAAGCCGGCCTGATCCATCACGATGTAGAGGCGGCCATCCTCTGACTTGTACATGGAAGCGCACGCAATATCCAGTTCATCGCCGTCCTCGTTGACCACGCGCTGGCAGTCCTTGTTGACCGCGATGGAGCCGGTCTTCTTGAACAGCTGTGCAACGACGAAATGGATGTGGATGCCGTAGCCCGGCTCGGTCTCCACGCCGAAGTGCTTGGTGGCCACCTTGTCCATATTGAACATGGGCACGCCAATTTCCTTCATCATGATATGGCCGTCTCCCGTTGCGCCCACCGGTCCGTAATAAATCACGCGATCCAGAATAGAGGGATTCGTAATCAGATCCGTATTGTTGCCGTAACCGCCGGTTGCCATCAGCATCTTGCTGGCATGGATGGTAATCTTCTGTCCATTCTCGCCGATCACCTCCACGCCTACCACGGCGTTTCCGTCCGTGATTAGATGCGTCGATGCCGGTAATAGTTGTAAGCTGCGTATCAAAACCGGACAGCAGGCGGCCAATTTCGGTATCGAAAACGTCTACGGACGCTTCCAGAGAGCGAATCTGTTCGATTTTCCAAATTGGAAATGGGTTCGGATTTTTTCATAATCAAATTCTGTTTTTCTACGCTTCTTATGCAGATACGTTGAAAAAAGGATGTCCGAGTCATCGACTCGTCATCCTCTTCCATCTGTTTCCCGTTTCCGTCACTTTCGCTTTCCAAAATCCCGCGGCGTCATGCCCGTATAGCGCTTGAATACGGCGCAAAAATGCTTATAATCGCTGAATCCGGTCTTTTCCGCGACTTCCGACGTTCTTCCACCGTTTTTGAGCAGAGCGGCCGCGCGTTTGACGCGCTGCGTATTGAGCGTATCCAAAAAGGTTTGCCCCGTACTTTGCTTAAACCGGCGGCTCAGGTAACTGGCGGAAATCATCATCTCGTCAGCCAATTCCTCGATGGAGAGCTTCGTATCGCTGGCAGCCACAATCCTGCGCAGCGCCGTTTCGACGTATTCATCCGTATACGCAAGTCGCTTGAGCAATTCTTCCGCCGAAAACGAGCCGGGCGTTTCGAGCTGTTCCTGGGGCTCCTCCGTTTCCCGGATGCGCGCCAGCAGCTCCGCCAGCCGCTTTTCATCCAGCGGCTTGAGCAGATAGTCATACGCATGCATGGAAATCGCCTTCTGCGCATAATCAAATTCAGCATAGCTTGTAAAGATGATGATGTGAAAACGATAGACGGCCAGTGCGCGTTCCAGCATTTCAAATCCGTCCATCTCCGGCATGCGTATATCCGTGATGACGACGTCCGGGCGTCTTTCGATGATCTGTTCCAGCCCGCTTTTTCCATCGCCCGCGCTGCCGATGACCGTGCAGCCCATATCGGCCCACGGCAGCGTCTTGACCAGCCCGTTACGGATCATATCCTCATCCTCGACGATCATCACCCGCAGAATCATTCCGTCTCACCCTCTCCTCCCGGAAGACTCAAAACCACTTCCGTCGTCCGGCCTTGTTGCGTTTGGATGCATATGCCGTAGCGCTCACCGTACATCAATCGAAGCCGATCGTGTACATTCATCAGACCGAAGCTCGTTTTGCGTTCCATATCCGGGTTTTCTATATACCGCGTCAGCGTTTCCATCACTTCCGGCTCGATGCCCGGCCCATTATCCCGAATGGAAATCTCCAGCCGTTCGCCGATGCATCGCGCCTCAATTTCGATTTTCAGTTCGCGCTTTTTCTCCATGCCGTATTTGACGGCGTTTTCCAAAATTGGCTGAACGATCAGCTTCGGGATGCGCCGCCGCATCAATTCATCCGGAATCCGCGTTTCATACGAAAGCCGACTGCCAAAGCGCATTTTGAGGATGCTCATGTAGCTCTCAATGTATCGGAGATCTTCCTTCAAAGAGACGGTCATGCCCTCCTGCTTGATTGAATAGCGCATAAGCTGCGCAAGCTGAACCATCGCCGCATCCGCCGCACCCGGATCGAGCCGAACCATAAACCGGATGTTTTCCAGCGTGTTAAACAGGAAATGCGGGTTGAACTGGCTTTCCATCTGCCGAATCTGCGCCACTGCCGTATCCCGCCCCAGTTTAACGCTCTTTTCCATGGATTTCCGGACGTTTTCAAGCATGGTGTTGTAGGCCTGCGCGATGACCTGAAATTCGTCGTGGCTGCTGATGGTCAACTCTGTATTCAGGTTGCCGTGGCTGACGAGATCGCACGCCGTCGCAATTTCGTCGATCACCCGCGTTTTTTCCTGCGCAACCCGTTTGGTGCTGATCTGAATCGCGGCAATCATCGCCGCAAAGAACAGCAGCACCATGAGCAGCAAAAACCGTGCCGTGCGCAAAACGTCCCCGCAGGGAAGCGCCGCGTACACCCTGTATGTTCCACAGGCTCCCGAACTGATGTAATACAGCCCCCACGGCGTATCCTTGATGCCGTTCGCCTGCCGAACGTCCGCCTCCAGCTTGTTGAATTTGCCCGTAAAAACATGCGCACCACCGACAAAAACCGTGTCAAACCGATCGGTAATCAGCACGTCGTTCGCGTTGCTGGCAGCGGTTTTGCGGAAACCGTTCTCCGTCATCGCCATGCACAGATAGCCATTCGGCTCCCCTGCCTCGTCAAACAGCCGCGCGCCCATCAGCAGGCAGGGCTCACCGCCGCGCAGCACCTGAGAGGCGGTTTCGCCGCGTCGATCCGGAATGTTGTGCAGGAACTGCCAGCGGACGGTATCCGTCAAAGACGCGTCACCGCCGGATGTAAAGACCGCCTGCTCGCTCTCGTCATAAATCAACGCCTGCGGCCTTGACGCCATGCCGTTGATCCGGCGATACAAGCGCCCGTTGATCTCCGCGCGCTCGCTGACGCTCTGCTCATAGGCTTCGGGGCTCAGCGCGTCCTGCATGTTCAAGAGGATATCCTCGATCGTCTCCAGCTCCGAGGAAAAAGCCTCAGCCGCCTGTATTCGATCTTCATCCGTACGATGGATGATGTTGCTGATGAATAGCCCGCCCATCACGGCGAACACCACCAGCAGCGCGCAAAAAAGCGGGAGCAGGGCATAAATCAGCAGAAGCCGCCTCAAATCATCGCGAAAGCGCGTTTGCTTCTTCTGCACGTTCATGTCCCTGCCCCTTTATTCGCATTACATCGTAACGTCTCTGCTGCCGCTGATCTTGAAGAAGACGAGCAGCGAAATGACCGTCGTACAGGTCAGAATGGTCGCCAGCGCCGCCGCCGTGCCGTAGCTCGCGCGGATGACCTCGTTATAAATCGCGACGGACATCGTTCTGGTTCTGCTGGTATAGAGCATGACGGACGAACTCAGTTCGTTAATCAGCGTAATCCAGCTCAGAATCGCGCCGGAAACAACGCCCGGCAGCATCATTTTAGCCGTCACCTTGAAGAACGCCTTCATCGGCGAATCGCCCAGCGAAATCGCGGCCTCTTCCACGCTCGGACTGATCTGGTAGAGAATCGCAGAGCTGGAGCGCAGCGTGTAGGCGAGGCGGCGAATGACCAGCGAAATGATCATGATCGTCGCCGTTCCGGATAGAATCATCGGGTCGCCCTTGCCGTTGAACGCCAGCAGCAGCGTAATACCCAGAACGGAACCCGGAACGATGTACGGGAACATCGCTATGGTATCGATCAAGCTGGTCAGCGGGCTCTTCCTTCTCACGGAGAGATACGCGATGAACATGCCCAGCACCACAATAATCGCCAGCGCAATGATGCAGTACAAGTAGGTGTTGCGAATGGCCGACCACGCCGTGCCGAAAACCTTGGTGTAGCTTTCAAGCGAATAGCCGTCCACGAAATACTGGATCTCCGTCTTTCGGAACGACGTCCAGACAATCACCAGATGCGGCAGCACGGAGAACACGACGAGGATGTATGTGAACACGTGCATCAGCACATTCTTGACGCCGCGCGCCCGTTCGGGCTGAATGGGCCGCATGGCGCTCATTGTAAAGCTCTTTTTGTTCACATACCATTTCTGCATCAGGAACAGCACCGCTGTGATGACCACCATGATGGACGCCATCGCCGAGGCAAAGTAGGCCGAGCCGCCGGATTCGCCGACAAACTCAATATAGATTTTCGTCGGCAAAACGTCAAATCCTTCACCGATTAATGCGGGCGTGCCAAAATCCGCCATACAATTCATGAACACCAGCAGCGCGGATGCGATGGCCGTCGGCATCACCAGCGGCATCACAACCGTAAACACCTTGCGAATGCCGTAGCAGCCAAGGCTCTCGGCCGCCTCGCAAACCGCCACGTCGATCTTCTTGAGCGCGCCGCTGACATACATGTAAATAAACGGATAGAGTTTGAGGGTGAACACCAGCAGCATGCCGCCAAAGCCGTAAATCGACGGCATCTTGATTCCAAACACATTGGAAAGGAACGTGGTGATGACGCCGCTGCGACCCAGCAGAAGGATCCACGAATACGCGCCGATGAAGTTCGGGCTCATCATCGAGATGATAATCAGGATTTCGACGATACCCTTTCCCCGAATCTTATAGAAGGACATAAAATACGCCAGCGGCACGCCGATCACCAGCGAGCAAATCGTGACGCAAACCGTCAGCTTCAGGGAATTGAGCAGCGAGCGATAATAAAACTTCTTTCCAAAGAATTTCTGGAAATTGGCCATCGTAAATTCGCCCGTTCCTTCCTTGAGGAAGCCGTCGATGAACAGCGAAATCAGCGGATAGATCAGAAACAGCGCAAACACCGCGATGATGCCGATCGTGACCACCGTCCAGAAATCAAATTGCAGTTTACGCTTCTTCATAGCAAATCACATCCTTGATCAGGCTATGCTCCATATCGGCGGTAAAAACGTTGATCTTTTGGGCGTCCGGCATCAGCTTGAGCGTATCGCCCATGTGATACAGCTCCTGCGTGTGCCCCAGGTCCTGCGAAAATTCCAGGCTCGGCTGATCCGGCACGCAGATTCCGTCCGCAAACTTGAGGAAGTAGTTGCTGTATCGGCCAAGGAACGTCGTGTTTTCCACCTTACAGGGCAAGCCCTTGTCGCTGACGTAGAATTCCTCCGGGCGAACGCCGACGATCACTTCCTGCCCATCCTTGCAGTCGTCGATCAGGTTGTTCATCTCCAGCCGGCAGCCGTCGCGGAAGACAATCTCCGTCTTTCCGTTTTTCTTGCTGAGCGTCGCGTAGAACAAATTGGAATGCCCGATAAACGTGGCGACAAACACATTGGCCGGGCGGCTGTAAATGTGGTGCGGCGTTCCGATCTGCTGAATCACGCCATGGTTGATAACGGCGATGCGATCGGAAATCGCCAGCGCTTCCTCCTGATCGTGGGTGACATATACGGTCGTAATGCCGACCTGCCGCTGAATATCGCGAATGACGGTGCGCATTTCGATACGCAGCTTGGCGTCCAGGTTGGAAAGCGGCTCATCCATCAGCAAAACCTGCGGATGGATCACGATGGCGCGCGCAAGCGCGACGCGCTGCTGCTGGCCGCCGGAAAGGCGCTCCGGCAGTCGATCCTGATACTCGTCGATGCGAACGAGCTTCAGCATCTCATCCACGCGCTTTTTCATCTCATCCCTGGGCAGCTTTCGAATCTTCAGGCCGTATTCAACGTTCTGGCGCACGGTCAGATGCGGGAAAATCGCATAGCTCTGAAACACCATGCCGATATTGCGCTGGTGGGTCGGAAGCTCGTTGATGACCTGATCGCCAAAGGAAATCGTGCCCGCCTCAATGCTGTTAAAGCCTGCGATCATGCGCAGCAGCGTCGTCTTGCCGCAGCCACTCGGGCCGAGCAGCGTAAAAAACTCGCCGTTCTTGATATTGGCCGTCAAATCCGGAATGATGATATTATCGCCATATTTTTTGCACACATGGTCGACCTTTATTGCAACGCTCATCGTTCGCACCCCTCATTTCATGGTTCGGGCAGGGTTTATATCGTTCTTTCTGAAAGCCTGCCCCTTCATTTTTCTAAAAAGGAAGCTGCCGGACAGCTTGCCCGATCGGGCTGCCGCACGACAGCTTCTCCAAAGTTTATGCCGTATTCAATCCGTTCGGCGGATTACTCAGCGGCGTCCACGAGCGCTTCCTGGAACATTTCGATCCATTCCCGCTTGTGCTCGGAGGCAACCGTCTCATCATCCTTGATGACGTTGATGGAAGACATGCTCTGCATCGCGTTGGTTTCCGGCACGTCCTTGCGGATGGTGCGGCGGAACTGCGTTTCATTCATGTAAACCTGCGCGTCGTATCCGGTCAGCCAATCCAGGAACGCGCGGGCGCTGACAACGTTCGGGCAATCCTTGACGATGTACACGCCGTCGCCGCGGATGATAACGCCTTCATTCATGTAAACGACCTTGATGTTGCCCTGAGACACATACGTCGCGGCACCCTGCTCGAAGGTCAGTCCGACGGTGTATTCGCCGTCCGCAACGCCCTTGTACACGGCGGAAGAGCTGTTCACACAGCCGTTGGGCAGCTGCTTGCAGAATTCCTTCACATAATCCCAGCCGTTCGGCTGTCCGTCGGTGCCCATCGCGTAGAGCATATTGACCAGATGCTCGAAGGACGAGGAGGACGCCTGCGGATCAGCGAAAACGATCTTGCCCTTCAGCGCCGGATTGAGCAGATCCGCATAGCCGTTGATCTCGATGTCGCCGATCAGATCGGTGTTGATCATGATGACAGAAGGCACGCAGTCAAAGCGGGTCAGGTTGCCTTCCACGTTCTTGTATTCGTCGTAGAACGCATCCTCGTTCACGCAGGTATAATCCTGGAAATACTGGCTGCTGTTCTTGACGGTGCCGATCGTGCCGGACCAGAGAATGTCGCACTGCGGCTTCTCGCTTTCAGCCGCGATGCGCTTGAGCGCGTCGCCCGTGCCCATCGCCAGGCACTCGGTCTTGATGCCGGTATCCGCCTCAAACATCGCCAGCATGTTTTCGATCATGGACGTGGTCAGCGGGCTGTACAGAACCAGCTTGCCGGTCGCCGCAGGTTCTTCAGCTACCGCAGCAGCCATACCACACACGAGCAGCGCGCACAACAGCATAGCAAAGATCCTCTTCATATCAGTTTACCTCCTGTTTTTTTCGCCGATGATTCCGTTCGGCGTTTGCTAGCTTTATTATATATGCGTATTGCATGATTTTTCAACCGTTTTTTCTGCTTATTTGTCCGTTTTTCTGAACACGCACCCGTTTATATGCACAATTTCACGCATCATAAACTGTATCATTCTTCTTCGGCTGCTTTTTCGTTTTATCGTTCTTGAGGGATATGCCATAATAGAGCCGTACCATTTCACATGCCAAGGGAGAATCGTTTATGCCGCCAATTACCGTGATGATTAAGCCCGTATCCGGTGCTCGCAACATTCGTTGCCGTTAGTTGCTTTTATGCCGACGAAATGAAGCGCCGAACAAGATCATCCGCCGTAACGAAAAAATTCCGCCAGAGTCTTACACCTGACTCTGACGGAATTTTTCTTATGCGGCCTTTAACTGATTTTTCTGTTCCGCGTTCTCCTCATCCTCAACCGTTCAAAGAAAACAGCTTTCTTTTATCCATTCAGACGGCCGTATGCCAATCTCAATTCGTCGGCAATTTTCACGCCGCTCGGCGTTCCGGCGATGCCGCCCAAGCCCGTTTCGCGCAGAGAAACATCCATCTTGTCCCCGACGTCCTTCTCGATACGTGCTCACGCTCACGCGGAGAAAATATCCGAGAAGACCAGGCGGCGAAAGAAGCTCTAGACACACCATTTAACAAAATTCAAAAATCCGCCATTTTAACCGAGATGGGGTAAAAAAATACAGGCGCGGAAAGCGATTCTGCCTTCCGCGCCTGTTTGCATGATCGGAATGACGATGGTCTCTGGATATCTTTTTAGGAAAGTGCCTGAAAATCCCTTTGCCATCAGAGCTTTTGAGCCGTTATGGGGTAAAAGAAAAGCACCAGCCTTTGTATCAAAAGCTGGTGCTTACTATGGCGCAGAAGGAGGGATTTGGTTCTCCTCGCTCGCCGCTCGTCGGTCCGACCGGCTCTAAGGCCGCACTGCGGCCTTATTCACCCCCAGTCGGTTCAAATCCCTTCTCGTCCTATTTCCCTTACATAACAAAAGAGACTCTGATCTCTCAAAGTCTCTTTCTTGGCGCAGAAGGAGGGATTTGAACCCTCGCGCCGCTTACCGCAGCCTACTCCCTTAGCAGGGGAGCCCCTTCGGCCTCTTGGGTACTTCTGCATGACCGATACGCTATGAAATTCGCCATAAAAAATGGCGGAGAGAGAGGGATTCGAACCCCCGGTACCTTGCGGTATCACTGGTTTTCAAGACCAGCGCCATAAACCACTCGGCCATCTCTCCAGTCTGCTTGAACCAGCGAAACCTATTATAGAATAGCCGGATGATTTTGTCAACCCTTTTTTTCGTTTAATGGTTCGAATCCTAAAATCTCTTCGTTTTCCGCCTCAAAATCGCGCCATCTCGCCGGACACTCGCCTCCCATCGCCCCACGCAGCTTGACCGAAATGACCGAATCAAGAATTTCCGTTATTCTTTTTTGCAAGAATAGCTTTTATCTACAATCTAGACCTCCCTCTTCGAGGGACGTTTTTCATCGTCGCCGCCTGTGGCGGATTCAGACGATGGAAAACGCCGAAGGTTGGCACAGCATAGCCGTGACGGAAGGAGTTTTCCTCCTTGAGGGACGTTTTTCATCGTCGCCGCCTGTGGCGGATTCAGACGATGGAAAACGCCGAAGGTTGGCACAGCATAGCCGTGACGGAAGGAGTTTTCCTCCTTGAGGGACGTTTTTCATCGTCGCCGCCTGTGGCGGATTCAGACGATGGAAAACGCC
>OLGD01004547.1_pt1 | contig 11308 bp, 13 predicted proteins | sample 1605311 | NCBI WGS metagenome assembly OLGD01 (sample SAMEA3888917, study PRJEB22519) | human gut metagenome | biome: human gut; feature: human-associated habitat; material: faeces | place: Denmark | collected 2010 | reverse complement strand
TTTTTTGGTTTATATTCTTCTAATATTTTGTCAATATCACTTAAAGTATTATGATAAACATCAAGTTCAAAATATCTCCTAATACTAGATGCTAAACTAACAATACTATTATCATATTCTGGTAATATAAACTTATCCATTTTATCTACTTCCTTTCTTTTATTATTCATAGTTATTTAAAACTACTGCTAATTCTAGAGCAAGTAATAATACCTCTTTCTTTTTATCAATATTAGTAGGACCTTCTATACTTCTTTTGTCCCATACAGTACTATCTAAATTATCACCTGCATAATAAAAAGTAAAATATTTCATATTTAATCTTTGACAAACCGAAGCAATTACTGTACCTTCCATTTCTACACAGACTGCTCCATTATCTTTAAAGTATTTTATTTTATCTTTTGTCTCTCTATAAAAGGCATCAATAGTCCAAGTATAACCTTCAGTATAATCAAAATTATATTCATTTAATATCTTAATAAAATCTTCTTTATAATCAGGATTAATTTCTATTGTTTCACTAGGTGAAACATAATGATAACTAGTTCCTTCATCTCTAAATCCTTTAGTAGGAATTATAATACTACAATCTTCTATTTTAGAATCAAGTACTCCGCAATTACCAAAAATAATAACTTTTTGAACACCAGCAGAATATAACTCCTCAATATCCCCAGCAATCCAAGGTCCACTTACACCAGCCATAAAGAAAACTATTTCTATATCTTTATATTTTATTATATAGATATTTCTTTCCATATTAGCACAAGAAAAATATCCAACTTCAAGTGCACTATACTTTTCTATAACATCATCAAATAAATGTCTAGAAAATACTCCTACTGCAACACTAGGTAACTTAATATTTTTATCTTGTCCTTCTCTAAATTTAATACCATGAGCCTTAATAAATCCTTCTTCTTCACTAAACTTAATCATTTTATCCACTTCCTTTCTTTTATTAATATCACATATAGAAAAAACCGAAGGCAACTATTCCATATAAGAATAGTGACTCCGGATTTTATTAATTATAAAATACGTGTAGGCTTTACCCCGAGATAGCTCTATATATCTCCTCACTTGTTATAACTATATAATTTATTTTATGTTTTGTCAATCATTTATTACACTTTTGTAAATTATTTAATATATTGTATTATTCCTTGAGGTGAAAAAATTCACTTCAAGAATCAATAGTCTTCTTTAGTTAATTTAAAACTTTTAATTCATCAAGCATCAAATTTTTAATAAAATCAATATCTGTAAAAAATAAATCTAATCCACTTGCTTTTAAAGAAAGCATATACTCAAAATCATCAATGATTTCTCTTTCGACAGCAGAAGCAATTTTAACTACCTTACCATCAACAGTATGTCTACTTTGAATATATTTTTCTAATGTAGGAAAGGCATTCTGAATTAATATAGCCTGTTCTCTACCAGCAATTCTTTTGATCAATATTGTTTTACAAGAACCATACTTTTTTTCTTTTTTAGCAATAATAGTTCTGTACTTATCTACCTTTGTACTTAATGGTATAAACCATAAAATTTCTTTATCTTTAATTGCTAAATATGATGGTCTAGAATGACCATTTTCATGATTTATCATTAATCCTTTTTTATTAATTTGATCAAAGAATTCATCTTTAATATGATATAAATAACCAGTCTGAACTTTCATGTGAATCAACTCCTTAGTACTATATTATCATAAAAGAAAAGAAAACTCTACCTTTAGATAGAAGTTTTCTTACATTTACAACCGAGATCATTTATTGCTCGCACCACTCGGAAGCGATTAACATTTCACGACTAGGATCATTTATTGCTCGCACCACCTAGAAGCGATTAACATTTATCACTAAGACATTCCTTCGAATGCAATAATAATATACTATATTTTATGTAAAAAGTCAATTGTTTATGCTGAAAAAACTTCTAATTAATCTGTGTTATTGGTTATTTTATTGGTATCAATTCTTATAATTACGCCTTCTACTTCTTTATTAAATTTATTGGCTGTAGTTTTTTCATATATTTCAAATCCTACATCTAAGAATAGTTTCAATGCTTTTTCTCTACTTTTTTCAAAAGTATCATATAAGTATTTTATATTATTTTTATTTGTTTCTTTTATTAGTAGCTTAAGGGCTGGTTTTGAATATCCTTTACCTCTATATTTATCTTCTATTAAAATACCACAAGCATATATATCCTCATCTTTATCATATTGGTAATTTACATATCCAACATATTTATTTAGGTCTTTGTCTTTGATATATGCGAAATATCTATTTTCTTTGATTCTTCTATTTTGAACTTCTTGCCATTTTTCTTTAGGGAAGTCAATGCACCCTGTATCATAATGATAACCATTATACATAACTTTGTAGCCGGCATTATAATTCATTGTTTTTGGTTCACTTTCTAGTTTTTGCTCATAGGAATATTCTTCTAATTTTGGTATTATTAATTCTATATTTTTCATTTTTTCTCCTTTTTATATTTAAATATATTTTATCATAGAGACTACAGGCTCTATGATACCTAATGAAGACTTAAGATTAACTTAAGGCTTCATAGGCTATTATGAATTTAAAGATTCAGTTTCATAAAGATTTCTATATATCTTACAACTATTTAATAATTCTTTATGGTTACCAGTAGCTATTACCTTACCACCATCAACAACATGAATAATATCAGCATCCATAATCGTAGATAATCTATGAGCCACTATTACAATAGTATGATCATTAACTAAATTATCAATAGTCTTCTTAATATAATCTTGAGAATTATTATCTAAAGCTGAAGTCGCTTCATCAAATAAAATCACTTCACTACCCTTAGATAAAGTTCTAGCAATAGATAGTCTTTGTTTTTGACCACCAGATAAATTAATACCAGACTCTCCTAATACAGTATCATACCCTTTAGGTAAAGACATAATATAATCATCTAAGTAAGCCATCTTAGAATATTCTCTTATCTTTTTAAGAGATATATTCTTATTAATTAATTTAAAATTTTCTTTAATAGTTATATTAAAAACAAAAGGTTCCTGTCTAATTATTGATATATGTTTCCTTAATTCATCTTCACTTAAGTCTTTAATATTAATACCATCTAACAATATCTCCCCACTAGTAGTATCAAATATTCTAGTAATTAAATTAAATAAAGTACTCTTACCCTGACCAGAAGCTCCTACTACAGCAATCTTCTTATTAGGTTCAATCTTTAAACTAAAATTATTTAATATATTACCCTCATCAGGATAATTAAAATTAACATCTTTAAATTCAATTACCCCTTTAACATTAACTAACTTCTTATTACCAAACTCTTCATCTTTATATAATCTATTCTTTAATATATCATTTACTCTTGATATAGATACACTAACCTTCTGATATGTCTGAGTTAAGTCATTAATATTCTCTATTAACCAAGTAAACCTATATACATAATAAGTCATAGCAATAAAGAAAGTTAAACTAATCATTTTATAATATAATAATATAACACAAGTAGCAAATACTGAGCATTCTAATATAGACTTTAATAATCTAGTCTTTATATTAAAACTCTTCTGAATATCAATCTCTTTACTAGATTTATTATATATATCCTTAATAATACTAGTCATATCACTAATTAAATTATTTTTAATACCTAATGTTTTAATTTCTCTTATACCTCTAATAGACTCCGTAGTTAAAGAAGTAAACTTATCTTGCTCTTTTCTTCTCTCTTTATGTATATCTTTAAGTAATGGATTATATTTCTTTAATATTAAGAATAATATCGATACAATACCTACTATCTCTAATCCTATTATCCAAGAATTAATAAATACATAAACTATAACAATTATTGATGCCACTAGTGATGATATCATATTAAGTAATCTACCAAAAGCAAAGCTTAAAGTATCAGCATCACTTGTTATTCTATTCATTATTTCTCCTGATGACATCTTTTCATAAGCAACAGGAGGCAAACACAATGCTTTCTTATAGGTATAAAAGCCTAGTTTTCTAGTTAACTTACTCTCTTCTTTATATAATATAGAATTAGCATAATGTAATATTCCTCCATCCATTGTTATTTCTAATACAAAATATATCCCTAAAAATATTAAAGCATTCTTAATATCTAACATAGTTATCTCTTCTACTACTTTACCATTTAAATATCCAGTAAATACTTCACATATACCAGATATAAATATAATTATACTAGCAAATATTAATTTATTTAAATCTTCTTTAACTAACTTAAGTAGAGGCCTAAATTCTTTCAAACTCTTCATCTTTACACCTCCAAATAAAAGAACTACTTATTTATAAAGTAGTTCCAATTTAATATAATTAATTATTTTTACTTATTACAAAGTATGTGAAAAACATAAAAGAATCCCACTTTTCTTTAAAACTACTCTATCACTATTAAAAATATTTAAACTTAAAGTTCTCATCTTCATGATTTTCACTCCTCTCTCTCTTTAAATTCAACCTAACTATATCATATTATTTTATGTATGTCAACCATTATTTGTTACATTTATTTTTTATATGTCACTTCAGCCTATGGTCTCACGTAGTATCTCGTAAGCCTACTTTAGCCTTTCTCATAGCATTTTTTTAATTTATCTAATAATTCTTCTAATATATTATTATCTACTATCTTAGTAATAGCAAAACACTTCTTACCTAAATCTTTAAATGAAGCACCAGAATGATATAATACTTTATTATCTATTATAATAAACCTATCATGAAATATATTAGTATTTATTATTTCTATATTACTTTCATTACCTTCTTTAGTTTTATCAAATACATTTAATCTAAATAATATAGATATAGTAAATATAATAAACATTAATATTAAAGTTATAGATAATATTATTTTTGTCTTAATCTTCATTATAACACCCTTTACTTTCTTACCACCATTATAACATTTTGTAGAACAAAAGTAAAAGACATTATATTTTTTTAATGTCTAACACATCACTTATTAATATAGTTTCATTATCTATTGTAAGTAATTTATTTTTATCTCTTCCAATTAATGTATATTCTTTATCATTAGTTGTTATAATAACTCTTGCTTTATAAATAAAACTACTACTATTAAAAATATCATCTATCTTTTTTCTAATTAATATATCTTTCATATTATTATCAATTATTTTAGTCTCATTATTTATATTATCTTTTCCATAATAAAATTCTTCATTATTTTTAACTATTCCAGTATTTTTATTAACGAATATATTAGGTAACTTTTTATTCATATTTTCCCCCTAGTAAAGTGTATGCTTATATAGTTATTTAATTCCATATATTGGTTATTGACCATACAAACAAAAATATGTTATACTTAATACAAACAAAAGGTGGTGTTAAAATGAATGAAAGAAATATTTTATGTATTGATTTAAAAAGTTTTTTTGCTTCAGTTGAATGTGTTGAGAGAAATTTAGACCCGTTTACTACCCCACTAATCGTGGCCGACCCATCTAGAAAAGGTGGAGCGATTACTCTTGCAGTTACTCCGTATATGAAAACTCTTGGCGTACCTTCTCGTGGAAGAGTTTTTGAAATACCTAAGAATATCAAATATATTACTGCACCACCCAGAATGAGTTTGTATGTTAAGAAAAGTAAAGAAGTTATTAATTGTTTTTTAGATTTTGTAAGTAAAGAAGATATGCATGTATATTCTATAGATGAAGCATTTTTAGATGTTACAGATTACTTAAAATTATATAAGATGGATGACTTTACTTTAGCCAAAACTATAATGGCTAGAATTAAAGAGAAGACAGGACTTACTAGTACATGTGGAATAGGACCCAATTTACTACTTGCTAAAGTAGCACTTGATATTGAAAGTAAGCATAGTCCTGACTTTATTGCTAAATGGACTTATGAAGATGTTAAAACTAAATTATGGAATATAACACCACTAGATGAAATGTGGGGAATTGGTTCTAAAACTATGAAAAAATTAAATGATTTAGGAATATATAAAGTTGGAGATATTAATAAATATAGTAAAGACTTTTATAAAAAGAGATTTGGTGTACTTGGTGAAGAACTATACTTACATGCAAATGGAATAGATAACTCTAATATAAAAGATGATAAATATGAAATAAAGAATAAAAGTTATGGACTTAGTCAAATACTATATAAAGATTATACACCTGAAGAAGCCATACTAATTATTAAAGAAATGTGTGAAACTATTTGTAAAAGACTTAGAAATAATAAAAAAGTTTGTGGTGTAGTTGGCTTTGGTATAGGATACTCTAGAAGTGTTGGTGGAGGATTTTATCATTCTAAAAAACTAAGTGAAAGTACAGATAATGAAAATGTTATTTTTAGTGTATGTAAAAGCATATATGATTCTTACATAGAAGAAGAACCTATTAGAAAAGTTAGTATATCTCTAGGTAAGATAACTGATAATAACTATGTACAATTAAATTTATTTGAAGAAGTTAATGAAACTATTAATGAAATTCCAATAGTAGTTGATGAAATAAATAAAAAATTTGGAGATAATGCTATTTTAAAAGCATCTAGTTTACTTAATTATAGTACAATAAAAATGCGTAATAAAAAGATGGGTGGACATAATAAGTAATGGGAGGATTTTATGCAAAGAAAAATGGTTAAATGGAAACCTTTTAATACATTACTTAAATATAAAGATATATTAGATATAGAAAGAAATAGAAGTTTAATAGATAAACCAGTTATTATGGAAGATAGAATTATTAAAATAGATAATATTTTAAAAGATGCTAATGAAAATACTTTAGTTAAAGTTAAATACTTTAATAAAGGAGTGCTTTTCTATATAACAGGTAATATAAAAAATGTTAATGAAATAGAAAAATATATTCTAATAAATAATACTAGAATATATTATAAAAATCTTATTGATATAGAAATTATTTAATTAAAGAATCAATTACCATATTTTCTTGATAATCTACTAAATCAGGATACATTTTAAATAATGAATCTATATCTTTTCTTTCTCTTACATCATGTCCTAAAGAAGTAAAAGCACTTTTAGAACCCATTACTTGAAGTGATGTATCAACACATACAATACCATTAGAAGTATGTATTTCAACAAACCAGTGTCCTCCAAAAGAGCTACCTATCGTACCTACAAAATGCTTATTAACCGCATACACAGCTTCACTATAAATTCCTAATTTATCTAAAAGTAAAACCATTTCATAAGTACACGTTCTACATTTACCTCCAGTTAAATCAAGTCTAAATAAATCACTAAATGCTAAAGGACCATACCCTTCTATTCTAATTGGGGTTTTATCTTTTCTTATAATATTAACAAGTTCAGGTGAAAACTCTCTTATACTACTCCTATTATATAACTCATTAAAAATACTTTTAAACTCACTATCACTATTTAACAAATCATTTCTAAATTTATACATTATTTCCTCTACTACTTTCTAGGCTTTTACCCTTAACTATTATACTATTATTACTAGTATACTCTATATTAAATTCTTCAAAATCTAGTTTATCTAAAATAACATTAGGTATTCTAATAAGCCCCTTATTATTAATTACTTTAAATGTATTTGAAAGAATTATTCTTATAGTATTTCTTATATCTTTATCTTTAGAAAAAGATAACTCATTTATTTTAGAACAAATTATTAAAGTATTATTATCCACAAAAGTTAAATAAACTTCTTTTGGTAAATCAATATTTTTAGGTAAAACTAAATTATATTTGCTATCTATATACATATAATCACTCTTTCTAAATAAAATTATAACATAACATTATTTTATAGTCAAAATTCTCTTTTATTTTTAATAAAACATTGTTATAATTAAATTAAGGTAGGTGTGACATGAATATAGAAGAATTAAAAACAAAACTTGAAAAAGGAGAAACAGTAACTAATTTAGTAAAGTATTTTGATGTGTCAGAATTTGAATTATTTGGTTATATTAAAAAAATAAAAGATGATGGGCTTGATGTTATTAGTACCGGTAAAGGTGATAACATTAGGCTCATTATTAATTATCACCCAGATTATACTAAAGAAAATGTTTACAATATAACTGAAGATGTTGATGATATAACTAAATTTGCTGTTATAAGTGATACTAGATTTGGTTCTACTAATGAACAAATTTCCATATTAAATGACTTATATAAAAAATTCAAAAATGAAAATATTAAATACGTTATCATTGCTGGAAACCTTTTAGAAGGTGAATACAAAAATAAGGACATCTATGAGTATGGGAAGAGTTTAATAAGTAATACAGCTCTCGGTCAAGCAAATCATTTTATTGAATACTTTCCTAAAGTTGATGGTATTACTACTCTATTTATTACTGGAAAATGTGATCATACTTGGAGTAAAGAATTAAATATTGGAGAATATATTGAAAATAATAGAAGTGATTTAATATATTTAGGACCAAAATCTGCTAATGTTAATTTTAATAAAGTTAATTTTAGAATTGAAGCATTAAAGAAACAAGGAGAAAGTTATACAATTGCATATCCTCCTCAAAAATATGCAAGAAGTCTTGCCAGTTATGAAGACTATGATGCAATATTTTTAGGTGGAACACTAACTGCACAAGAGTTTCCTACTATTAGAGATACTAGAATGTTTACTATTCCTTCTTTAGTTGCAAGAACTCCTAAAATGAGAAACTTAAGTCAACAAAATACAATTGGTGCTTATACTTTTCATTTAAGTTATAATAAAAATGGTAAAATGAAAAGTCTTACATCAACTTTAATACCATATTATATACCTAGTAAAGAAACGTATATTACTTTAAAACCACTTGTTATAACTAGTGATAAAAAAGTTAAAGAAATTAAACCTAAAAAAGATAATTTAACACTTAAATTGGATAATATTTATAAATATATTAAGAAAGAAGAAAGTTTTAATGATTTAATGAATAAACTTGGTGTTAACGATAAAGAATTAATGGGTATTATTGATTTATTAAATCAAAGAGGAAAGAATATTGAAATTATAGATATTGATGATGAATTAATTGTTAAAAAGAATTTTAAAAAATCAAAAAGTATATATATTAAACCACCAAAAGAAGAACTTCATAAAAAAGAATTTTTAGTTGTAAGCGATACACATTATGGTAGTATTTATAGTGAACCTTCTATGGTAAACACTTCAGTTTTCGAAGCATATAACCGTGGTATAACTGATATCTTTCATGTTGGAGATATAACTGATGGAGACTATAGTAGAATTAGACCAATACATAATTATGAAGTATTTTTGTATGGTGCGACTGGACAACTTGAGTACACTTTAGACACCTTACCAAAATATCCTGGAATGAAATGGCATGTTATTACAGGAAGTCATGATCAGACACACTTATTTAATTATGGAGTTGATATAGGTAAAGAATTAGAAAAAAGAAGAGATGATATTGAATTTTTAGGACAAGATAGAGGATTCTATTATTTTGATAATTGTAAAATGGAGTTATTTCATCCAGGTGGAGGAACTAGTAGAATATTATCAACTAAACCACAAAATGGAATTGATGGAATACCTTCTAAAACAAAACCTAAAATTAGTTTAAGGGGACATTATCATAAATCATATTATATGTTATATAGAAATGTTCATACATTCTTATGTCCATGTAATGTTGATACTAGTTCATTTATGATGAAAAATGAAATACCTAATTTAATGGGAAATTATTTTATCACTATTTGGTATAATGATAATGGAGACATTGAATATTTAGAACATGAACCAATGATATTTACTAGTAATGATGTTATAAAAGATGATTATAAAAATCCTAAAAAATATATTAAAAGAAAAATTAAATAAAAATATTTTAAAAAAGGGTTGACATAGGCACTTATTTTATGGTACACTTTTAATGCTTGATTTAATCAAGTGCCTACCGTTGGGGAATTGGCTCAGTTGGCTAGAGCACCTGCCTTGCACGCAGGGGGTCGCGGGTTCGAGTCCCGCATTCTCCACCAATTAAAAAAATCAAGTCCTTTTGGACTTTTTTTGATATAAGGAGAGTTATTTATGGAAAAAGAAAAATTTTTATCATCAGTTTATTTAATTATTAGAAACAATGAAGGGAAAATACTTTTACAAAGAAGACAAGGTACTAAATTATGGTGTGGTTTTCTTGCTCTACCTGCAGGACACATTGATGAAAACGAAAACCCTTATGAAGCAGTTATTAGAGAGGCTAAAGAAGAACTAGATATTAAAATAAATCTTAATGATATAATAGATACATTTGTAGTAGCAAGAAAAAATAAATCACTCATGCCCTACTATGATGTTTATTTTGAAATAAGTAAATATGAAGGAACTATTAAAATTAATGAACCAAATAAATGTGAAGAAATAGTTTGGTGTGATATAAATAATTTACCTGAAGACATGATAGATTTTGAAGTAACTGCAATAAATAATAATCTAAATGGAATTAAGTTTAGTGTAGTATATGCTGATAATGAGAAAAAATTAACTTTATAAAAAAAGCCAGTTTTAATAAACTGGTTATTTTAATATTTAAATACTTCTATAAATATATTGAATGCTACTTTTAAAGCATCATGTCTTACCATATTATTCTCTATAATAAAGTAGTCATCTTCTATAAGATTAACATTAGTTAAATTTTCTCTATCTAAAACTACTTGTTCTTTTTGTTCACTAGTTTGATACTTCTTTAATATATTTTCATCTATTTTCTTATTATTAGCAATTACTACATCTATCTTTTTCTTTTTCAACGGATTGTAGTACATGTAGTAACATAGTAATTATTTATCCTTTAAAAAAGGAATAAATATATCCTATATATTATATTGCCGTTTTTTCTTTTTCCCGGATTTCCCAAAAGTTTGGGATTCTATCTTACTTCATACTACATAATTGGTAAACTGTTGTTTATTAGATTATTATATGTGTATCAGACAATATGTAGAAGCTACTACATTCCGGTTCTACCCGTAATCATCCCCTGTACGGGAAGCCGGAACGGGCTTTATCCTGTACCCATATACCGGATAATGGTTGTTGTTGATGCGCTTCTGTACCCGCTTGAAACCGATTTTCCGCAATGATTCGCCCAGCCTTTTTTCGGATAACTGGACGGGGGATATATTACGCAGGTATGCGAGTACCTGTGCCGTTGTCATGAAGAACAGGGCTTCTTCCCCCTCTGTCGGCTTCTCAAAG
>OLGD01004541.1_pt1 | contig 11324 bp, 9 predicted proteins | sample 1605311 | NCBI WGS metagenome assembly OLGD01 (sample SAMEA3888917, study PRJEB22519) | human gut metagenome | biome: human gut; feature: human-associated habitat; material: faeces | place: Denmark | collected 2010 | reverse complement strand
GACAAGAAGAGATTATTGAAAGCAAAGTAATGATGGATTCTCTGAAACTTTTTAACACATTGATGGCTGTAAGTAATTTTCTAGGGAATGTTCACACTTGCCTTTTTAATTTCCTTGCTTGATATTTTACATTTACACCTTCCTTCACTAGTCCTGCACCTTCGGCTATAATCACGTCGCCCGGCTGTAAGCCTTCCTCTACCACATATTCTGTACCATTACTCAGGCGATAAAGCGTAACCGGAGCAGACTGAACCTTACCGTTCACCTCTTTATAAACAAATGTCTTGTTCTGTAATTCGTAAGTGGCACTCTGTGGAATAACAACAGCCTGTGCCAACGTAGTAGGCACCATAACCGTTGCACTGCCCCCACTACGCAGCAATCCCCTATCATTAGGAAAATCCGCACGCAATATTACTGTTCCTGTACCAGTAGTGACAATGCCGCTCACGGCCGAAATGTGCCCCTTTTCGCCATACATCTTACCTCCGGCCATCTGTAATTCTACGTCCTCCATTCTCTTCATAAACTCATCCAATGAGCCATACTGTTCTGTCAATGATGTTATTTGACTCTCATTCAACGAGAAATAAGCATATACATTACTATCATCCGATAATGTTACAAGTGGTTCACTGATACTGTTGCTCACCAACGCTCCTACACGATAGGCAATCATGCTTGCGACACCGTCAACCGGACTTTTCACTTCTGTATACGAAAGATTATTGCGTGCACTCATTTCCTGTGCCTGCGCCTGTGCCAATGCAGCCTCAGCAACAGCCAATTCGTTTCTGGCGGCATCGAGGTCGTAGTCCTGTACCACGTTCTTTTCCCGTAACACCTCAGTACTTTCAAGATTAAGCTTAGCGGTAGCCAGATTTGCCTCTGCGCTTTTCACATTAGCTGTAGTCTCGGCCAATGCCGCCTGATAAGGCACTTGGTCAATGACAAACAAGACCTGACCTTTCCGTACTTTCTGACCTTCATCTATACAGATGCGTGTAATAAGCCCGCTTACTTGCGGACGAACCTCAACCACCTGTTGCCCATCCAATCGGGCACTATATCTCTGCATCAACGTACGGTTTTCCAGTTTCACGGTCAGAGTTTTATAATCGGACATCTCTTCTTCTACCGTCCTACTCTTACAGGAGCTATCGACAAACCTGCAAGAACAATCAATAAAGTTTTATGATACATAATGTCCCAACTATGGTTTAATTCTGTTTTCGTTGTCACAAAAATAACCATCTGTCATAAGAGAAATCTGTCTTGTCGCACGAACGGGGGTCAACAACCGATTTTTGGTGGTGAACGAATGGAACGGAATTTTGTTTTCAGAATAAAAGAGCGTAATTTTGCACTATACAGTCAATGAGACAGATACAAGAATTTTATATTTTGCATTTATGAAAAAGAGAACAATTATCACAATGGTTCTGGCAGGAACCCTCGGCTTGGTACAAGCCCAAAACAACTCCATAAATGACAAACACTTGCAGTCTGTAATAGCGATAAGTCGCGTATTAGGAGACGGTAGAAAAGTTGAAACCGTTGTACTTCAATACGACACACCTATTAGCAACCAAAGTCTTTCTGCCGAAAGTTATCGTGTAGAAGATAAGGAGGTGACACGCATATATGCCAACAATGTTCCCGAACGAGCGCAACAAGGAGCAGACGGACAGTATGTCATCATTGAAGTAAAGGCAGAAGTAGATTTGAATGCTCAGCCTCAAATGCCTACCGAGGCTGACAAAGAAAAGAAACAGGAACGCGATCGCATGCAGGGAGGTCCGGGATTACGGGCAGGATGGAGCACTGGAGGAAATGACAAATATCCCGGTAATGCCGTAGTAACGCAAACCGCCGATATAAAAACCAGTGCAGGAAAAACCTACAAGGCAAACACCTTGCCGATAGAAAGTACTTCCGAAAAATGCCTCGTTGCAGATGATTTCAGACAAGAAGAATTTATAAGTCCGTACACTGGACAAGTATTACCTTATAATATATACTTGCCGGAAGACTATAATCCGGCTGAACAATATCCTCTGGTACTCTTCATCCACGATGCGGGGGTGGCCAGCGGAGACGTCACGCACACTCTTTATCAGGGGAACGGTGCAACTTCGTGGGCAGAGCCGGAAGCACAAGCACGTCATAAGTGCATCGTTGTTGCCCCGGAGTATCCGGTCATTACGGTAGATGATAACTGGAATTACAGCCACCACCTTGATGCTACCATTGCTTTATTAAAAGAGCTCCAGACTAAATATTCCATTGACCCGAAACGCATTTATACCACAGGCCAGTCAATGGGATGCATGTCATCCATTGTGTTGATGTTAAAAGAGCCGGATTTATTTGCCGGTGCACTACTTGTAGCAGGAAAATGGAATCCTTCCCTAATGGGCCCGTTGGACAAACAGAACATCTGGATTATTTCATGCGAAGGCGATACTTCGTCCAATTCATTACAAGGACAAGCCGTAGAATTGTGGCGTAGTCAGGGTAGCAAGGTATCAGAAGCAACATGGGATATGACGTTGCCAAAGGAACAACTCTCCGAGGAAGCAAACAAAATGCGTGCTGAAGGCAACCATCTGCTGTTTACCCATCTTACAGGCGGCAATCATCGCGCCACATGGTTCGTGGCATACGGCATAGAAGGTGTGCAGGATTGGCTGTTTGAGCAACATAAATAATAAGCATCCCTTTTTCAAGGAAAAACAGTTTATAAAAATGAAGTCTGATGAAAAATGCAACGCTTTACATCGATCTGGCATTCTGCTTCATCCTATTGCCATTGGTAATATACGCATTCCCGGTGGAAAGATGGTGGGGCACATATCCTTTATTTTTCTGTTCGTTTGTCGGATGGCTGTATGTTACCTATTTTTTATACAAATACTTCATTATTCCCAGGCTGTTTCTGAAAGGCAAAAAGCGTGTGGTAGCACTGATAACGGTGCTACTCTCGCTGTCTGTCACCTTCTTTTTTTCAGCCTACGAAATAACATCACCACTTTACCACGTCCATCAGCAACAACGTGAGATTTCTCCGTATCCCAATTGGGGAATCAGGCAGAACCAACAGGCAATATGGCTACATTACATTCTGGTTGTCATTTTTTGTTTTGCTGTAGGAATGCTAAAAGAAGTATACAGACAAAAGCTGGCGCGGGCTGAAATGGAATATGAGCGTAACAGGGCGGAACTCGCACTCTATAAAGCACAGATAAATCCGCATTTCCTCTTCAATACGCTCAACACGCTCTACGGATTGCTTATTACCCAGTCTGACAAGACAGAGGTAACTCTTGAACGTTTTATCAACCTGACCAAGTATATGTACAACAATGCCAACCGGGAATTTATCCCTCTGGCGGAAGAAGTGGATTATATCGGACAATACATAGCTCTTCAGAAACTGCGATTGAATGAACTGGCAGACGTCCGTTTTACACACGATGTGGAGAGAGAAGAAATTCCTATTCCCCCTATGATGCTTATTACATTCGTGGAAAATGCGTTTAAATACGGAGTATCTTCCAACGATCCTTGCTTTATACATATCCGGCTTAGCCAACAGGCTGATAAACTATATTTTGAAGTGACGAACTCTACATTCGACCGTGAAGTGAAAAGCTCCGGACGTATGGGTATAAAGAACTGCCGTCGCAGGCTTGAATTATTGTATCCCGACCGCCACCGTTTAGACATTGAACAGGGAAATGAAGGGATATTCCGCGTCCGACTTGAAATAAAACTGGAAGAAACAGCATGAAAGTAATAGCCATAGATGACGAACCCATTGCACTGAATATCATAGAACGGTATTGTGAACGCCGTGGAGATATAGTGCTGGAAACATATAGCAAGCCACGCATGGGAATGCAACGTATCCATGAATGGTTGCCTGACATCGTACTGCTCGACATTGAGATGAACGGTACGTCCGGTATTGAACTGGCCCGGCAGCTCCCATCGTCTTGCTGCCTGATATTCACCACCGCATACGCACACTATGCATTGGATGGCTTTGAGGTAAACGCTGTGGATTTCCTACACAAACCATACTTCTACGAGCGTTTCGACCGCGCCATGCAAAAGGCAGAACAATGGTTGCGTATGAACGATTTGCTCCGCACATCCGAATCTGCCACACGTCAATTCATATTAAAGTCGGAATATAAGAATGTAACCGTTTCTATAGATACGATTCTGTACATTGAATCTATAGACAATTACGTCAAGGTACATCTTGCAGATGGTACGTCCGTGCTCTCCAAAATGCCTCTGCGTACAATTGAAGAACAATTACCGCAAGAAGAATTTATAAGAATCCATCGCTCGTTTTTAGTATCCCGTTGCCGCATTTCACGTTTCTCGCGGTCTGAAGTTACACTGACTAAAGATGAAAAGGTACTTCCAATCGGTAAAAAATATCTGGATGATGTAATTCAACAGCTAAAAGATCACTAACAACAAACCTTTTCTTTCATTTTCTTTTTGATAATCTTATTCCAATAGATAAATGTTAGAAATGCCAGTACAGCTCCTGCATAGCCTATGTCCGACATAGAAAAGTGTGTACATACCTGCCCACCTATATAAGTGCCGCATGCTATTCCCAAATTAAAAATACCGGAAAATATTGACATCGATACGGATGCAGCTTCTATTGGTGAGTTGTTTATTGTTTCAGCCTGCAATACCACATTAGAGGCTGTAAATACCATTCCCCACAAGGCACACAACAGGATAATGGTTAAACAGCAACATGCAGCGGCTTGAAGTAGCATAAGACAACCAAAGATACCCAAAAGTACAAAGTCTGTGAACTTGTAAGGATTCTTATTATAAAATCTGGAAAAAGCAAGACTACCTAATATACCCATGGCGCCAAATATTACCAATGTGACCGTAATCCAATTATCCTGTAGTCCTGCAACCTGTTTTAAAAATGGCTCTATGTAACTATATCCGGTGTAATATGAGGTAGCGATAGCAAATGAAATAATAAAAAAATCCAACAAGATAGACCTTCTAAAAAGGAACGGTAGCTTTTGCAATGAGAAAGTTCCCCGACTCGGTACTTTCGGAAGTATCAACATAAGGTAAATCATGAGGACAAAAGCGAATATTCCTATGCAAAGAAATGTCATCCGCCATCCAATATGCAGCCCTATGATTCTACCAATAGGTAGTCCAAATATCATAGCAACTGACGTGCCGGTTACAATCATGCTCAATGCAAGCGATTTATATTTCTCCGGCACAGTTCTTACGGCCAGTGGCGAAACAATAGACCAGAATATAGCGTGAGCACACGCCACACCTATTCTTGATAACATCAGCATGTGATAACTTATGGATACTGCTGAGAGAAGCTGAAATCCTACAAACACAAAAATTACACTGGAGAGGAGCTTTTTCATCTCAAATCGGGATACTACAATCATAAGAGGTAACGAAAGTAGCATGACTACAAAAGCATAAATCGATATAATCATTCCAGCTTGAGCTTCTGTTGTCAAGAAGTCATTCGCAATATCTGTCAAGAGTCCTATCGGAATGAACTCAGAAGTGTTAAAGATAAATGCGGCACAAGTTAATCCTACCAGTGCCATCCAGTTTTTTGTCTGCATTATGTTACTCGTTCTCATTTTTATTGCAAAATAATATATTTTATCAGATTTTGATAAAAGAAAAAACAAAATATAGCAATAAAAGTATCAATTTTACATTAATAAGTTTGACAATCGGGAGCAAACCCAAGTTAAAAGAGAAGTTAACAATGTAGTAGAAGGGAATTATGACCACCAACAGTAAAGAAGATTTTCAATGAGAAGATAATCAATAATCCGAAGATAATCGTAAATATACCAAATTTCTTGCTACTTTTAGATTCTGGACTACCTTTACTTTAAGTGTTTATTTTAAAGGGTCATATTATTATTCTATATCAAGTTGATACGACCCTTTATTTCTCTATTTAAGACGTTCTAGTTTCAATCATAAGTTCATATTTCCAACAATTGAATCTGGCACATTTCCTCTGGCTGCCAATCCTTAGACTGTTGTATAGCTTAAGGCTTATCTAATAAACTTTTAATCCATTCAAACATTTCATTCAAAGCATAGTCGCCGGAATGGGGACGATTCCATGCGAGTTTGAAATCTACATTTTTTCCTTCGTTCTGAAGTTTGGTCGCAAGGTTTATTGGAACAGGAAAAGCCGTATCCCGGTCTATCGCGCCATGACGGATATACCAATGCTGGGCTACTGTCGTGTTAGGCGCAGAAATGAAATTCATCGGGTTCATCAGCTTCACGGCTGTCTTGATTCTTGAGTCGACTTGCGCATCTTCATTTCCAGTAGACTTTTGAAGGGAATAGTCGGTGAAATTGACAGAGCTACCATTCTCATCGCCAAATTCTTCATTCTCACCACTTGCATTGTTTCCAACCACTCCTTCGCTATCAAATGCTGGAGGTGTCTTTAGTGGTGTCTTTGAGACTACATAATTCAAATACCGCTCCAAGTCCAAATCCGTAATATATTCTCCTTGACTTTTTGCACTTCTTTCCGGTCTTAGCGCCGGCCGTCCATGTTCTCTCATACCTCCGTTTACAGGAGCGATGAATTGGGGCATTCCACTGAATGCAAATCCGATGCTATCGGGGATTGTGGCTCCATAATCTTTGGATTCCTGGGCGCTTTTCATCAACAGTTCTTTGAGGTAATCCAGATAATTGTCTGATGTGAGAAGGGTACCATCCGCTTTTTTAAGGTTCAGACTGTTGAGATAAGCTGGATATTGCGAAGCCAATTCTTTAGACACTTCCGCCTGTTCATCGCTCAGATGCCTTGTGACATTGTTTGTACAACCATATAGCCACTCATAGGCCGCATCGGCATGATCCAAGTCTGTAATCGGGCAAAAACAAACGGCCGCAAAAATATCATCCCGTTCATTTGCTGCACCCATTTCCTTCAAGTAATCTTCATAGACAGGATTGTTACCTGTAGCTCCCAATAGGGCAGACATGGCTCCTCCCGCACTTGTTCCATCGGTTATGATTTTTTCAGCATCACCGGGCATCTCTTTGTCGAAATGTCGCAGATAGCGTACGGCTGCTTTCAAATCCAGCAGGGCTTTTGGCGCACGTCCTGTATATACGCTTTCGCCCCTGGTATTTGTAACGACAGAATTACGTCCGCGGACTCCGGGAATTGCTACAACGTACCCTTCCGCCAAGGCACGGCCTGAGGCATCACCCGCATTGACTGACTGTGGTTTTGCCGCCATATAGCCACCCACATAATTTGGCATGAAGATAGGTGTTGACTGATCGGCTCCATCAGGAATGAATATATTCATATACTGATAAGTGGAGTCCTCCACATTTGTAACATAATAAAGTTTTGTGTAGGCAGTATAGTTCACTACTTTTCCATTGGGCATAGAAATAGACCCCGCCACGCCTTTCGAAGCATCAAACATCACTCCCGATGTCGGCTTCTCACCTGCTATGGCACACACAGAAGATACCACAACAAGCGCAGTTACAATGTATTTTTTCATTTTTCTATAAAAGAAAATCTACAAAAGTATAAAAATAATCTATATAAGAATATTGCCTCTTAACTCTATTTGTTTTTTCGTGTATATTGTTTCTTGTATTAAAGACCGGGGGAAAGGATTCATTCCCAATTTCATATGATATATTATTTTTTTTAACATTCAAAAAAACTTTTTCTCCTTTTGAAGTGACGGAAACACAAACCATTCCATCTAAAATAATATTGTTTGAAGAAGGCAAAGTTTCAGATAGCTATACTTTATCCATAAAGGTGCCTGAGAGTGTTTTAACTATAATGGACATAGCTGTTGGGCACATAATAAAGCGACTGTCTGCTTTACTGAAATCCTTGATAGAATGATAGATTAAACTGTGCATCACTACCCCAAACTAATAAATTTGTCTGAATAAGGTTATGCATCATATATCAAGAATTAGTGCACTTTTGAGTCACAGAATTGAAATTTTATTTGTACTTTTGTACTGGATTTCTTAATCAATAGTGCTCGAATTTCGGCTTTCATCTTTTTATATTATTCCCTGATGTGGTCGTCAGTAGCGCATTGAGACAGATTCTATGCTGTCCGGACTCTCAGTTCATTATTAGTATTTCCGAGGGAATGAGCAAAGGTTAACGGCTTATAGTTAACGGTTAAAGGAAAAGAATAATGAACAACAATACATCTATTTTTATTTCATGAACAAACTTATGGCTTATTCCGCTTTGGCTATTACATTGATAGCCGAAGGGGCTTTTTTTGTGCCTATATGTGCGCAAGAGAAGGCTGTGCAGACAATGACACTCACAACACTTTACAATCTTGCAGACCAGCAAAGTCAGAAGGTTAGAGTAAGTGAGGCAGCTCTGCGGGCAGCTGATGAAGGGGTGGCAGCAGCCAAATCGGCTTTGCTGCCGAGTGTGGACTTGAATCTCCAAGGCAGTTATACAGGCAACGCATTCATGCTCTCGCGAGGTTTTTCGACCGATGGAACGACTGATTACATTGTGCCGGGTGTAGGAACTGTTCCCGTGGCAAACGGTAAGCAGGACACTCCCCACTGGGGGAACAGTTTTACGGCTCAAGTGTCACAGGTTGTGTATGCCGGTGGTGCTATCCGTTCTGGTGTCCGAATGGCGGAACTGGACAAGGAAATGGCTGAACTCGATGTAGAAAAGAACCGTCAAGAGGTACGTTTCTTGTTGACTGGTTATTATCTTGACCTCTGCAAGCTGGGCAATCAGATAGAAGTAGTCCGCCAGAATATCGCACTGACGCAGAAGGAGATTGAACAAATGAAAGCCCGGCGTGGGGAGGGTACAGTTCTGCAGAACGACATCACCCGCTATGAATTTCAATTACAGAGTCTCCAACTCACGTTGACGAAGCTCACCGATGCTTCTACCGTCATCAACCACCAGTTGGTTACGACACTTCATTTACCGGAGCAGACTATTATAGCTCCCGATAAAAATGAGCTTGACAACGAAATAAATGCGCTCTCGGCAATCGCTGCTCAAGAAACATGGCAACAGACAGCAGCAGACAATAACCTTGGTATCCGTCAGGCAACAGTTGCCACAAATCTGGCGGAGCAGAACGTGACGCAGGTAAAAGCAAAATCATTGCCTTCGGTGGCTATTATAGCAGAGAACCAGCTCTATGGACCCTATACGCAAGACCTCATTCCGAAAGATTGCAATATAAACGTATGGTTTGTCGGAATCGGCGTAAAGTTCAGCCTTGGCAGTCTATGGAAGAATAAACACAATATCCGCAAGGCTCGTATAGAATACCAGCAGTCGCAGGAAGCACTCGCCTTGGCACGTGAGGGGGTAGAGAATGGCGTACAAGCAAGCTATACGAACCTTCTGACATCCTACACCGAGGTGAAGACACAACAGAAGCAGGTGGAACTTGCCAATCAGAATTACTCCGTGGTGCAAAAACGTTATCAGAATGATCTTGCACTCCTTACCGATATGGTTGATGCTTCCAACATGAAACTCTCTGCCGAAATGGCTCTGGTCAATGCCCGAATCGGGATGCTTTATAACTTCTACAAACTCAAATACGTAACAAATACTTTATAATAATGGAAAAGAACAAGATATACGTCTATTTATATAATGCGCTTATTGTGCTTTGCCTTCTGGGTGGAGCTGTTTATGTGTTCAGTCAGTTTATGCACTTCGGCCGAGGAGAATTTACTGACAATGCCCGTGTTCGTCAGAATATCGTGCCTCAGAGCTGTCGTATACAAGGTTTTATCCGCGAGGTTCGCTTTACTGATTTTCAGCAGGTAAAGAAGGGCGATACACTCGTTATCATCGAGGATGCAGAATTCCGTCTGCGGCTGGCTCAGGCCGAAACAGACCTTCTCCGTGCGGAACAGGGCTCGATGGGGACGGCAAGCAGCATCGTCACCACCAGAACAAGCATGACCGTTACTGAGGCAGGTATCGAATCGGCACGTGCGCAGATGGAGAATGCCATGCGTGAGGATAACCGTTTCAAGAACCTCCTCAGTCAGGATGCCGTCACCCCACAACAATATGACAAGGTACATACGGCTTATCTGAGTGCCAAGGCTGCCTATGAGCAGGCTGTTCGTTCACGCCAGATGCAGTCAGCTGTTGTAGCCGAACAGGGACATCATCTTTCTGCTTCGGAGCAGGGAATAGAACTGGCCCGCCGTGCTGTCGACCTTGCCCGCCTTAATCTATCTTATTGCTACATCATTGCCACTTGCGACGGTACTGTCGGCACGAAGGATATCCATGCAGGACAGCTTGTCAATCCGGGTCAGACACTGGTGAGTATCGTCGACAAGGATGAACGTTGGATTGAGGCAAACTACAAGGAAAGTCAGTTGCCGCATATCAAGGTGGGCAATAAGGTGGAGATTACAGCTGACGCCGTTCCAGGTGTGGAATATACGGGCACGGTAGAACGCATTTCCGATGCTACCGGCAGTGCCTTCTCACTGATTCCTATCGACAATGCCACCGGCAATTTTGTGAAGGTAGAACAGCGTATTACCGTACGTATCAAGCTCGACACCGACCGTGATGTCACCAAGCTAAAGGGTGGTTATAATGTGGAATGTATCGTTAAGGAGTAATGCGCAATGGGACAATTAACAGAATTTTTTATGAAGAGTGCCGGCGGTCCTCCTCCCGGCATGGGCTTTTCCATGCCGATGATGAAGGGGTGGGTACCTCGCCGTATCCAGCCCTGGCTGTACGTGCTGACCGCCCTTTGCTTTCAGTTCAGCGGGGGCGTTTACCTCGGTGCATTGGATGGTATCCGCGGCACCACCAACTTCATGATTGAGGATGTACTCTTCCTGCTTTATGCCACCCTTGCGGGCATGGCCGTGTATTTTCCTATGCTCTTCCGCATGAAGTTCCGTTTCACCAACCAGCAGTTGCTTTGCAGTTCTGCCATTGTTCTTGGCGTATGCAATGTGTTGACAATGCATTGTCAGTCGATGCCTGTACTGACTGTGGTGTGCTTCATTGCCGGAATGGCCAAGATACAAGGAACGTTCGAGTGTATGAGCAACATCCAGCTTTGGATTACGCCCCGACGCGATTTTGCGGTCTTCTTTCCAATACTCCACATTATCCTGCTCACAGCGATAGAAGGTAGCGGATGGCTGGCAGCCTGGTTCGGACATCATTTCACCTGGCAGATGATGCACGTCTTCACTATAGGTACCAT
>OLGD01004536.1_pt1 | contig 11331 bp, 12 predicted proteins | sample 1605311 | NCBI WGS metagenome assembly OLGD01 (sample SAMEA3888917, study PRJEB22519) | human gut metagenome | biome: human gut; feature: human-associated habitat; material: faeces | place: Denmark | collected 2010 | reverse complement strand
ACGTCCGTTCTGGGCACATTCCTGTGCAGATGGACGTACGACATCTCTGGCATAAAGGAATTATCATCATGGCAAACAATGCGACTTTCTATAATGTACGCGAAGTTTTTGCCGTTCTGGACGGAACTCTTGCCAGACTCGGCGTTCCGCTTAAAGCAAGTATGGAAAAAATCTTCTGTGAGAACATGAGATAATAATTTCCGTAAATTCTATTTTCTTTTCCAGTTTGTAAAAATATCTGAGGATTCTTTCAGGAAATCATAGGAAATCTGTATTTCATCCTCTGCCACGGTTTTGTCATCATCCATGATCGGGTATGGGTTGCAGCCTCCTGCTGTCTGTCCGACCTGATCCATCGTAAAGGAATTACCGCAGTTCTGGCAGACCAGCGTATCGCCTTCCTGCTTGTAATAGCCATTGCCGGAATCATAACAGATCTGGCAGGTATTGAATGCGGTACGGATATTCCCCTCTGAATCCTTTACCGCGATCACTTCCATCTCTGTTCCATCTACTTCAATTGGATAAAACGCTGCATCTTCGGAAAGATCATCTGTTTTAATGACCAGACTGTCACTTTTTTCTATTTTCACTGTTTCTTCTTTGTCTTCTTTATCCCCTGTTGTTTTTGTTGTCTTTTTCTCTGCTTTCTTTGTGGTACTGGAAGCTGCTGCCATTACATTTACTACGCTTCCATATTCTGCTGCTGTTGTTATTAACATAGCTGCCATTACTGCTGTTATCATAAATTTTTTCATCGTTTTTTCCTCAACTTTCTACATAAATCTTTCCTGTGATCATTCCCATCCAGCAGGTGTAGGTGTAAGTTCCTGCTTTTTCCGGTGTAAATTCGATTACATTTTCGCCCTCGTCAAAAGCATACTGGATTCCCAGATCCTGCTGTATGATCATGTAATTGCATCCGTTGACACTTCCATCCGGAGCATCGACCGTCCATTTTACAGGCTCTCCTGCTTTAACCGTGATGTCCGGATAACTTCTACCCGGCTGTAAGGTACTGGTGACGTACTGCATTTCGTCTGTATTTGCGGATGCGTCTTCTGATGCTGTAGTTGTATCTGCTGCAGTTGTCGTCTCAGTTGTCTGATCTGGGTTCACAGTTGCTTCACTTGTTGTGGTATCTGCATCTGTATTCGTATTTTCTGCTATAAGTATACCTGTAACTTTACCAGACCTGATAAGTTACCGCCCTGCACCATCATAGATAGTCCCATAACTACCACCAGAATCGCACCGACTTTCAGAACCTGCCTTGTGAACCGTTTTCCAAGTATGGATACTGCTGAACCGAATCCAAGCATCAGCGGGACAGTTCCCAGGCTGAAACAGAACATAGACAAAGCTCCTGCCATCGGATTTCCGGATGCCAGCGCAACGACCTGCATGGACTGCAGCGGGCCGCATGGCATGAAACCATTGCAAATCCCAATGAAAAATGGAGTTCTAGGCTTTCTGCCTGGTTTTTGTTTTGTGTTTTTATTGAAATTCGGGATGTGTATCGTCAGCTTTCTAAGCCCTGGAAAAATCCCGAGCATATTTATGCCCATCACTACCATGATAATTCCTGCAAATAATTTGAGCATTCCCTGAAAAAATGTGGATGTCTGTAAGCTGCTTCCAATCCCGGCCAATGCCCCGATTTCTCCCAGCACACCACCGATTACTGTATACGCGATCACACGCCCGGTGTTATATTCCAGGGTATTTCGGAACATGGCTCTTGAAATTTCTGTCGACGTATCTTTCCGTAATGTCTGAGACAAGTTGATTCCGCCGCACATGGCAATGCAATGGATGGAAGTGATTAGTCCGATCACAAACAGCATCCCATATCCCATCTCACTGTCCGCAAGAGAATCCGGCACAAGCCGGTTCAAAATCCCGAATCTCTGCAGCAGTAAAAACAGCACCGCAATAATTGCAATTTCCCGCACAGTATTCAGTATGACTTTCTTTTTTGAAATGTTCTGTGCCGATGCTTCGTAACCGAGATTTCCTATGATTTCTATGATCTGCTCCAGAGAAATCTTCGACGGGTCATAGGAAAATTCTGCCGTATCGGTTTCGTAACTGACGGAAATTTCTGTAATTCCACTTCGAGCATTCAATGCTGAGGCTATTCTGGTCTGGCAGTTGGTACAGGTCATTCCGCTGACATATAGTTTCTCATGTTTCATGATTTGTTTCCTTTCTGCAGCAGTATTACTGCTACCTTCAGTTACAACGCGTGAATTTGAATGAACTCCATAGCAGCAAAACAAAAGACTGTCACAATAGTTTATCTACTGTAACAGTCTCGTTTAACATATCTTTATGATAGGTTTATTGTAATAATCCTTTTTTGTACTGTCAATACTTTTGATTCACTTCACAGAATCTTCATTTTTGTTTGACATGAATGCTTCAGGCTTTAACCGCCCAGCGCATTTTTGTGGATCTGGCTCTGCCGTTCTGGGCACATTCCTGCGCGGAAGGGCGAATCACATCTTTGGCATAGTCGGAATAGATTCCTGCTTTATAGCCAGCCTTAAGTGCTTTCTTTACAAGCTTGTTTTCTCCTGAATGGAACGTCAGGATTGCCACACGTCCTCCCGGCTTTAAGGCATCCGGCAGTTTTTCCATAAATTCATACAGAACTTCAAATTCCTGGTTGACATCAATGCGAAGTGCCTGGAACACACGCTGGCAGGTCTTTCGGATCGTATCTTTTTTCTCTTTTTCCGGAAGAAAATCCAGCGTATTTTCGATAACAGTCCGCAGTTTTGTTGTGCTATCGATGCGATTCCCTTTGCGGATCTCATCTGTGATCGCTTTTGCGATCTCTTCGCAGTACGGTTCATCTGAATTTTCATATAACATCCCGGCAAGTTCCTCTCTGCTGATCTGATCCAGTCTTTCTGCCGCACTGATTCCTTTTTGCTGATTCAGTCTAAGATCCAAAGGTCCGTCCGCACGGAAAGAAAATCCCCGTTTCGGATTGTCGATCTGCATGGAAGATACACCAAGATCCGCCAAAATAAAATCAAATCCTCCCGCTTCTTTTGCAATCTCATCGATCGTACAGAAATTCTGAAGTTTAACCGTCAGAATGTCCTCTCCAAAGCCCTGCTCTGCCAGACGCTTACGAGGCTATGCAGATTCCTCCTGATCCACATCTGTTGCATACATATGACCTTCACCATGCAGGCATTCCAGCCGGAGTATTTCCCTTATATCGTGCTCTTCGTTTGTGTGGTGTCTGTGTTTCCTGTTCCATTTCGTTCTCCCTGCCTATTTTTTATAAAAATCATTAGAGTCATATTCGCATGTCAGCGTTTTAACAGGAATTTTTCTATTTTTATCTTCGATTTTTTCTACAATCATCTCTCCGGCAAGTTTTCCCATTTCTTTCATTGGCTCATATACCACTGGAATCCTGTGCATGAAGCGATTTGCAAAATCAGAATCCACAAAACCACCTACTGCAATTTCCTCGCCGAGTTTCAGATTTCTATCCTCCACATAGTTCAGTACACTGTGAGTCATTGCCGTATTTGTGGCTATAATTGCCGTACATCCGGCCTCTACCAATTCGCCAGCTACATCATAGGTGTCTTTTTTTCGGTCAATATATCGAACATACTGTTCTGTCTCCGGTATCTCATATTGTTTCAAAATCTGCTGGTATACTTTTACCCTTTCATAAGTCGGACTAATCTGTGGCAATCCAACCAGAAAACCAATCTTTCTGAAACCATTTTGGATCATTTCTTCCAGCATCTTTGCAGTTGCCTCCTGACAGTCAAGAATAACACTGTCATAATTTCTGTCCGGGAGCACCCGATCCATAAATATCATTGGGAATTTGTCCGGTATCTGCCTCTTTATTGTCTGAAAATCTTCTGATGTAGAAGCAATTACAATCCCATCTACGACCCCCGAAGCCAGATTTCTCAGTGCCTGTTTTTCCATCTTGAGGCAGTCCCTTGTATTGGAAATGACCAGATTGTATCCCTGCTTTGATATCACATCATCTACATCTTCAATAAGTGCAGCAAAAACAGAGTTTGTAATATCCGGTACAACAAGTCCTATCATCATTTTTTTTCCGGTACGAAAAGTCCTGCCAGACGCATCTGGTGAATACCCCAATTCTTCTACTGCATCCATGACTTTTTTTCTGGTCTCTTCGGATACAAAACGTGTATGATTCAACACATGCGACACTGTAGATATAGAAACATTGGCTTTTTGAGCCACATCTGTAATCTTTGCTTTCATATACATTCACTCTCTGTTTCTGTTAATTTTATATGGACTATATGATTTCCTGTCAGACTATATGGTATAAAATCAACCTTTTCATCATCCAGTATAACACATTCGACAGTTCCAGTTCCACTTATTTTAACAGTTAATTTTGCCGATTGATAATTCAGATTCTGTATTTCAATCTCTTTAAATATTTCTGGAACACACGGATTAAATCTCATGCCCTGTTCATCATAACTAATTCCGAAAACACCATATAAAATCTGAGCTGCAAACCCGCAAGCATGCCAAAGTTGTCCGGGCCATCTCCAGGATTTTCCTGTATCCGCTTCAAGAACTTCATGGAGCGGGGCCGGGTCTTCAAGGATCTGGTGAACGCTCTGAAATAAGGCCAGGCCGCCCCCGCATACAATGGCGGGAAGGGGGCGTGATGGCCATGATCTGGCGCGGATTTTACTTCTACCGCCGGCGGATGGACCGCCGGCGGGTGCTGCGGGCCCTGGCGTTTCTGCTGATGGCTCTGGCGCTGACGGTGCTCTTCATCGCCGCCACCCAGATGCGGCCTCTGCTGGAGAGCATGGCCACCACCCGGGTGTCCAACACCGTTACCCGCATCGTCAGCGAGGCCGTGTATGAGGCCATCGAGAAGGGCGAGCTGCAGTACGACGGCCTGGTGTCCTTTGAGAAGGACACGGAGGGCCACATCACCGCTGTGCAGAGCAACATGGCGGCCTTCAACCACCTGCAGGCGGAGATTCTGGACACGGTCCTGACCCGCATCAGCCAGGTGCCCACCGGGGACCTGTCCATCCCCATCGGCAGCCTGACGGGTTCGACGCTGCTGGCGGGACGGGGGCCCCGCATCACCGTGCGGATGGAGTCCGTGGGGTCGTCGGAGGCGAACTTCCGCAACGCCTTCACCTCCGCCGGCATCAACCAGACCAAGCATCAGATCATCCTGACGGTGGATGTCTCCGTCAGCGTTCTGCTGCCGGGGTTCCGCACCGCCACCAAGGTGTCCAATTCCTTCATCGTGGCGGAGACGGTGATCGTAGGCACGGTGCCGGACACCTACACTTATTTCTCCACAGATCCGGATACGTACGAGGAGGATCTGAAAGACTACATTCTGAACAACAGCTGAGAAGGGAGCACACCCTATGGACTACCGCGAGGAAATGAAGCAGCTGCGGGACTTTTTGAACCAGCAGAGCTATCTGTACTATGTTCTGGACGCGCCGGTGATCCCGGATTACGAGTACGACCGGCTGAACCGGCGCCTGGAGGAGCTGGAGGCTGAGCACCCCGAGGAGATCACCCCGGACTCTCCCACGCAGCGGGTGGGAGACAAAATCCTGGAGGGCTTTGAGACCTATGAGCATCCGGTGCCGCTGGAGAGCCTGCAGGACGTGTTCAACGCAGAGGAGGTCTCGGAGTTCCTGGATCGGATGCGGGAGGCCCTGGGGGACGGCGCCGCCTACTCCGTGGAGCCCAAGGTGGACGGCCTGTCCGTGGCCCTGGAGTATCGGGACGGCGTGTTCGTCCGGGGCGCCACCCGGGGCGACGGCCGGGTGGGGGAGGACGTGACGGAGAACCTCAAGACCATCCGCGCCATCCCCATGCAGCTGCCGGAGAAGCTGCCCCGGCTCATCGTCCGGGGCGAGGTCTATATGTCCCGGGCGGTGTTCGCGGAGATCAATGCCCGCCGGGAGCTGGAGGGCAAGCCCCTCATGGCCAATCCCCGGAACGCCGCCGCCGGGTCCCTGCGGCAGCTGGACCCCAAGATCTGCGCGGAGCGGAAGTTGGATATCCAGGTGTTCAACCTCCAGCTGGCGGAGGGCAAGACCTTCCAGAACCACTCGGAGACCCTGGACTACATGGCCTCCCAGCACTTCAAGGTGATCCCCCACAAGACCCTCTCCGACCCGGCGGAGATTCAGGCGGAGATCGACCGGATCAACGAGGAGCGGATGGACTACCCCTTCGACATCGACGGGGCGGTCATCAAGAGCGACCACCTGGCGGACCGGGAGCGGCTGGGCTCCACCGCCAAGTTCCCCAAGTGGGCGGTGGCCTTCAAGTACCCGCCGGAGAAGAAGTTCTCCGTGGTCCAGGACATCGTGGTGCAGGTGGGCCGCACCGGCGTGCTGACGCCCAAGGCGGTGCTGTCCCCGGTGCGGCTGGCGGGCACCACCGTCACCAACGCCACCCTCCACAACCAGGACTTCATCACCGAGAAGGACATCCGCATCGGCGACACGGTGCTGGTGCAGAAGGCGGGGGAGATCATCCCGGAGATTTTGAGCGTGGACTTCGACAAACGCCCGGAGGGCACGGTGCCCTACACGCTGCCGGACGCCTGCCCGGTGTGCGGCGCCCCAGTGGTCCGGGACGAGGACGGCGCGGCCCTGCGCTGCACCGGCGCGGAGTGCCCGGCCCAGCTGCTGCGGAACCTCACCCACTTCGCCAGCCGGGACGCCATGGACATCGACGGCTGCGGTCCGGCGGTGATCCAGCAGCTGATCGACTCCGGGCTGATCTCCAACGCCGCGGACCTGTACAGCCTCCACGCCGCGGACGTGGCCAAGCTGGACCGGATGGGGGAGAAGTCCGCGGAGAACCTGATCCGGGCCATTGAGAACTCCAAGGCCAACGACCTGAGCCGCCTGCTGTACGGCCTGGGCATCCGGCAGGTGGGGGAGAAGGCCGCCAAGACCCTCGCCGCCCACTTCGGCTCCATGGACGCGCTGATGGCCGCCACAGAGGAGGCGCTGACGGAGATTCCCGACGTGGGCGGCATCACCGCCCGGTGCATCGCGGACTACTTCCGGGGCGACCAGGCGAAGGACCTGATCCGCCGCCTGAAAGAGGCGGGGGTGAACATGGAGAGCACCGCCCAGCCCACCGGGGACCTGCTGGCGGGATTGACCTTCGTCCTGACCGGCGAGCTGGAGGCCGCCTCCCGCAAGGAGGCCGGGGAGAAGCTGGAGGCTTTGGGGGCCAAGGTGTCCGGGTCCGTGTCCAAAAAGACCGGCGCCGTGGTGGCCGGAGAGGCCGCGGGCAGCAAACTCCGGAAGGCCCAGGAGCTGGGGGTGCCGGTTCTCAGCGAGGAGCAGTACCGGGTGCTGGTGGACGAGGTCCCCGGCGACAAGGCGGAAATCCTGGCCCTGCTGGGCCGGGACGAGGCGGCAAAAGAAGCGGAATAAACAGGGAAGCGGGGGCTCACGCCCCCGCTCTTTCGGCTTGTGTGCAGGCTGCGCTGCGATGCGTGCCCGGCGGGCGTACCGTCAGCAGGGGTCATCGATCTGGATCATGAATTTTGTGACGTATTCCTCCGGGCTGGAGATCGCAAATTCGTTCAATCCAAGCTCGTAGGCAAAGCCCGTCAGTGTCAGATGCTGCCGGCGGGCATAGTCGATCATTTTTTGGTACATGGCGGGCGCCTTGTCCCAAGGTCCCTTCTGATAGCCGCAAAGATACCGCCCCGCCGGCCTGACGAACGTATGCGGACCGGATGCGCTGCCGGACGAATAGGTAAACAGCCCGTCGTATGTTTCAAAGGACCCGGCGGTGACTTTGTCCAGGGAGAGGAAGCTCCCGATTCCCATGCGTATCTGCTCAATGCCCCATTGACTTTTCAAATCGGTAAAAAGCCGGGATAAATCGTCTCCGGAAAAATCATACGGCAAAACAGAAATTTTGACCGCGCCGCACTCCTCGACCCTGATTTCCTCATCCGGCAGGCCCTCGCAAAGACGCACCTGCGCTTTTTTGGTCTTCAGTATGTTCCGCGCGCGCTTCAGCCTTCGTATCTCCAGATCGATTTCCGCCTCTTTCCGATCTGCGATCTGCAAAAACTTTTCCGGAGCAGGATGCTTACAGTAGTCCGCAATTTCCGCGATGCTCATATTCAACTCTTTCAGCATACGGATATACTCAAAAACAATGCTCTGTGATGCGTCGTAATAGCGGTAACCGTTTTCCCCCTTTTGGCAGGGGGAAAACAGGCCGATGTCGTCATAATAATGCAGCGTTCTCCGATTGACACCGTGCAGTTCCGCAAACTGGGCGGTGGTCATTTTTACAGTGTTTTGCCTCATCACAAAATAGCTCCTTTTCCGGTATTGACATTACAGCTGCTGTAAGGACTATTATACGGGGTATCCGAGACCAATACCAGGGGGAATATCATGGAGATGCAAATCAGAGAATATCAGAAACAGGACTTTCAGCCCTTAAAGGAAATCATCCGAAGCACGTGGCACTATGATGAGTTCAGCAGTCCCGAAACGGCTTCCAGGCTGGCGGAGGTTTTTCTGCGCAGCTGCCTGACAAATTACACCTTTTCACAGGTGGCCGTACTTGACGGAACTGCGGCAGGGATCATTTTGGTAAAGAACAACAAGGATCACAGATGCGCCCTCTCTGCCAGATTTCAGCAAATCCTGTCCATTGTGAAGCTGTATGCGTCCAAAGAGGGAAGGGCAGTCTCTCAAATCTTCCAAAACGTCAATGAGATCGATGAGCAATTGCTGCGCGGCTGCAAAAAGACCTATCCGGCGGAATTGGCTCTGTTTGCTGTCCGTTCATCCTGTCAGGGAAAGGGCATCGGCAAAAAGCTGTTTCATTCCGCGCTTGCCTATTTGAAACAGCAGGGATTGGATGAATTCTACCTGTTTACAGATACCAGCTGCAACTACGGCTTTTATGAACACCAGGGCATGTGCCGCCGCGGCCAGAGAGAGCATCTTTTCCAGATAAACGGGCAGACCGTAAGCATGAATTTCTTTCTTTATGACCGCGCAACGGTATTTCATGACGCTGCGGGCTGCAATTTTTGAAATTGTATTAACTGCATAAAAAATAATTGTTTTTTTGTGCAGTTCATCAATATTCTGGAGCGAGTCACTCCGAAACATTATCCAGTTCGGCCATAGACACCGGCGGCTCTGCGTGGTATCTTTGTTAAGCACCAGCCGGGAAGGCTGGGAGTCTGATACAGAAAGGATGTGTTTCCCATGCGACTGCGTTCCGAAGCGGACGTGCAGGAGTTCCTGGACGCCGTCAGCCAGTGCGGCGGCGACGAGGCCGCGGCCGCCCGCATCGTCAACCGTCCCGGCACGAGCGAGCATCAGCTCGGCCTGTGCGCCGACATCACGGATAAGTTCTACGAGGTCAAGACGCGGGACCTCGAAAAGACCGCGCTCTACCAGTGGATGTACGCCCACTGCCAGGACTATGGCTTCATCCTGCGCTACCCCGCCGACAAGCAGGACATCACCGGCGTCATGTATGAGCCGTGGCACTTCCGCTACGTCGGCAAGGAGGCGGCCGCGTACATCATGGGCAACGGCCTCTGCCTCGAGGAGTTCCTCGACCTGTACAAATGAATCTGACCGGGGCGCTTCCTGCAGGAAGCGCCCCGGGTTTGTGCGTTTTGCTGCAAAATTTTAGGCAAAATCTGTAGGAATTGTGAAAACCTTCGCTTGTAATCTTGCATTTTCTCTGGTAAACTATAAGTAACTGAAAAAGAAAGGAGCGTGATAACGTTATGCGTACCAATCAAGTCCAGGACCTGGACGACCTGATCTTCTCGGATGTCAGCTGGGAACCCAGCAGCAAGTGAGAAGCCATAGAGCCGGATGACGCCACGCCATGTGCGTGGATTTTTTATATTTAAAATGCGATTCCCAGCCGGCCTCCGCGCGAAAAATGGTTGCAATTTTCGCAGCCGTGTGCTACGAATAGAGCACAACCAAAAAGGAGGCTGATCTCTATGGCATTCATCCGCAAGCTCCCCGATGTGCCCGAGCGCCTTGAGCACCTCAAAGGCGGTGCCGGCCATCTTGAGCGCTATGCGCTCCTCTCCCCGGAGGAGATGCTCGGCGCCGGCACGGTCTGCGCCCGCATGGTGCTGCAGCCCGGCTGCGAAGTCGGCGAGCATACCCACCACGGCAACTATGAAGTGTACTACTTCCTCTCCGGGCACGGTGTTTACCGCAGCAACGGCGAAACGACGACCGTGGACGCCGGCACCGTGACCTTTACGGGCGACGGCGAAAGTCACGCCCTGCGCAACGACGGCCCGGAGCCGTTGGAGTTCATGGCCTTTGTGCTCAATCTCCCCGCGCAGGCATAAACGACGGAAATGAAAAGCCTTCCCTTTCATGGGAAGGCTTTTCTGATGTGTGTGCCCCTCAGGACAGATCCGCTTTGCACTACCGGTCGCGCAGGAAAAGCCTCCCCTGCGTAAGGGAGGTGGCGCGGCGCTCTGCGCCGTGTCGGAGGAGCTGCAGATACCGGCTTTGGTGCGAGATTTTGCGTGTCAATCCCTCAGTCAGCCTGACGGCTGCCAGCTCCCTTTGCACAAGGGAGCCAAGGGTGCGGGACGGCCGCGCTGGGGAAAGGAAGGGTCAGCCAGAAAAAGGGGCTGCCCAGCAGATAGAAGGAATAGGAGCCGATGAAGTTGGCGCCGAGATCGGTGTTCCAGTTCCAGAAAATATCCCCAGAGCGCACGCAGTCGTGAGCCAGTTGATAGAAAGGGATCTGCTGGACGTTGAAGTCCCCGTAATAGATGAAGTACCCCCTGCCGTAGATAATAAAGGGAATAAACAGGGCGGCGGCGACGGCCAATGCCAGAAAGAAGGCCTGCTTGGCACGGCTTTTGGGCTTTTGGAGCTGATGTGTCATGGCTAATCCTCCGCTATCGCAAAATTCAGCCGTCTCAGGCCGGAAAATAGGGGAATACCTGTGGGGCGCAAGGGCGCCATGGGGCGAAAAGCTCTGGAATCAGTATACCAAAATTTACCGAAAAAGGAAAGAGGGGAAATTCTCCACGCTGGTTTCGGTCACAAATTCCTGAGGCCGATAATATATCCTTAAAAATTTATCATTTTGTGACCATAGGTGAACTGTGTGACATAAAAAATTGGAAAATTTTGCTTACCAACAAGCCGGGGCGGGTTTACTTGAAGAGGCGCGGATGGTATAATATAGAAAACCCGGAGGGTTTTCTAAACAAAAATACTGTCGCTGGGAGGCAGCTCCCGGTGCTGGCGC
>OLGD01004534.1_pt1 | contig 11335 bp, 9 predicted proteins | sample 1605311 | NCBI WGS metagenome assembly OLGD01 (sample SAMEA3888917, study PRJEB22519) | human gut metagenome | biome: human gut; feature: human-associated habitat; material: faeces | place: Denmark | collected 2010 | reverse complement strand
TGCCGCAGGGTTCGCAGCCCCATGCGTGGTCGATGAGAATTTCTGCATCCACGCCAAAAATCTCATACAGACGATCTTCCCCATGGATTGAAAACCGTGCCAAGTCCCCCATGGTATAGATGCCGTGGGCTTCCAGCCGTTTGACGGTGCCGGGACCGGTCATCCAGAAATCCGTCAGCGGGCGATGGTTCCACAGCAGATACCGGTAGGACTGCTCGTCCAACTCCGCAATGCGGACACCGTCCTTGTCCGCAGGGATGTGCTTTGCTACGATGTCCATGGCCAACTTTGCAAGGTAGAGGTTGGTGCCGATGCCTGCCGTTGCGGTGATTCCAGTGTTGTACAGCACCTCCCGCACCATGGTCATGGCAAGCTCGTGGGCGCTCATGTGGTAGTAGGGCAGATAGCCCGTCACATCAATGAAAACCTCGTCAATGGAGTAGGGGTAGATATCCGCCGGGGACACATATTTGAGGTAGGTCTTGTAGATTTGGGTGGACACATCCAGATACCGCTGCATCCGGGGCGGCGCAACGATGTAGCTCAACCCCAGTGCAGGGTCTGCGTTCAGGGCGTTGGCATCGAAAGAGGTGCTGGCAAAGTGGTACTTGCCATCCTCTCCCCGGACCGTCTTTTTCTGCCGGATAGCAGTTTGCAGCCGCTGGGCGTTGACCTCTTTCACCCGCTGGACGGCTTCAAACAGCCGCGCTCTGCCGGGTATCTTGTATGCTTTTAAGGAGGGCGACACCGCAAGGCAGATGGTCTTTTCGGTGCGGGATGCGTCTGCCACCACCAGATTAGTGGTCAGAGGGTCCAGATGGCGGTCTACGCACTCCACCGAGGCATAGAAACTTTTCAGGTCGATTGCCAGATAGGTGCGCTGCGCTGCCATGATTCAGCCCTCCTTTGTGTTATTTGGTTTCCACCTCCACGAACCATCTGCCGAACCGGGATGGAAACCGTGGGTCGGAACGCTCGAAAAACAGGTGCCGCTCCTGCCCCTTTACCATTACAGTATAACAGTCGCCGGGCATATCGGCAATGGTATTTGCAGGGCGAAAGTCCCGCACCTGTTCAATAGGATATGTCCGGCCATCGCCCCATGTGATCTGCCGGGGCTGCATATAGCCAGTCGCGTCAAAATCAGAGTTCACCTTCACATAGACCTTTTCCGTTTTGCGGCGGCAGTTCCGATTCATTCCTCACAGCTCCTTTGCAAAAAAGTAACAACTATTTATTTTATTATAATAAATCCTTACGCTGTTTTCAAGATGGAACACTATTTTATCTGTGATATAGACAACAAAAAAGAGTGACAGCATTCAAACCAAAACGCTGTCACTCTTTTTCTTGTTTACAGTTCTCCCAGAATCTTCAAAAACTCATCAAACCGATAAGCACCCTCCAGATGGAGGTCTTTATTCTGGAACACCATGTAATAACGATACTGGCTCCCGGCTGCATTCTGCCATGCACGGCCCAGTTTGATCTTTTCACGGGATTCAGCATTTTCCAACTGGTCGCCCTTGGTTTCCACCAGCAGCACCTTTCCGCTGTTGGTCATTACGATAAAGTCCGGGTAGTGGTTGCGGAAAGCGTTCAGGCAGAACGCATTCCGTCCGCTGGTGGGATTGCGGTGCCACCAACGTACACTGTCAATGCCAGTCAGTGCCATTGCCATATCGTACTCGAAATTATCGTCTAACTCGCACTCCTGCTTGTACAGGCTCTTTGTTAGGGAGGAAGCCTTGCCGGACAGGGTGATATGTGATGTCAGCTTGAACCGAGGTTCGGTGACGATCTTGCCTACCTCCAGCCAGTTGTAGAAGTTCTCCCTTGCGGTCTCCTCTTGCAGCTTGATGATGTAATCGCAGATCTTATTGGCAAAGTTGACAGGCATCTGTTCCAGCGCATCCAACTGGTCTTGGTTCATGCCGTCGATGATGTAGTCCACATAACGCTGCAATTCCGTATCGTCCACGGCGTTCAGCTTCTTCTGGCGACTCAAGGTGGTGTGGATGATGTTGCGGCACAGTTTCAGCCGGTTCTCGCCCGGCATCAGAGGAAACTGCTGCCCGATAAACTGCTGATACTGGGATTCCATTTTGGACGCACGGGGCGTACCATCGCCGTCCAGATCGACCTGTGCCAGATTGTTGTCCAGATGGTCGAAGTCGATGTTGCTGGGCTTGCCCTTCAAAGTGAAGTTGCTTAGCAGATTCTCCTTGGTCAACTCCTGCGTATCACTGGGCATCAGGATACTCTGGGGGATCTTCAGGCAGAATTTAGGCAAGATGAGTTGTTCGATCTCGTCGGAAAACTCTGCTTTGACTTTTGTTTGTCCAACCATTTTCTGCGCCTCCTGCGGTAAGTCGCTGGCAGGGTCGTCCTTGTGCTGCTGCAAGGCAGTTTCAAAGGCGACAATTTCCTTTCCGGCTTGTGCCAGAATGTTCTGCACTGCCGGTGCGATCTTTTGGGGTTCGGTGGTGGAGTTGACGCACACCGGGTCCAGCCGCACCGTGTCCGGGTCATCAAAAATATCCTGCGGCTCCTCCGCAGGTACCGGGGGCGTGACGATAAAGGTGGTCTGCTGAGCCGCAGGCAGCGGTGCCGGCACAGGAGTTTCCTCCTGTGCCCGGTAGTCCTGATCGGTAAAGCCTGCATTATTCAAGCCCTTTACAATGCCATCTAGTGTGTGCTTAAAGTCCGCAGAGGAGGTCAGCACATAGGACATATTCAAAGCCGGGACCGGGTGCTTTCGGGTATAGGGCAGGCGCAGGATGCGCCCAACGATCTGCTCCACATCCACCTGACTGGTGCGGTTTGCCAGCGATGCAAGGATGTAGGCAAAGGGGCAGTCCCAGCCCTCCTTCAATGCGTTGACCGTGATAATAAATCGGATGGGGCAGTTGGGCGAGAGCAGGTCTGCATTTTTCAGCTCGTTGATGTCGGCGGTCTTAATGGCGATTTGCTCTGCCGGAATGCCATTCTTTACAAGGATGGTGCGTATCTTCTCAAAGGTGGCAGCGTCCTCCTTGCCCTTGGGCTGTGCCTGAAATAGCACGATGGGGCGAATGTAGCAGCCGCCGTTGCGGTATTCTGCCATAGCCTGCGCTTCCAGAATGCTCTGCATCTGGACGGCGTTGTTCAGCACATCCAACTGGTTGTTGCGGTTCATTACGAACACCGGCAGCTTGACCATGTTCTCCCGGCGCAGATGAATGGCATCCACAATGGAGATCAGGTTGCTTTCCTTGGTGGGAGTAGCGGTCAAGTCCAGCACAAAACGGGGGTTGAAGTCCCGGAGCATCTGCTTGCTCAGGGTACTGCGGGCATGGTGACTCTCATCCACGATCACCACCGGACGAAGCTGGTTGATGATCTGCAGCAGGGCGGTGGGGTCGGCATCCTCCACTGGGTGGGTGGGAGTGCCCAGAGCCTGCGCCAACTGCGCCAGACTGCTGTTCTCCTGCCGTGCCTTGAGCTGCTCTTTTTTGCCCCGGAAGGAATCGTAGGACAGCACCAGAATGGAAAGCTGCTCGGTAATGGCAGAGATGTTGAACCGTGTAGCAGACAGCAACTGGTCTTTGGTGTAGATCTCCACCCGGCTGTTGAACGCCACATCAATTTTCTGGCGGTAGGGGTGTGCCGGATTCCGCAGGGCAGCAAGGGTCTGGGTGAGGATGGCATCCGAGGGTACCAGCCAGACCACCACACGCTGCTGCATCACCCCCAGTGCGTGGAAGATCGGCTCAATAGCGTTGGCTGCAAGGAAGGTCTTACCGCCACCGGTGGGCACTTTCAGGCAGACATTTGCCACGCCCGGCAAAAGATCCTGATACCGGGGCATTCCGCCCGGTCCCACCGGAACGTGCTTTTCTTCCCACAGTCGGCGGTAGGCGGTTTCGATGCTGCCTGTCTGCATCAAAATTTCAAGATACCGTTCAAGGTCACGGATTACGGCTCTTTGATAATTTTTCAATTCCATTTTTGCCGTCCTCCTTACACCCGCACAATATCACGGGGAATCTTTTTGAACGTAATGCCAAGTTGCTGCAACTCCTGTTCGCTCAGGGTGCAGCGGTCGGCGTAAATGATGTAGCCCTCTGCCTTTTCCGGGATGGTTGCCACAAAGTCGTAGTTCAGCACACAGACCTTCTGGGGTTCGTAGAAGAAATAGTAGGCGGTGCTGTTGTTCTCGCCAAGGAAATAAGGATTGCTGTTCTTGTGGTCAGGCAGTGGCTTTTTGGTTTCGGTATACCAGATGTAGTCTCTGATCTTCTCGGTGCCCACCTTTTCGTTCAGGTTGCCGCTGGGCAACAGCAACGGTTCGCCCAGTTCATAATAGCTGAAACTGCCGCCAGTGCCATCCACGGCGTTCTTGCCCTCGCCATAGCCATGGATGACCCGCTTGACACGCTCGGCGGTGATGGTGTCTGCATAATCGCCCATCTCCACCAGAATGAATTTGCGGTGTCCGCCATCGGCTTTGTTCATGTTAAGCACCGCATGGGCTGTGGTGCCGGAGCCTGCGAAGGAATCAAGGACAATCAGATGGTCATCTGAGAACATCTTAATCATGCGCTCAATGAGCGTGACCGGTTTTGGCGTATCGAAAACCAGTTTTCCGAAAATGCTCTTTATTGTATTACCGCCATCGTCGGTTGTGCCTGTATCTTTATAATTCCAAAGATCAACGGGAACCATGCCCGGCATCTCATTCTTATAGAGCTTCAACCGGGGAAATTTTGCAGTGCCATCATTGCCCCACCACAGACGATTTTCTTTAACATGACGAAGATGTTCTTCGTAAGAGTATTTCCATGCGTGTGTTGGATGAACGATTGTTCTCCCGTCTGGACTATGGATTTCATACGAAAGATTGGGGCGCGCTTCTTTTGTTGCCGGATTGACATACGATGCTGTCATCCATTCGCCGCGTGGATCATTATCAGGATTCGCATAGTTGGAATCGGCTTTTGCGGTTCGAGCTTCTTTTAAGACGGACAATTCATTTGACTTACGATAGCAAAGAATGCTGTCCTTGAGTGAATAGAACAATTTCGCATTATTGCTTCGGGTATATCTTTTTTCCCATGCAATATTGGCTAGGAAATTATTGATGCCAAAAATCTCATCACAAATTAGTCGCAAGAAAGATTGTTCGGTATCATCAATGCTGATGAAAATCACGCCATCATCTGCCAACAGCTTTTGAAGCAGCATCAGCCGGGGATACATCATGCAGAGCCACTTATCGTGACGGGTCAGGTCCTCGCCCTCTTTGCCCACCACTTCCCCCAGCCATTTCTGGATGTGGGGGTCGCTGACATTATCGTTGTAGCACCAGCCCTCGTTGCCGGTGTTGTAGGGCGGGTCAATATAGATGCACTTCACCTTGCCCTCATACTGCGGCAACAGGGCTTTCAGTGCTTCAAGATTATCGCCGTGGATAATCATGTTCTCACTGCCGTTGTTTTCGATATGCTGCCCCTGCTCATCAAAACTGTATTGCCGCTCCAGCACCCGGAAGGGAACTTCCTGATGATGGTTCACGACTTTATTTTTACCGATCCATTCCAAGGTTGGCATGGCGTTTTTCTCCAATCTAAAAATTTCAAACTGCGGACAAAAAGGACGCATTGTTGTGGCAAGCAGTGCAGACGTATATACATCTGCTTATTTTGCGCTGCAAAATGCTTGTTGGGGAGTGCCCCAAACCCCTTTGATCTGCATTTTTCCAATGCAGGCTGCGCGTCCCGGCGGGACGCTTTTTACCCTGTGATGCTCTCCGGGTCATTGAGGACTTGCATGAGGTGCGATGCGGCTTCTGCCAGAGAAGCATACTTCATCTGTTCCGGGACGGGTGCATTCAGAAGAGAAATGCCCCATTCCTGCATACAGTCCGCAAATTCCTTTTGCGCTAACAGTGCAGCATCCCGGCGCACCTCCGGGGTCACTGCGTCGTCCAAAACGTAGTCAACGTTAAATTTTCCGTTGCGGTCCTCGGTCAACTCCACCATGGAGTAATGCTCCTCCCAGTAGTGGCAATACCAGACCCTGCCGCCAATTTCCTCCATGTCGGAGCGCAGATCTTCTTCATCGCTCCATTGCGGAATCTCGGAAAGAATGCTTTGCAGCTGCTCATACGCTTGCTGTTCGGCTGGGGTGACTTTTTTGCAACGGTATTCCCGTTGGATGGTGCGCTGCCAGTACAATGCCAACTTCCCTTGTTTTGCCCGCTCGATCGCATCCTGAATGTCGGCTAAAATGCTGTACCGTGGTTCTCTCATTTTGACACCCCCGAATCAATTCTTTAGGAAACAATACATCCTATAAGAATGATTATAGCCGAAAGGAATGCAAAAGAAAAGCGCATCGGCTAAATTTCAGCCGATGCGCTTGAAAAGTTTGCGATTTATTCTTCGTTTGTGAGGTAGGGGAGATTGCTGATATAGGTATCCAGCAAATCGAGGGCTGCTTTTTTCTGGATGGGGGTCAAGCCTTCCAGTCGCTTGCGGATCTCGTCGTCGGTCACATGAGATGCACTGGGAACCAGATCACACAACAATGTGTCTGCGGAAATATTCAGAGCATTCAGAAGTTTAACAATGGTGGCAAGGCCGGGTTCCTTTAAGCCACGCTCTACCATGCCGATATAGTTGGAGGAAAGCTCGGATTTTTCCGCAAGTTGTTCCAGCGTCAACCCATGCTTTATACGCTGCTCCCGCAGTCTCTGTCCAAAAAGCTCTTTCATAGCGCAACCTCATCCTATCGTGTTCTTTACACTCCATAGGATACCTGTTAAACGCATAAACATACACAATCGAAAGAGATGAACAATTCCGTTAAAGATTGAACTAACAAAAAAAGATTGCCGGAAGCAGACCTCTTACGGTCAACTCCCGGCAATTTGTTCTTATCGAGCCTGCTCGTTCTCCTGTGCTGGCTTTTCTTCCGCAAAAAATCGTTCCACGTTTTTCTGTGCCCGAACCAGTCCCTGCATCTCATTCCGTGCCTTGCGGTAGTCCGGGTAGGCGGCTTTCTTCTTGGTCAGCAGTTCTGCAAACTCCGCATCCAACTCCTTGACCTTCGGCAGCTTTTGAAGCCCTGCTTCGTCAAAGGCAGCTTTCGCCGCCTTGTGCAGGGTGATCTCCTCCCGGTGGGCTTCCAGAAAGGCTTTGCTGTACCCTACTTTGCGGTAGGCATCATAGACCGGACGGGTCTTGGCATAGTTGATAATGTGGGTTTTCAGGACGGCGATTTCGGCCAACCTCGTTTCCGCCGCCTTGATGGAATTGCCCAGTTCATGATAGCGCTCAGTTGCCGCTGCTGCACGCTCTCGTAATTCCTCTGCGCTACCGATTTTCTGCTCCTGCAAGAACAACAGCGTCTTGGACATCTCCTTCAGGTTGAACTTGGTTGCCCACTTTTTGTAGCCAACGCTTTTGCCCTCTGCCATTTTCCCCTGAATGTCCACCAGCAACTGGAAGGGCTGCTCTTTGGGCTGCTTTTTCTGGTACGGCTGGTGCTTCGCCTTTCCCTCCAGCACCGCCTTGATCTCGTCCTCGCCATAACCGGTACCCAGTGTGCGGAAACGGATAAAGCGTTTCTGTCCCTTGCCCTTCACCGCCGTGTACTTGCCACGCTTCACCTCATAGCCCTGCTGCTCCAGCTTTTGCAGAAACGCTTCGTAATCCCCCGGCTTTTCTGCAAGGATGGTGTCGATGATTCCGCACAGGCGGTCACGATTGCTCTCTTTCGGCGGGTAGACAATGCGCTTTTGACGCTCCCGATAGGGCTTCTTTTCAATGACGGACAGCTGATGCTCTAAGCAAATCAGGTCACTCAACCGCTGCACTGCCAACGCCGAAAAGAAAAAATCCCGGAACTTCCTGCTGCCATCCAACGCTGTGGAGTTGAAGATCACATGGTTGTGGATGTGCTGCCGGTCCGTGTGCGTTGCCACTACAAAGGCGTGCTTGCCCTTGGTAAAGCGCATAGCCAGTTCGTAGCCCACCTTGTTAGCCTCCTCTGCGCTGATCTCACCGGGTCGGAAGGACTGCCGTATCTGATAAGCAATTACATCGCTTTTCTGCCTGCGTCCGTTCACAAGGTCGTACTGCCGCTTGGTAAGCATAAACTCTTCATCTGCCGTCAGGGTGCTGCAGGCATAGCTGCTGACATACTGTCCCTGCTCGGTCTTGTCCGGGTTTTCGATATAGTCCGTGCGATTTTTCAGGCAGGCCGCAACGGTCATGCCTTTGTTTTTGTGGAGCGCAATCAACCGTGTTGCTGCCAGTGCCATCACCTCCTACAAAAAGAAAATGCCGCACATCGGCGGCATCAAGATTATTTGGATAACTTTTCGTGATCGGCAGCACCTGCCAGATACATGGCTTCCTGCCGAACACTCTCTAACTCGTTGCTGATTGCATCCAATTCCAGATAGAGGCTCCATGCTTCTTCGCCGATAAGAGCTTTCAACGCAATCTCTGCGGCAATCTTTTTCTGGATCAGTGCACGATATTCATCATCGTCTGCAAGTTGTCGTTGCAGAATATCTTTCAGATTTTCCCAATAATAGTCGGTCATAGCATCTGTGTCCATCTAATCCCTCACAATCCGGCAACCCAGCCATTAAAACGCTCCGCAGCATCCACGATCAAAGCCCCCATGAAGATCAGCGCAAAGCAGCCAAACTCTGCCACCAGCAAGATCAAAAACTGCAGCCACTCCTGACAATAGAGAGTATAGAGGCCGCAGCCGAAAATATACAGCATGGGCAGTGCCAGCACAAACGCCGACAGGTTCAGCGTCCATTTCAGCATCAGTACCAGAAATGCACTCAGGAGAACCACAGGAAACAGGAGAACCCTTGCTACGAATTTCATATTGACACCGCCTTTCTGCTTTCAGTATATGGATAGGGCATGAGCCTGTCAATGGTGTTGCCGCCTATGTACCCCCGCAGCCCTCCAACTGCGGGGAGAAATTTAGAGATCAGCCAGCCGGGAAAGAATCTGCCGACCAATGTCGATCAGTTCATCCAGCCGCTGCCGCAGGTCCTCCATGTCTGCAGCATAGACCCGACCATTTTCATTGGCGGCTTTGGCGTACTGGTTCAGATTGTTGCTGCACATCTGCAAGAGATATGCCATGCGCCGCAGTTGCGGCAGGTCAAGGCTCAGGCAGTAACCGTCCAGTGCCATTTTACGGATATAGGCACTCAGGCTGCGGATGCCCATGCCCAGCATCTTTTCATAAATGCGGCTTTTCTCAGCTTTTGTGGTTCTCAGGATAATGATTTCATCCCGCTTTTCCTTCACCGGGCATCACCGTCCTTGTCGTAATAACTGCGGAAGGGCTTCGCCGGCTCCGGCTTGTCGGATTTTTCTTCCAGAGCCGCCAGTACCGAGGGGCGGCGAGAGACATTCTCCTGTTCTTCCTCGTCCTGTTCCGGCTCATGGCTCTTTTCGTCCACATCCAACTGAGCGTTCAGTTCCGCAAGCCGTGCGGACTTCTCTGTCAGTTCTTCCTCCTGTGGGAAGGGCTTTTCCACTTCGATTTGCGCCGCTGCCTGCTGCTGATGCAGAGTGGCTAGTTCATTCTCAGCAGAGTTAATGCGCTCCGGGAAGTTGTTCAGCGAATTATCCAGACGAATAATGTTGCCCAGAGGGTCGGTGCCCAGTGCTACCGGGTACCTCCGCTGACCCTTCAGAATCGCCTGATATTCGCTGCGGAAGGTATCGAACCGCAGAGACAACTCAAAGCCCCGGTAGCTGCCGATCACTTTTTCTTCGGCGTTGGGCAGTTCGGAGCAGGCAAGCACCAGACGCTCACCGGCGGTCTTTTTCTCATCGTAGGTCACGCCCTTGATGGTCATACCGCAGAAACCCTCTTGCACCTGCGGATGGGCGGCGGCAAGCTGTGCGTCCGCTTTCACCCCAGCAATATAGGCGCTCGTTTCCTGAATGTCTGCCGGGAACTTGGTCAGCAGCTTGTCTTGCAAGCGGAATTTCTGGCTCTGGTGGTCGGCTTTCAGCACCTTCAGCTTTGCCACCTGCACATCCAAATCCATCTTCTCCTTGATGAGCGGATTTCCGGCGCACAGTGCCTTGATCTCCGCATAAGAAAGCGCCTGCTCGTCCACGTCTTCACAGGAGCGCACCGGGGATTTAGAAGTCATGATTTGGCTGATAAATCGCTGTTTGTTTTCCAAAGTTTGGAACAAATAACTGTCAAATGTCCCTTCCGTAACGTAATTGAACACCTTGACTTCCTTATTCATATTGCCCTGCCGGATGATGCGACCATTGCGCTGGGTCATGTCGCTGGGCTTCCAGCCAACATCCAGATGATGCACCGCCACAAGCCGGGATTGCACGTTAGTGCCGGCTCCCATTTTTGCAGTGCTTCCGAGCAAAACTCGCACATCGCCGGATCGTACTTTGGAGAACAATGCCGCCTTTTTCGCTTCGGTGTCGGCGTTGTGGATGAACTCGATCTCGTTTTCCGGCACTCCGGCAGCGATCAGCTTTTTGCGAATGTCATCGTAGACGTTGAAATTGCCATCGTTCTTTGGTGTTGAGAGGTCGCAGAACAAAAGTTGGGTCAGCTTCTGGTCTTTGCCTTCCTCCCAGATCTTCAGCGCGTTCTGAACGCATACGTTCAGCTTGCTGTTGGGGTCGTCCGGCAGCATGGGGTTCATCAGGCGCACATCCAAGCCGATCTTTCTGCCGTCGTTTGTGACGCAGAGCATATTGTCCACGGAGGCATCTACTGCACCGGAGTGGATTTCTGCAGCACGTTTGCTCAGTTCCTGCACCATTTCCTTTTGAATTTCGGACGGCTTTGCCACCACGGTTTCAAACTTTGCGACCGGCACAGGCAGATGAAGCTGGTCAGATGTTTTAATGTCCGCAACCTCCTTGAACATGGACATCAGTTCCGGCAGATTGAAAAACTTGGCAAATCTCGTTCTCGCCCGATAGCCTGTACCTTCCGGGGCAAGTTCGATGGCCGTGGTCGTCTCGCCAAAGGTAGATGCCCAGCAGTCGAAGTGGGTCAGCTTTTTCTGTTGCAAGGTGCTGTATTGCAAGTACCGCATGACCGTGTACAACTCGGTCATGGAATTGCTCACGGGCGTGCCCGTGGCGAACACCACGCCACGCCCGCCGGTGATCTCGTCCAGATAGCGGCACTTGCCGAACATATCGCTGGATTTCTGGGCTTCGCTGGTGGATAATCCTGCGACATTTCGCATTTTTGTGGTCAAAAAGAATGTGCAGCACCTCTGCGGCTGCGAAGCAGTCCGCAGAGTAGTCTGCTTTGT
>OLGD01004529.1_pt1 | contig 11349 bp, 8 predicted proteins | sample 1605311 | NCBI WGS metagenome assembly OLGD01 (sample SAMEA3888917, study PRJEB22519) | human gut metagenome | biome: human gut; feature: human-associated habitat; material: faeces | place: Denmark | collected 2010 | reverse complement strand
TGTTTTCCTATATAAATAATGAAAAAAATCAAGGCGAGAGTAGAAATTAGAATACCATCTTTTATTCCGGGAGGAACGTATGTGAAATTTATGGTATTTTTACCTTTATCTCCTTTTACTGCCATGAACGAAATATTTGTTTTTATAATTTCTCTTTTTTCTCCGTTAACGGTTGCCGAGAATCCCGAATCGTACGGAACAATGAAAAAAATAAGATTTTCTTTAGGTAAATTAATTTCGGCAGTGAATCCGGATGAGTTTCCGTGAAATGAAGAACATACGATTTCATTTCTTTTTCGGGAAAGCTGCGCAACATCCATACTGGTGTCTATTTTTGTATATTGAAATAATGAGCGGTATTTTTCCCAATCCTGTTTTTCAAGAACGATAGAGGACAAGAGAATGTTACATCGATTTTTTTGAGGATCGGTCTGATGTATCGAGTTGAATTCTGTCCGGTTTATAGCTCTGTCGTAAGTAAATCCGAAAGGAATAAAATTTTGATTTTCGTATATTTCAGATTTGTTGTTCTTCTTTTTTAATCGGAATCCTTCGGGAATATATTTTGTGTTAAAAGGTACATATCTGTAAAAGTAACGTACCGATAATAATGCATCGGTATATTCCCGGTTTTTTAATGACGGTTCGTTGGTGGGGCTTTTTATATTTTCTATATATCCCGAAATGCTTATGAAATCTGCATGAGAACGACTTTGCAAACTGTGGAATACCGATATTGCAGGTTCATTTTGATATAACCCCATATTCATGTGGTTTGCCGGATCGAAGTCTATCCGATATTCATATTGGGGAGATATATTATGAATAGAGTCAGTCAGAAAAACGGTTAAACTCTGATCGCTGTTGTTGACTCCGTCTATCCGGTTATTTATTTCGACAAAGCTTCCCATATTTATTGCAGAAGCAAGACATGTGATAAACAGTAGATTTTTGGAGGATATACGATAATTGATTATGACGAACAGTAAAAGATAATTTATTATGGTCAAAATGGTTGAATATCCTGATATCAGTTTATTCGTGTCGGTATATCTTCCGAACCAATTTGTCCATCGAGATGAGAACATCTCTCCGAACCACCCTTTTTCGCAGATAAATTGTCCTGAAATAAAAGGAACGGTAATCAGAATGAGGAATGTGAGAATATATAAGAAATATTTATGAGAAATGGGATTATACAGTTTATCGGGGTGCGACAATATGTTTATTGTAGAAAGTGCTAAAATAAGAGACAAAGCGTACCACCAACGGGTATATGAATAGTTGCTCCACAGGTTGAAAGAGGCATTTAACGGTGCGATCAGAGAAATAATGACCAGACATATCAGAAGTTGAGACAACCAGTTACGGGGATGCTGCCGAATGAATGAAACTGCCAGTATTGCGCCTGTGATCGGTAGAAAAGCACCTATTGAACTCTAGTTGAGAATTTGGGGATAAAAGGCAGAGATTTCAAGACTTCCTGCCGGCATGAATAAGGCCCTGAGACGTTCTAATATGTTGAATATGCCTGTTTTGAATTTCCAAATCCTATCGACTCTCGGAGCTTCTGAGATTTTATACCATGCCGGAAGTATCAGAAATGCAGTTAATAATATTCCTAAAATTCCTTCGATGAGTATTGCCGAATAATCGTTTCGTTTATTGCCAGCCCAATCTCCCGATTTGAATCTGAAGAGAGCATAAATTACGATAAATATTCCTGAAGATACGAAAAAATAATAATTGGTGAGCAGGTTGATGAAAACGGCAAAGGTCAGTAATCCCGGAATCCGTTTCTTTTTGTAGAGTCGTAATTCCAAAGCTGTCGGAATTAAGGGAAAAAGTGCTATAACATCGGTAAAATGATTAAATTGCATATTTAGAATCGTAAACGAGGAGAATGTATATAGCAGCGATATAATTGCATATATGGGTTTCTTTATAAAAATTCTGAAATAGAGAAAAGAGGTAATTCCGCAGACGAAAAATTTTAATAAAATTGAAACGGTAATTCCTTGTAGGATATGGTTTTCAGGAAATAAGGTGGCTATCCAGACAAATGGACTTCCCACAGTATAAAAGGCATATCCTCCTAAAAAGTTGTCTCCTAAAAATGAACTCCAACTCCAGTAGGGCATCCCCGTTGAGAACATTCGTTTAGTCTCAAGTATAAACGGTATTTGCTGAGTAATATAATCTGCTTTTGAGACAAAATATCCCCCATGTTGTATAATGGAGGGCAACATACCTGCAAATGCGGTTATTAGGCTTAATATACCTGATAATAGTACATTTACGAATATATTTATACGCCCGTGTTTTTCCATGGGAAGGCAAATTTATAATTCTTCTTGTTCCAGAATATTTTGTAACGTAAGAACCGCCTCTTCTACCGTTTTTATATGGGTGATAGATATAGATCGTTTTCCCTTGATTTCCCTCAGTTGGCACTGTCGGGGATTCTTTTGCAGATAACTTAATACTTTACCGAAAACAGGAGACTGAAAATAGCGGATGTTATTATCCGAAACAAAAAACAGATTCATCTTTTCCTGTTTCAATACTACTTTTTCCATACCTAACTGTTTGGCCAGTTGTCGGAGGGTAACGATACGGATAAGCTCTTTCCCTTCATGAGGTATGCGTCCGAACCTATCTTCCAGTTTTGCTGAGAATGCTTGTATGTCCGAGGCTCGTTCCATATTATCCAACTCCTGATAGAGGGAAATCCGTTCCGAGTCATTCGGGATGTAGCTGTTGGGAAATAATAGTTCCATGTCTGATTCTATGGTGCAGTCGCTGACAAATGTTTCTCGTTCGCCGGGAAGAACCACGCTATTTTCGTTATAAACATCCGTAAATTCCTCATTTTTCAATTCTTCTACAGCTTCTTTCAATATTTTTTGGTAGGTTTCATATCCCAAGTCTGCAATGAATCCGCTTTGTTCTGCCCCCAATAAATTCCCTGCTCCTCGAATATCCAGATCCTGCATGGCGATATGTATTCCGCTTCCAAGTTCTGAAAAACTCTCTATCGCTTGTAATCGGCGGCGGGCATCCACACTCAGTTCTCGCAATGGTGGAGTAAGGAGATAACAAAAAGCCTTTTTATTGCTTCTGCCTACACGTCCCCGTAATTGATGAAGTTCGCTTAACCCGAAATTTTGAGCATTATTGATAATAATCGTGTTGGTGTTGGGCATGTCGATTCCCGATTCGATGATGGTGGTCGCTATCAATACATCATAGTCGTAATTTGTAAAATCGATAATTGCTTGTTCGAGTTTTTCGGGTTCCATTTGTCCGTGACCTACGATTGTTCTGGCGTCCGGAATAAGGCGATGTACGAGATTTTCCAGTTCATAAAGCTGTTTTACTCTGTTATTGACGATAAATACCTGGCCGTTTCGACTCATTTCGAAATTGATGGCTTCTTTGATAATATCTTCATTAAATCCGTGAACCTCGGTCTGTATCGGGTACCTGTTAGGGGGTGGAGTCGTTATGGCCGAAAGATCCCGAGCACCCATTAACGAAAATTGTAAAGTACGAGGAATAGGTGTTGCTGACATGGTCAAAGTATCTACATTTGTCTTTATCTGTTTCAGTTTTTCTTTAACGGCAACTCCGAATTTCTGTTCTTCATCGATGATAAGTAATCCTAAATCTTTAAATTTTACATCTTTTCCTATGATGCGGTGTGTACCCATCAGTATGTCGATTTTACCTTCTGATAAGTTTTTGAGTATCTGTCGTGTTTCTGCAGAAGTTCTTGCCCGGCTTAGGTAGTCTACTTTAACGGGAAAATCTTTAAGTCGTTCGCTAAATGTTTTATAGTGTTGAAATGCCAGTACGGTAGTCGGGACAAGAACAGCTACTTGCTTATTATCGCATGCAGCTTTAAAAGCAGCCCGGACTGCAATTTCAGTTTTTCCGAATCCGACATCTCCGCATATCAGCCTGTCCATAGGGCGTTCTTTCTCCATATCGGCTTTTACTTCGGCTGTCGATTTCAATTGATCGGGTGTGTCCTCATAAATAAATGACGCTTCGAGTTCTTGCTGCATGAATGTGTCGTGGGAAAATGCGAATCCTTTTTCTTCTTTTCTTTTGGCATACAGTTTGATAAGATCGCGAGCAATATCTTTCATCTTGCTTTTGGTCTTTTCTTTCATCCGTTCCCATGCTCCTGTCCCTAATTTGTTGATTCGGGGAGGTTCTCCTTCTTTTGCCCGATATTTGGCTAATTTGTGCAGAGCGTGTATGCTGACGAAAAGAATGTCGTCATTTTGATAAATGAGTTTAATGACTTCTTGCATTTTTCCATTGATCTCTGTTCGTATCAGTCCTCCGAATTTTCCGACACCGTGATCTATGTGAACGATATAATCTCCTATTTCGATTTGTTGCAGTTCTTTAAGTGAGAGAGCGAGTTTTCCCGAACGGGCTTTGTCGCTTTTCAGACTGTATTTGTGGAATCGGTCGAACAATTGATGGTCTGTAAAAAAGCAGGCTTTCAATTCCCGGTCTATAAAACCTTCGTGTAGTGTTTTCTGTACAGGGGTGAACGAGATATTTTCACCTTTATCTTCAAAAATGCTTTGAATACGTTGTATCTGTTTTTCGCTGTCGCTTAAAATATAAAGAGTATATCCCTCTTTCAAGAAAGAGGTGAACGAATCGATAACCAGTTCGAAATTCTTGTGATAGATCGGTTGAGGTGAGCATTCTATTCTCAGAATGGCTGCGTCTGGGGAAAGACTTTTATTCCCATAATCGATTCGTTTAAATTCGAATATTTTTTTGCGGAATGTGTCCGGGTCTATGATTTTTTTTCCTGCATTAAGATCGCCTTCTTCGGTTATCAATAATTGATCGGACAGAGTTTCTCCGGCAATTCCGTTGATTCGTTCTATGCACCATGCCAGATCTCTGAATCCGAAAATTGTTTTCGGATCGATAAACTCCAGAAAAGAGATGCCGTTAGCTTCGTTATTCATCATGTTGGGAATAATGAATATCTCTTCGAATTGATCATTGGACAATTGCGACTCTATATCGAAAGATCGGATACTTTCGATGTCATCTCCGAAAAAATCGATACGGTAGGGCTGGTCGAAAGAAAAAGAATAAACATCGAGAATACTGCCTCTTACAGCATATTGTCCCGGTTCATATACGTAATCGACTCGCTCGAAGCCATATTTGAAAAGAATATCCGAAATGTTCGTGATGTCTGCTTTCCCGTTCTTTACCAAGTGGATCGTTTTCTCAGATAGTGTGGTTTCTCTGACGACTTTTTCAGCCAAAGCTTCCGGACAAGTAACAACGATCAAAGATCGGTCGGTCTGCCTCAGACGGTTAAGAGTTTCTGTCCGTAGTATTTCGTTTGCCGCATCCACTTGTCCGTATTTAATGGCACGTTTATAGCCGGAAGGAAAAAATACGATATTTCCTTCTCCTTGTATTTGCACCAAATCATGATAAAGATATCCTGCTTCTTCCATATCGTTCGCAACCAGAACGACAGGCCTTCCGCAAGTGGATAGTGACGAGAGCAATAACGAGGCTGCAGAACCTTGTAGTCCGGTTATGTGGATTGTCTTTGTCCGGTTATCCGCAACAAGATTTTGTAATGCTTTTTGCCGGGCAGGCGTATTGAAAAGCGTATATAATGAGTCGATTTTCATTTTGTAGAAATAATCATCCATAAAGTTTGACAAAAATACATCTTTTTGATCAAACTGCGAGGTAGAAATTATTGCATGTTAATCATTATTTACTATTCATTTTACGTAGTTTTTCAATTTGTAGTATCTTTGTCACATTGATTTTTTGATAAATAAACGATTTATCGATAGGCTCATGAGCTCGAATGTGAAATCTGACGGGGTGGTGATTATCCCGACTTATAATGAAAAAGAGAATATAGAAAATATCATTTGCAAAGTTCTTTCTTTGGAACATGCGTTCGATATTTTGGTAATTGATGATGGTTCGCCGGATGGAACGGCGGATATAGTGAAGCGGTTGATGACAGAATTTACAGGTCGCTTATTTATTATTGAGCGTTCAGGGAAACAGGGACTGGGTACGGCATATATAACCGGATTTAAGTGGGCGCTTGCTCATGGTTATGAATATATTTTCGAAATGGATGCTGATTTTTCTCATAACCCTGACGACCTTTTAAAGTTATGGGATGCTTGCGCCAACAAAGGTGCGGATGTTGCTATCGGGTCTCGTTATATAACGGGGGTAAATGTCGTAAATTGGCCGATGGGTCGGGTGATGATGTCATATTTTGCATCAAAATATGTACGGTTTGTCACAGGAATGAATATTGCCGATACGACTGCAGGATTTAAATGTTATCGTCGGGAAGTTTTGGAAACGATCGATTTGGATAATATTAGGTTCAAAGGGTATGCATTTCAAATAGAAATGAAGTTTACAGCATATAAGTGTGGCTTCAAGTTGGTAGAAGTTCCTATTATTTTTATAAATCGGGTATTGGGCACTAGTAAAATGAATAGCAGCATTTTCGGAGAGGCTGTTTTCGGAGTAATTAAATTGAAATATGACAGCTGGTTCAAGAAATATCCCCATAAAAAAAGCAATGCGGCATCATGAGAAAAATACTGATAAAAAATGCAACGTTAATAAATGAAGGATATGCAGGAATAGCTTCGGTTCTTATCGAAGGAGATAAAATTGCTGCGGTTTACCCCGAAGAGTGTACCATCGAAATGGAGCGTAATGCGGATGAGGTTGTAGATGCCTTTGGCAAATGGCTTCTACCCGGTGTTATCGATGATCAGGTACATTTTAGAGAACCCGGCTTGACTTATAAGGCTGATATGCATTCCGAATCGATGGCTGCGGTGGCAGGCGGGGTGACTTCTTATATGGAAATGCCGAATACGAACCCTCAAACGACAACGAAAGAGGCTCTCGACTGGAAATTTAATCGGGCAGCCGAAACCTCAGTTGCCAATTATTCTTTTTATATGGGGGCTACGAATGATAATATAGAAGAGCTTTACAAGATCGATCACCGACGTGTGTGCGGAGTAAAGCTGTTTATGGGGTCTTCTACGGGAAATATGTTGGTGGATCAACCTGTTGCGTTGGAAAGGATTTTTTCCGAAATACCTGCATTGATAGCCGTACATTGTGAAAAGGAAGAAATTATCCGGGCTAATCGGGAATATTATGTATCTCGTTTTGGTGAAGAATTGCCGGTGCTTTTTCATCCGTTAATACGGAGTGCAGAAGCTTGTTATGCATCATCTTCACAAGCCGTCGATCTGGCGGTACGGAATAATGCCAGATTGCATTTGTTACATCTTTCTACGGCACGAGAACTCTCTTTGTTGGATGATTCTCCCTTGTCCGAGAAAAAAATTACAGGAGAGGTATGTGTACATCACCTTTTCTTTGATGATAACGATTATGCTGAATATGGGAATAGAATAAAATGGAATCCGGCTATTAAGACTTGTGCCGACCGTTTGGCTCTGACAGAGGCTGTAAGAACCGGACGAATCGATGTGGTGGCTACTGATCATGCACCTCATCTTTGGAGTGAGAAACAAGGTTCTTGTTTAAAAGCGGCTTCGGGAGGTCCGTTAGTTCAGCATTCTTTATTGGTGATGTTGGATAAAGTAAAGAAAGGTGATTTTACGCCCGAACAAGTAGTGAGGCGCATGTGTCATGCTCCTGCCGATCTGTTTCATATAGAAAAACGAGGCTATGTCCGCCCCGGATATTTTGCAGACTTGGTACTTGTCGACCCGAATCGGAGTTATACGGTCACGGCAGAAAATATTCTGTCAAAATGCGGATGGTCTCCGTTTATGGGATATACTTTCCCTATGTCGATAGATCGAACTTATGTGAATGGAACTCTTGTTTATGATAAGGGTATAGTTGATGTGAATTATCGGGGCAGAGAACTTGTTTTTGATAACTAACTCTGTAAATATGAGATTGGCACTTTGGGTCGGGATAGGTGGTTTTATGGGTAGCATAGTCCGTTATCTGTTATCTAAATATATATTTAGTCAGGCGGGTAGTGCATTTCCATGGGCGACTTTGGCAGTCAATTTATCAGGATGTTTTATTATCGGGCTGTTGATAGGATGGTTTGCCCGTTGTGAAAATTTGTCTGCAGAAGTACGCATGTTTTTGACGGTCGGTTTTTGCGGAGGTTTTACAACCTTTTCGACATTTGCCAGTGAATCTCTGTTACTGCTCAAGGCCGGGGAATGGCTGAATTTTTCTTTGTATACCGTAATTAGTGTTACATGCGGCATTGCATTAACGGCTTTGGGTTCTTTTATTGCGTTATCTGTACGAAACGGATAAATTTCTTTTGTCTTTTTGTTGAACATTCACCTTCATGAAGTAGTTTATATCTTGTTATATAATGAATTTTTAAATGACAAGATATGAAAAAAATTATTTTGATCGGAGCTAGCGGTTATGTAGGTTCTGCCATTATGAAAGAAGCTTTAAATCGAGGGATGCAAGTTACGGCGATTGTACGACATCCTGAGAAAATCACGATAAAGGATGCTAATCTGACCGTGAAAAAAGGCGATGTTACTGACATTGACAAGATTGCACGTTTAAGTAAAGGTGCGGATGTTATTGTCAGCGCTTATAATCCCGGTTGGAATAATCCGGATATTTATGAGGAGACATTGTCTGTATATCCGAAAATTTTAGAAGCTGTAAAAAAATCGGGAGTTCCTCGTTTTTTAATGGTTGGAGGGGCAGGAACTTTGTTTGTCGAACCGGGAGTCCGTTTGATCGATTCAGGGATGATTCCCGAAACTATTTTACCGGGAGTGAAGTCATTGGGAGAGTTTTATTTAAATACTTTATCGAAAGAAAAAGAGGTAGATTGGGTGTTTTTTTCTCCGGCTGCAAATTTATTTCCGGGAAAACGGACAGGAAAATTTAGATTAGGCAAAGATAATATGATTGTTGACGATCAGGGAGAAAGCTCTGTTTCTGTCGAAGATTATGCTGTTGCAATGATCGATGAAGTTGAATATCCTGCACATCACTACGAACGCTTTACAATCGGTTATTGATTTGAAAATCAATTATAAAAATATCTGAAAATTTTAATGAACCCGAAATATGGATAGTAGTGACAGGCAAGAATAAATGAAAAGTACCGTTTTATTCGTACACAAGATAAAACGGTGCTTTTCTATTTTATTTAGACAGGCTCTTAAGAGTTTTTATTTTTATAGGCATCCGGTATAAATTTCCCGTGCTACTTCGGCTGTTACGTTTTTGTTTTCTCCGTATGCTATATTATGGGCTTTGAGCCTGTTGTAGATAATATCTACAGCCTCTGCCGGAATTCCGTATTCACTCATCCGCGTGCGCAATCCCATTTGCCGAAAAAACTCTTCAGTTTTTTCGATTGCTTTGTCTGCCTTTTCTTCTTTGCTTCCTGTTGTTATGTTCCATACTCTTTCAGCGTATTGAGCCAATTTTCCCGTTTTTTGTTTTTTCAAAACACGGAGTAAAGACGGATATACGACAGCAAGCGTTTCGGCATGATCGAGGCCATAAAGCACTGTGAGTTCATAACCTATGCGGTGTGTTGCCCAATCTTGCGGAACACCCATACTCACAAAGTCATTTAGAGCCATAGATGCACACAGCATGAAGTTTGCCATTGTGTCATAATCTTTTTGATTTTCCAACACTCTCGGACCTATTTCAATGAGAGAAAGCAGTACACCTTCAGCCCATCGGTCCATCAAAATACCGTTTCCCGTAGTAGTCATGTACTGTTCCATGATATGCATAAAAGCATCTACAATTCCATTGGAAAGCTGTTTTTTAGGAAGAGTATATGTTACTTCCGGATCAAGGATCGAGAATTGAGGTGATGATTTAGGAGTGATAAATGAAACTTTTTCTTGTGTACGTCGGCGTGAAAGTACTCCTCGATAGTTCATTTCTGATCCGGTTGCCGGAAGAGTGAGAACTGTCGCCAGAGGTGTCGTTTTTGTAATTTTTTCGGGATGTATAGCTAATTCCCAAGCATCTTCACCTGTGTAGGGGATTGCATGTGCGATAAATTTTGTACCATCTATTACAGAACCGCCTCCGACAGCAACCAGATAATTTATCTTATTGTCGTGGGCCAATGTAACCGCTTTCATTACTGTGTCATAATCGGGATTCGGTTCTATACCCCAGAATTCGATGTTAAAATGATTTGACAGAGCATTCTTTACTTGTTCATAAACTCCGTTTTTCTTAGCGCTACCTCCTCCAAAACATACCATGATACGTTTGTCAGAGGGTATTTCCGTCCCAAGCTTGGCGATGGTTCCTTTCCCGAAAATAAGTCGGGTCGGATTTTGGAAATCAAAATTATTCATTGTAAGATAAATTAAAAGTTTATTTCATAAAACGTTTCAATATTGATAATTTCCCTGCGTATGGAGCGAATTTTATTCCCGGATTGATGTGCGTTGTAGTAGAAAGAACTGATTTTGTATGGCTGAATGTATAAAAACTGTCAATACCGTGATAACGCCCTATTCCGCTATGGCCTACGCCTCCGAATGGCAAGTCGGGATTGGCGAGGTGAGTTACTACGTCATTTATACAGACTCCTCCTGATGAGGTTTTTTCTAATATTTCTCGTATGTTTTTCTTGTTTTTTCCGAAATAATACAAAGCCAAAGGTTTTTCCTGACTATTGATATAATCAATAACCGTTTCCCGTTCATTGAATGTCATAACGGGAAGAATCGGTCCGAAAATCTCTTCATTCATGATTCTGTTTTCGGGAGTAATTCCCGAAATGACGGTCGGAGCGATATACAAATCTTTTTCATCGTATTTCCCTCCGGCTTCTATTTTGCCTTGCTTTAGCAGCAACATCAGGTTGTAAAATCGTCCCGAGTGTATAATACGGGGATAATCCGGACTTTTTTGGGGATCTTTTCCGTATTGGCGGATAATTTCATCTTTTAATTTGAGAATCAAATCATTTTTAATATCCTGATGTACGAAAATATAATCGGGGGCGACACAAGTCTGTCCGCAATTTAGAAACTTTCCCCAGACGATCCGTCTGGCAGCAATGTCGATATTAGCGTCTTTATCGATGATACACGGACTTTTCCCCCCTAATTCGAGTGTGACAGGTGTCAGATGTTTGGATGCGGCCTCCATAACCCGTTTTCCGTATTCTACACCTCCGGTGTAAAATATATAGTCATATCGTTGTTGTAGTAAAAGATCGGTTTCTCTATTGTCGGCCTCTATCAATATTACATGGCGCGGATCGAAAGCTTCTTT
>OLGD01004525.1_pt1 | contig 11356 bp, 9 predicted proteins | sample 1605311 | NCBI WGS metagenome assembly OLGD01 (sample SAMEA3888917, study PRJEB22519) | human gut metagenome | biome: human gut; feature: human-associated habitat; material: faeces | place: Denmark | collected 2010 | reverse complement strand
AGCCCCTTGCATAAGAAAACTATAATTCTCCCCCTTCCCCGGAGGGGAAGGGGGGCGGGGGGATGGGGGCAGGATAATAAGCTAAAGGCAGGGGCGGCGGGCGACAAGGAACGCACGCCCCCCGCCGGGTGCACGATTCGCCCCCTGCCCCAATGCCGCCCGGGTTCAGGCGCGGGGATGCAAGGGGCGAAGCCCCTTGCATAAGAAAACTATAATTCTCCCCCTTCCCCGGAGGGGAAGGGGGGTCGGGGGGATGGGGGCAGGATAATAAGCTAAAGGCAGGGGCGGTGGGCGACAAGGAACGCACGCCCCCCCCCCCGCCGGACACCACCGCAGCAGGTCGAGCCGCCAACCCCGGGGGCAAGCCCACAAAAAAGTCACCGATTCGTCAGATTTCGCATATTCTGTCCGTGTAGCGACCGGCAGACGGCGCCCGGGCAAAGGAAACCGCCCGCCGGACAGCAAAGTCAAGCACGAAACGAATGACGAAATACGAGTGAGGTTTTTGCCATGGAATATACACTGTCCCTTCCGATGCCCCCGCCCGCAGGGGCAGAACCGTCCGGCCGGACGGCAGTGATCGTTCTGGGCGGCGATGCCCGGCAGGTCGCAGTCATACGGGCACTGACCGGGGCGGGGTGCGCCGTGTATGCCGCCGGACTGTGCGGGGCGGCAGGTCTGCCGGAAGGCGTGCGGCTCTGCGGCAGTCTTGCCGCCTGCCTGCGCGCCGCAGGGGAAACCGGGGCGCCCGAGATGCTGACGCTCCTGCTCCCCCTGCCGGTCAGCCGCGACGGCGAAACCGTGCATTGCCCGCTGGAGCCGACGGCACACATTCCGCTGTCCGACATCGCAGACGTGCTGGATTCCGTCCCGGAGACGCGCCTTCTCGGCGGCTGTCTGCCCGCCGACTTCCGCGCAGAGCTTGCCCGGAGACTGGGCGCGGACGGCGCCCGCACGCGCGTGGTGGATTACTACACGCTGGAAACGGTTCAGGTTCCCAACGCCCGCATCACCGCCGAGGCGGCGGTCATGACCGCCATGGAGCTGACCGACACCGCCCTGCTGGGGAGCAGAATGGCTGTCATCGGCTACGGGCGCATCGGGCAGTTTCTGGCGCGGCTGCTGCTGGCGATGGGTGTGTCCGTGACCGTTTGCGCACGCCGGGCAGAGAGCCTTGCCTTCGCGCGGGGTGACGGCTGCGCGACGCTCCCGCTGCGGTCGGACGGGCAGGCGGCGGGGCTGTCCGCACTTGCCCACGGGTACGATGTGATCTTCAACACGGTACCCGCGCCGGTGCTGGGGCGGCGGTTGCTGGAGGAAACCGATCCGCGCACGCTGATCCTTGACCTTGCGTCCGCGCCGGGCGGCGTTGATCCCGAGGCTTCCGCGCTGTTTGCCGCCGGCGGCGAGGGGGCGGCGGTGCCCGCCGGACGCGCCGGGTTGCCGTGGCACGCCTGCCTGCGCATTGTCCGGGCGCCGTCCCTGCCGGGGCGGTACGCGCCCGCGACGGCAGGCAATGTGCTGGCGGACGCCATCCTGCCGCTGATTACGGGACGGGAGGTGGCGCTATGAGCCGGATCGGATTTGCCCTGTGCGGTTCCTTCTGCACGCACGCCGCCGCGCTGACCGCGCTGGAAGCGCTGCTTGCGTGCGGGCATGACATCCAGCCCATTCTGAGTGAGACTGCCTTCGCCACCGACACGCGGTTCGGGTGTGCCGCCGCCCTGCGGGAGCGTCTGGAATCGCTCTGCGGGCGGGCTGTCATCCACACGGTTCCGGAGGCGGAGCCGCTGGGTCCTGCGCGTCCTCTGGATGCTCTGGTCATCTGTCCCTGCACCGGGAACACGCTCGCCAAGCTGGCGAACGGCGTGACCGACAGTGCCGTGACCATGGCGGCGAAAGCGCATCTGCGCGCCGACCGTCCCCTGCTGGTCTCTCTTGCAAGCAATGATGCCATGTCCGCCAATCTGTGCAACATCGGCATTCTGCTCCCCCGCAAGAATGTTTTCTTCGTCCCCCTTCGTCAGGATGATCCTGCTCGCAAGCCGCACTCGCTGGTTGCGGATTTTTCGCTTGTCCCGTCTGCTCTTTCCGCCGCGCTGGCGGGTCGCCAGCTTCGCCCGCTCTTTCTGTAATATGGCGGCGGGGATACGTTGGGGGCTTCTTGAAAGAAGCCCCCAAACCCCCAAGAACTTTTCTCGAATATAATTGTTGAGGGGGGAGGTTAGTACGCGGTTCCGGGCTTTGCTTTTTTTGCTGGGGCTGAGGTGCCGCCCCGGTACCCGGCGGGAGGGCTTGCCCCGGGTAGTCACCGGCTGACCACGCCGCCCCCGGTACCCGGCGGGGGGCTTGCCTTCTTTGTCGCCTGGCTGCCCTGCCTTTAGCTTGCTTTACTGCCCCCTATCCCCCCAGCCCCCTTCCCCGGCGGGGAAGGGGGAGAATCAAAGTTTTCTTATGCAAGGGGCTTCGCCCCTTGCATCCCCGGAGCTGGGAGGGACGCGGCACTTGCACGACCAAAGGTTTCTGTTTGTTTACGGGGGGCAGTGCCGGCAGCCAAGGAGAGGGGGGACCGGGGGAGATGGAACTATCCGTCGCTGACGCGACGGCGGCGTTTGAGATGGTCCTCTCCCCCGGGGCAGGACGAGCAAGTGCCGCGCGGGGGCAAGCCCCCCCTGCGGACACCACAGCGGCAGGGCAGGCAGGCGACCACCCCCCTGCGCCCCCCGCCGGGGACGTAGACGGCAGGGATAGCCAGTGCCGCCCGGGCAAGCCCCCCGCCGGGCACCTGCTTGGCAAGGGTTATAAGCGCCGCGTGGGTTCAGGCGTGGGGATGCAAGGGGCGAAGCCCCTTGCATAAGAAAACTAAAAAATCTCCCCCTTCCCGCTGGGAAGGGGGTTGGGGGGATGGGGGAAAGAAAGCAAACTAAAGGCAGGGCAGACAGGCGACATAGAGGGCAAGCCCCCCTGCGGACACCACAGCGGCAGGGTAGGCGGACGGCAAACAAAGCAAGCCACCCCGCCTATGGCAGTAAAAAAGACCGGCAGATCCGGTCTTTTTTGCAAGTGCGGTCACTTTTTATCGCCTGTGAGGTGGGAATAGTCGCCGCCGAGTTTACGGAGCTTGAGTTTGAGTCTGAGGTCGGAGATCTCGCGCGTTTTCTGCCCGATGCGCACGGCAAGCGACTCGGCACGGGCGTCCAGCTCGGACTGCACACTGCCGTGCTTCGGGCGCAGACGCTCATAGCTGACCTCGCCCAGCTTACGGAACAGCTCCTTCTTTTCCTTCTCCGCCCGCGCAAGATGCATCTTCAGCGAGGCGGTTTCGGCGGCGTCCCGGAGCTCAGCCTTCACGCTGTCCCGGATCCCCCGCAGAACCTGCGATGCCGCAGACTCCGTCCCGGACGGGGTGGTCCCGCTCTGCTCCGGCTTTTCGTCCGGCCGCTTTCTGCTTTCTGCCATATGCTAATGTCTCCCCTTTCAGGGCAGCTCGATGAGAGCCACCACGGCATTATGATCCGAATAGTACTGCCCGTTTACGGGCTGATCCGGCACGACGTAAGCATCAAGGCACCTGCCGTCCGTAAAGATATAGTCGATCCGCTCGCGCTTCTCCGGCGGCAGCCTGCCGTAATCGTGGAAGGTGCCGGGCAGTCCGGCGGTGCAGTCCACGGCGCCACGCCCGGCAAGCGCCGCAGTAATCAGCCGGATCTCCGGCGCGTCCGGCGTTGCGTTGAAGTCGCCGGTCAGCACGAACGGCTCCCGCCAAGCCGCAATCCGCTGCACGATCTCCATCGCGCCCAGATACCGCGCCTGCGCACCGACATGGTCAAGATGCGTATTGAGAAACCGGAACGGCTGCTCCGAGCCGTTGTGCCGCAGAAGAACCGCCGTGACCATGCGCGGACAGCTGCTCTGGTCGCCGCCGAAGGTGGAGCCGGGGACGTCCGGCGTCGGGGACAGCCACTTGTTCTCCAGCGCCAGCAGCTCGCACACGCCGGTGCGGTAGCCCAACAGCATGGATTCCCCGTGGCAGTTGCGCTCCCGCCCGCAGCCCTGCAGGGTGTAGCCGTGCAGATGCTCCGTCAGCCAGGTGCGCATATCGTCCGTGACCTCCTGAAAGCCCACGAGGTCGGGCTGCTCACGCTCCAGCACCTCCAGCACGCGCGGCGCGCGGCGGAAAAACATATTGACTCCGTCACACGCGGCGGCAACCCGCAGGTTGAAGCTCATGCATTTCAGTACGAATGCCATAACTACTTCCTCCCTGCCCCGCGCTCAGTCCGCCTTCGGCTCGACCGTGATGACGCGGCACAGTCCGCCCTGCGAGGCGGTTCCGGTCACGATCTGCGGTACGCCGTTGGGCAGCGTGTCCTCGTGGCTGAAATGCACGTGCCCCGTGACCACCGCCACGATGGGCGTCTCCTGGACAGCCACCAGCTGGTACAGCCCGTACACCGTGTCGATCCAGTAGCCGACACCGCCGGGTCCCATGCAGATGTCCCGTCCCCACACGTTCTTGGTGGGCTGAGTCAGCGTCTCCACGGTCATGGGGATGTGCATGAGCAGAATGATGGGCTTTGTCCCCTGGCAAAGCTTGCGCAGTCCGTTCAGCGCCTCGCCCGGCACCTCATCCATGGCGTTGTCCAGCGCCGCCACGATCAGATCCTCGTACTCCACGTAGTGGAACGCCGTGTTGCCGCCGGAAATCTCCGCAAGCTGCGGCAGGTAGGTCTGCCGCGCGTAGGCGGAGTTGTAGTTGTCGAAAAAGCTCCAGTCGTGGTTCCCGGTGATGTACATGGACGGCACCGGGCTGTTCCGGACGCAGGACTTGAGCAGGGACAGGTTCGCGTCCGACGGGAAATCAATGATATCCCCGGTCAGGAACAGCATATCCGCCTGAATGCGCTGCCCGTAGGCGAACAGGTACGGCATACGCGCCGCGCTGGTCATCTCGGGGCTGGCAAAGCCCTTCTCGCGCGCCTGACAGTACTGCAGGCGGTCGGCAGGCTCCACGCCCTCACAGGTGCAGGCGTGCAGATCGGTGAAATGCAGGAACGTATAGGAGCGCTGCAGCCCTGCCACCTGCAGAGTCGTGCGCTCGGGGTTAACATACCGGTCGTTAGTCACTTCCATCACCTCCAGCGGTGTATCGGCAAATCTGACATACAGAATATCCACCCAGTCCCCCGCCCGCACGCGGTCGTTGACAAGGGGCATGGTCACGAAGCGGACGGTTCCGTCCTCCGCCGTCTCGTAGTCGCAGAGGATGCCCGCCGTTTCGCCCTTTTTGCTGCGCGTCATGCACAGGATGTGCGTGGAGGCGGAGGGAGTCATCGGGGACAGCCCGAACTGCTCCAGATACCCGACATAATCCAGCATAACGCTCAGTTTCTTTGTCATCTCGGTCAGGGTGACGCGGGCGACATAGCCGTATGCTTCGTCCGCGACCGCCTCGCACTCGGCATTCTCCACATACAGGAAGCCCTTGCAGTCCGGCAGGGGCGCAAAGGTCAGCTCCCGGTTGGAGGTCAGCCGGAGCGGCTCCGTCACGGGTTTTGTCTCGGTCTCCGTCCCCGTATCGGTTGCGGATTCCGGATCGGTTGCGGGATTCGTCGCCGCGTCGGTCGCCGGCTGGGTGGGCGCCCCCGTCGCGGGGACGGTGCCGGTCCCGGCTTCGGGCGTTTTTCCGGAACAGCCGCCCAGCACCGGCAGGAGCAGGAGGGCAATCAGGAACAGGCACGCCGCGCGCACGGCGGCAGTCTTACGGTTCGGTCTCATGGGGAATCTCCTTCCTCGTGGCTTTTTGCTCTTTGCTCTTTACTCTTTTCGCGCTCTGCGCATGCGCAGTGCGCATACGCGCTCTGCGTATGGTATCACACCTCGTCCGGATAGTCCGCGTAGGACGGATCCAGCGCCTTCAGCTCCTCAAAGGTGTCGATCTCCATGACATCCCCGAAGCGGCAGGGGCGCACCGCCACGCGGTACTCGCCGCCGTGCAGGCGCATGGGAACCTCGTCCCAGTACAGCCGGGCGCCGTCCGGCGTCTCCAGCGCCGCGTGGATATCGCGTCCCAGCCGGGCGCCGTCCTCCGGCGTCCAGTAGGACAGCCCGACCATCTGCCAGCAGTCGTCGCCGCCGACGGCGATCCGGTTGATGTTCCCCTCCGCGTCGGTATGGAAGCACCAGTCGTCGGTGTGCCCGGTCGGAATGGCAAGGTAGTTGGAGCCGTACTGGTAGCGCGTCACAAGACGCGGCTCATAGTACAGCAGGTCAGCCTCCGCCACATAGGCGCCGGCAAGCAGGTCGCGCGCGGCGTCCACGGAGGAGATATTGTTCATCTCCAGGAAGTGCGGGTTCTCGACAAAGCGCAGGCGGGGGTACTTCTCCAGCAGTCCGTCGAACTGCCCGCCGAGGTAGCCGCGCACCAGCACGATGTCCTCAATGCCCGCCGCGCACGCCGCGTCCAGCAGGCTGTCGATGATGCGCCTGCCGTTGACGCGCACCAGCGGCTTGGGGGTGCGGAGCGTGACCGGGCGCAGGCGCGAGCCGAACCCAGCCGCCAGCACCACCATGCGGCGGACGCGGTACGGCTCCAGTGCCGCCAGCCCCGCGTCGGTCAGTCTGCCGGCGCACAGCAGTCCGCGCGCGGTCAGCTCCGCCGCCTCGGCTGTGGCGGGCGCACTGTCGGTTTCTCCCTCCGCCAGCGGGCGGAGCAGGTCAAACTGCGATTTTGTCAGGCTCATACCGTCCGGTCACTGTCTGACTGCCGGCTCGTCCGCCGGGGCGCTTTGCTCAGGTTTCTGCTCGGCGCCTTGCGCGGCGCTGGCTGCGCTATCCTCACCGTTGATGACGAGATCCTCTTCCTTTTCCTTTTTCGCGTTCTCGTCGATGCCCAGCTTGGTGGACACCTTCAGCTTGACCTTGCGCCACCAGACGAACAGAACGGCGCCGGCGGCAATCAGGATACCGCCGATGGCGGAGGCGGCGAAGGACACGACCGAGGGATCAATGTAGGCGGCGGCGCCGCAGATGCCCGCGACGGTCAGCGCGGCGCTGATGTACAGCCCCCAGAGGGCTTTGGACAGGAATTTTTTCATGTGTATGTGCTCCTTTTCTATGTGCGGTTGCGGTCCGCGGTCGGGACCGCGGTTCCCTTTATTTTCCCTTGCGCGCGGCTGCCTCCGCCTGCTTGCGGGCGGTCTGGATGTCGCGCAGACGGGTCAGGATATAGGTCACGCCGGGGGCGCCGTTCTGCCCGTAGCTGAACAGGTGCCGGTGCAGCAGGTCGGTGATCTGCTTCTCCCACGCGGCGCGGTCGGCGATCAGGGCGCGGGCGGTGCTGTTCACGCTGTCCGCCAGCTCCTGCTTCTCCAGCGATCTGCCGACCTCATCCCGCAGGGATATCTCCACCGGGATGTCGGGAATGTCCCGGTAATCCGGGTTCTCCATCTTGATTTTGGTGTTGACGAACAGCACCGGACGCTTGGTGGAGAAGCAGAACTCGTAGGCAATCGCCGACCAGTCCGTGATGAGCAGATCGGACGAATAGATGGATCGGTTGGACGAGAAGTCCAGCTCAAAGGTCAGCTCGGCGGCAGGCACGTCCGCGTACTTCTCGGTCAGGGCGCGCATCCGCTCGCCGTAGCGCTTGACGTACTCCGGGTGCGGGCGGACGGTCAGATGCACGTCCGGCGCGCGCAGCTTCGCAATCAGCGTGTCAATCACGCTGTCCAGCAGGTTGTCCTCCTGCCACGAGGGCGCGATGAGAATTTCCTTTTTCTCATGGGGCGTTTTGTCCATGTGCTCATACGCCGCCTCCAGCTTTTCCGCCAGCGGGTACCCGAAGGGGACGACCGTCTTTTCGGGCAGTCCGTACACCCGCTCAGTCGAGCGGATCTCGCGCTCCACGTGCGGTCCCGTGGCAAAGACCGTATCGAAATGATCCAGCGCGCCCTTGTGGAAGCCCATGTGAATGCTCATCATGTCGTGCGGGACATAGATGTACTCGGCATCCTTGCGCACCAGCGAGCGCTTGATGTAGAAGGTATCAAGGTCGGGCGTGGTCATGGCTACCATGTCGGCATCCAGCCGCATCATCAGGGGGATCAGCTTCTTCAGCCCGATGTAGTAGGGGCGGATGCGGGGCTGTGTCTTTGCCAGTTCGAACACGGCGTCATCCGGATCGGAGGTGATGTAGTGAATCGTGATATTGGAGGACTTCAGCAGTCCGTCAATCAGCGCCTCGTAGTACTTATAGAAGCCGCTCCGCTCGGAGTAGATGACCAGATGCTTGTTGACGATGCCGAAAAAGCGCTTGTAATCCGCGCGCTCCCGCTTGGCAAGCGCCCGCACGGCGGGGTCGTGCGACCCGCGGCGTCCGTCCAGCTTTTCGATCTCGTTGAGCGCCTGCCGGCTCGCCTCCAGCTCCGCCATATCCACAAACTTTTTGGGATCTATGACGGCGTTGAGCAGGTACTGCTGCAGGATGGCGAACACGTTGCTGGCAATCCAGTACAGCGCCACGCCGGCGGAAACAAAGAAGCCCAGCACCAGCGAGATGCCGACCGACAGCACGGTCATGCCGTACTTGTTGAGTCTGCTCTGATCCGCCTGCAGGATATTGATGCGGTTCTGCACCCAGCAGAGCAGGAAGGAGAATCCCCCCGCCAGCACGGGCACCAGCGTGTACAGCCCCCAGACATCGGCGGCTTCCACGCCGAGGTCAAGCCCGCAGAAGGACATATCCAGCCCGCGGATGGCGGTCACCGCCGCCGCCAGCGACGGATCCCCTGCGGTCAGGGCGGAGAACCTGCCCTCCGCCGCCGCCCGGACGATTTCCAGCTGTCCCTCCTTGGCGCTGACGCCGAGGGCGTCCGCCAGTGCCCGGATGGTACTGCCGTCCAGCCGCAGGACGTGCGTCAGCGGCTGCTTGATGATGTAGACCACCGCCGCCAGCAGCAGCAGCTGGATCAGCAGCGGGATGGAGTTGGCGAAGGGGTTATAGCCGACCTGCCTGTACAGCGCGGTCTGCTCCTCCGCGATGCGCTCCCGGTCGCCGTAGAACTTCGCCTTGAGGCGGTTGATCTGCGGCTGGATGCTCACCATGCGGATGGAGTTCTTATGCACCCACACCGACACGGGCAGGATCACGAGCTTGGTCACCAGCGTGAACAGAATGATGGCAAGCCCGTAGTTACCCACCAGCTCGCGGCACCACTTCATGATATACCCCAGCGGGTAACAGATATAGTACATGACGTTATCCATGCGTTACTTCCTTTGCTTGCTGATAGCTGTCAGCTGTCAGCAGATAGCTGTCTGCTGACAGCTGTGCTCTGTCCGGCGGTCACTTGTACAGCCACCCGATGTCGGTGCGGCTGTCCACCTGCCAGTTGGCGAAATCCCGCCCCTTCCCGCAGACACGGAAATCCACCAGCGCGGAGTATCCGTTCCCGTAGGTCAGCTCAAAGAGATGGTGCCGCTCGGTGTCCACGCCCTCCGGAACCTCGGAGTAGGCGGTACCAAAGCTGCGGTCGGTGCGCAGTCCGGCGGATTTTACCAGCGTCGGGATGAGGTTCTCCTGGCTGACCTGCGCCGTCGAGACGCGCAGGGGCTTCTCCGCCGCGCCCGCCTCCTTGACGAACAGCGCGGTCAGGCGGGGCTGCGTCGGCTCCACGTGGTCGTCCACCGCCCACGGGTGGTCGCCTGTGATGACCACGGTTGCGTCGTCGTACACGCCCAGCCGTTTCATCTCATCCAGGTACCGCCGGATGATCTCAAGGCACCTGCGCGCCGAGCTTTTCATACTGCCGGCGGACACGTGGCATCCGTTGAGATGGAGGAAGGTATAGGCATTCTGCCCGAAGCGGCTGTCCACGGACAGACCGCCCCGCACCGTTGCCAGCACGTCCGCGTCATCCAGCTCGTATGCGGGTGCCTCGCCGTAGCTGCCGACTCCCGTAAAGGACGCGGTGGACACCGAAACCAGCGGCTTCAGCACCGTGGGCAGGTAGCGGTAGGCAGACAGCGCCAGCATATTGCCGAGCAGTCTGCCGCGGTCGGTCACGGTGTAGCCGTGGCTCGCGTTCAGGTTATTTGCCACGCCCGCCAGTGCGGCGGCGTCGCGGTAGCCGTAATAATCCGCCGTATAGATCCGCACGGCGTAGTCATTCTTCCGCAGTGTGCGGAGGAAGTCCGACTGCCCGTAGGCGGTGGCAAAGTACTGCTCCGCGCTCCCGGAGAAGTCATTGCGCATCCCGGAGATCATGGAGGTCACGCCGGGGTATGTGCGGGAGTACAGCGAGACATTATCCGGATAGGCGGTAAAGCCGGTCAGGAAGGCGAACACGTCCGGATCCTCCGCCAGCAGTTCGTCATAGTACAGGGTATCGAACCGATCCAGCACGAAAATCACGATGTTTTTGCCCGGCGCAACGGTATTCAGCCCGGCGTTGGTCAGGTACAGCTTATCCGGCTCTCCGTCTGCTGTGCCCGTTCCGGTCTCTGTCCCGGCGTTGTCCGTGCGTCCGGACGCTGTTTCCGCGCCTGCCGTCCCGCTCTCCGACGGCTCCGTGCCGCCCGTGCCGGTCTCTGTCGCGGTCTCCGTCCCGGGCGCGAACAGCTTGGGGACAAGCGAGACACAGCCGACCAGCTGCATTCCGCACACCGTGACCAGCAGGATCATTGCCACGGTACGGACCATCTCTTTTTTCTTCATTTTCAGCGCTCCAGCCACGCATCCGACTCCTGCGGCAATCCACAGGACCGTATCCAGCACGACAAACCATGTGGGGGATGCCTGCGTGCCTCCGTCATCCTCCAGCAGGGAGCGCATTCCGTAGTTGAGGAACATTCCCTGCACGCAGCTCATGATGCCGAACCACGCGAAAAGCCCGAAGGCGACCGGGTATATCCGCTCCGGCAGCAGTACCAGGACTGCCGTCAGCAGCACCCACACGCCGAGCATACACAGCGCCGCTCCTCCCGCGAAATCGCCGGGGGAGAACAGGAACTCGCTCCTGTTTCCGACCCATATATCCAGCGTGCCTGCGAAGCAGTACGGGAATGCTACCGAGAAGGCGCAGAGAAGGGACGGAAAAAGGCGCTGCAAGTGCGATCTCATTTGCATACCATACTTCCTCACAATATCAATATCGTTTCGGACACTGAACCTTCGTTATTATACCACACGCGGGAAGTCAAGTCAAGGGATTTTATACATTGTAAGATTTTTTTAAGATTTCCATTTGTGGGACAGGGGGTATTTTAGGGGAAGGGGTATGCCTCCCCCAAGCGGCACCGGTTCGACCTGCCCCGGGGGAGAGGACCATCTCAAACGCCGAAGTTCCTCTCCCCC
>OLGD01004518.1_pt1 | contig 11378 bp, 9 predicted proteins | sample 1605311 | NCBI WGS metagenome assembly OLGD01 (sample SAMEA3888917, study PRJEB22519) | human gut metagenome | biome: human gut; feature: human-associated habitat; material: faeces | place: Denmark | collected 2010 | reverse complement strand
AGTAAATTTCTTCCTGCGGCTGGTAAGGATCCGTAACCGAACCGACGAATATTTCCTTGCCCGCATATCGGCACGGTTCGGAGATTGGTTTCCATGTCTTCACGTCGAGAAATTCTCCCCACGGTTCGTCGTGCCCCGTAAAGCGCTTCATAAAACAGGCGTAACAATATTTACAGCCGTGCGCGCAGCCGACATAGGGATTGAGCGCATAATCGCACACGGGCAGGTTGGATTTATTTATGACGTTCTGCGTATATGTTTCGCGGATTATCATAGCCTTTCTCCGTCAAACATGGAGCTCTGCCGCGTTTCTGCCTGCAAAAAGCTCTTTTGGCTGCCTTGGATCAGCACGTCGTTTTTTTCGGGATAGCCGAGCAGAAGCGGTGAATCCGGGTCGTGCAGGCGGTAGTTCTCGCGCGCTTTCTGCGGGCTTTTGTTGGCGTAACAGTATCTGCACCCGTTCAGGCAGGTGTCGTAGGCGCCGATGTCGCGGCTTTCGATGCAATGACAGCCCGCGCGCAGGCCCTTGTGCTTTATGTCCCTGAACCGACAGCCGTTGGCTTTGCCGATCATTTCCAGCGTGGCGCATCCCGAAGGATGTATGCCGTACCGCGAATAATCGCCGTTCGTGCCGCAGGTCTGCAGCCACAAGTCGTTTTGGGCGGCGATCTTCCCCATTCTTTCGGCAAGGCGGTCTTTGTCGGCCTGCGTCAGCGGTATGAGTTCCGGCATGTTGTATTCCAGCTTTTTGTACATTTCGACAAAGCTGAAAATACACCTGTCTACGTGCGGCGCGAGTTTTTCCGCCATGCGGGCAAAGGTTTCGATATGTCTTTCCACGGTATATTTTCCCGTGAGCAGAACGGGGTCGTAACGCCAGGCTATTTTCTCTCTGCCGACTGTTTTTTCCAGTTCGGCGAGCGTTTGCATACTGTCTTCGACCGACGGCACGCCCGGCTCGACGTCCTTGCCGTAAGCGGTGATCGTGTAGTGGAAATAGGTGCGGTATTTGTCCGTGATCTCGCGCAGCCGCGGAAGGATCGGCGCGTAGTTTTTGGAACAGAACATCACCGCGTCTATCTTGTCGGGCGAAAGTTCGTAGCGCGTTACTTTATGCGGGAAAAGCGGGTTGCGCGTGTAAACGTAACCCTCTTGAAACCGTTTGAGCAGCCAGGGCGTAAAATACTGCACGGTATCCGTGCGCGCGCTTTCTTGTTCAAGGCGTGTGCTGGGGCAGGAAGGAGGCCGGGTCCACCGGCTCATCCCCCCGGATCATCTCAAAGTGGAGATGAGGGGCCTTGGCGGCCTCCGCCGCGGCGGTGTCCCCCACCGCGCCCAGGACGGCCCCCGTCTGAACCGCGTCTCCCACCTGAACGGCAGGGGTGGCGGCCAGGTTGGCATAGACGCTTTTCAGCCCGTCGCCATGGTCCACCACGATGGTGGTCCCCATCAGCACGTCGTCCTCAATGGACGCCACCGTGCCCGCCGCGACAGCCAGCACCTCCGTGCCCAGGCTGGCCGCAATGTCCAGACCCGAGTGAGTGCGCCAGTCGCCCATGGTTTCGTCATAGGCCAGCACCTCCAGGGAATAATCCGCAATGACTTCCCCCTTCACCGGCCAGGTAAAGACCGTTGGGGCCGCAGGCGTCTGGGCCGGGGCGGGGCTGGTCGAAACTGCCGGGCTGCCGGACGGCTGCATGGTTGCGGGGGCAGCCGTGCCCGGGCTGGGCGAAGCCTGGGGGGAGACCGATGGCTTCACCGGCTGGGGCGTGGCCGACTGGGAGGGGGAGGGGGTCACCACCACCTGGATGGGCCCCGCCACGGCGGTATTGCCGCCGTCTCCCAGATTCAGAGAGGAAAAGAGATAATAGCCCGAGATTCCAATTGCGGCGACGCAGAGGAACAGGACTATGTAAAAGCCCTTTCCCGCCATAAAGTCGCCAATCCGTTCCACAAAAGGTCGTTTTTTCATTGGTTGGAAACACCTCCGGTCCTATTGTGGACAGGCTGCTTCCAGCTTATACATTCTTACCCAGAAATTTCTCTTGACTTTTTGATTTTCCTGTGCATATATATTATGCACAGTATAAACAGTTGAGGCCCTTGAAAAAATTCTATGAAAATTTAAGGTTTCCTCTTCCCTTCCCTTCATCTTTCTCTGGTATCGTAAAGGGGCATCGGGAAAGGTACATATCCCATTCGTAAAGGAGTCGGCAACATGGAACAAACTGTCGTCAAGCAAAAACCCGCGGTCGAAGCGGCCGTCACTCCCACCCGGGAGACGGCGCAGAAGCCCAAAATCAAATCTCCTGCGTCTAAAAAGCGGCGCAAGTGGATCAAGCGTCTGATCATCCTGGCGGTGCTGGCCGCCCTGGTGGTCTTTCTGTTCAAAAGCTGCTCCGGCACTGGCAGCATCATGGCCGCGGGCTCCTACATACCCGCCGTCGCCGCCCGGCAGGAGCTGCTGGTCTCCGTCTCCGGCACCGGCACCATCGAGCCCATCCACTCTTATAAGGTGACCACCCTGATCCAGGGCGAGGTGCTGGAGGCCCCCTTCGAGGAGGGTCAGACCGTCCACAAGGGCGATCTGCTCTTCCGTATCGACTCCAAGGACGTGGAGGCCTCCATCCGGCAGGCTGAGCTGAGTCTGGAGTCCGCCCGCCTCAACTACAGCCAGCTCCTCAAGAACCAGTCCGACAGCCAGAAAAACGCCACCGTCAAGGCCACCGCCGCCGGCGTGGTCACCAAGCTGTATGTGGACCAGGGGGACATGGTGTCGGCGGGCGCACCCATCGCCGACATCCTGGACCGGGACAACCTGAAGCTCACCGTTCCCTTCCACTCCGTCCAGGCGGCCTCCATCTCCGTGGGCCAGCAGGCCCTGGTCAGCGTGGACGGTGCCCTGGACACCCTGTACGGCACGGTGGACTCCATCGCCGCCACCGACGAGGTGGGTCCCGGCGGCACCCTGGTCCGGCCGGTCACCATCCGGCTGGTGAACCCCGGCGCGCTGGACAACACCTCCAGCGGCTCGGCCACCATCAACGGCTCCGCCAGCGCCGCCAGCAGCACCTTTGCCTACGCAGAGAGCAAGCAGGTGGTGGCCAAGACCTCCGGCGAACTCAAGAGCCTCACCGTCCAGGAGGGGGACCGGGTCTTCCTGGACCAAGTCATCGGCGGCTTTGACGAGACCGATATGGACACGCAGATCCAAAATGCCGCCATCCAGGTCAAGACCGCCGAGCTGACCCTCCAGAACGCCAGAGACAAGCTGGAGGACTACTCCATCACCTCCACCATCGACGGCGAGGTCATCGAGAAAAACTACGACGTGGGGGACAACATCGACGCCACCACCGGCTCCACCAGCGGCGTCACCTACCCCGCCGTCATCTACGACCTGTCCGCCCTCACCTTTGACATCAACATCCACGAGTTGGACATCAACAAGATTCAGGTGGGCCAGCAGGTGGAGATTACCTCCGACGCGCTGGACGGCCAGAGCTTTACCGGCACTGTGGACAAAGTGAACATCAACGGCACTACCTCCAACGGCGTCACCACCTACCCCGTCACCGTGCGTATTGACGGCTCCCCCCAGGAGCTGAAGCCGGGCATGAACATCTCCGCCCGCATCATTGTGGAGGACGCCGGCCAGGTGCTGTGCATCCCCGTGGAGGCAGTGAGCCGGGGCCAGAATGGCGTCAGCCTCGTCAAGGTGGCGGGCCCCGGCGCGCTGGACGAGGCGGGCAGCCTGGCCGACCCCTCCAAGCTGGAGGACCGGGAGGTCACCCTGGGCCGGAACGATGAATCCTTCATCGAGGTCCTCTCGGGGCTGGAGGAGGGCGAGACCGTCTTTATCCAGAACGCCGCTTCCGCCAACCCCTGGGGCTGATAACGGGGTGATCAGATAATATGGAACACCTCATTGAACTCAAGGACGTCTACAAGATCTACCAGATGGGCGACGAGACCGTCCACGCCCTAGACGGCGTGAGCTTGGCCATCGACCCAGGCGAATTTGTGGCCATCGTGGGCTCCTCCGGCTCGGGCAAGTCCACTGCCATGAACATCATCGGCTGTCTGGACGTGCCCACCTCCGGCACCTACCACCTGGGCGGCGTGGACGTGTCCACCATGGACGACGACGACCAGGCCGAGATCCGAAACAAGATGCTGGGCTTCATCTTTCAGCAGTACAACCTGATCCCCAAGCTGAACGTGCTGGAGAACGTGGAACTCCCCCTTCTCTATGCCGGCGTGGACGCCGCGGAGCGTCGGGAACGGGCCATGAGCGCTCTGTCCCGGGTGGGCCTGACGGACAAGGGCAAAAACCTGCCCAGCCAGCTCTCCGGCGGACAGCAGCAGCGGGTCTCCATCGCCCGGGCCCTGGCGGGCAACCCCTCGGTCATCCTGGCCGACGAGCCCACCGGCGCGCTGGATTCCCGCACCGGCCGGGAGGTGCTCTCCTTCCTCCAGAAGCTGAACCGGGAAGGGGACACCGTGGTCCTCATTACCCATGACAACTCCATCGCCGTCAAGGCCAACCGCATCGTACGGCTCCAGGACGGCCGGATCATCTACGACGGCGACGCCCGGGACCCCAAGGCCGTGGTCCAGCCCGAGGAGGATATCGACGACATCCAGGGCTTTGACGCGCCAGACGGAGAGGAGGCCAGGGCATGAATTTTACGCAGTCCTTCCGCCTGGCCATCAAATCCCTGCTGACCAGCAAGATGCGTGCCCTGCTGACCATGCTGGGCATCATCATCGGCGTAGGTGCCGTCATCGTCATCACCAGCCTGGGCAACGGCATGCAGCAGATGATGAACCAGCAGTTTGAGCAGTTGGGCGCCAACCTGCTCCAGGTGCAGATCTACAACTACGGCGGGGCCTCCTCCCGCATGGTGGACCCCGCCGACATGTACGCTCTGGTAGACAAGTATCCCCAATATCTCTCCGGCGTCAGCCCCTATGTGCGCACCCAGGCCATGGTGCGGCAGGGCTCGGAGGAGTTTGGGCGCACCACCATTTACGGCGTCAGCGAGTTCTTCTATGACGCCGACCGGAACCAGACCATGAGCGGCGAGACCCTGGCCCAGGGCCGGTTCCTCTCCTACGTTGACGTGGATCGCTACCAGAACGTGTGCGTCATCGGCAGCTACCTGGCACAGAACGCCTTCGGCGGAGACGCCCTGGGCAGGACCCTCACCATCCGTGGCACGCCTTTCACCGTCATCGGCGTGCTGACCCAGAAGGCCGACGGCACCGAGGGCAGCGGCGACGACATCCTCTTCCTCCCCTATGGAAACGCCATGCGGCTCAACGGCACCGGCTGGGTGGACCTCTATCTCTTCAACAGCACCAGCAAGGCCGGCTCCACCGCCGCCAAGGGCATCATTGAAAACCGGCTCTTCCAGACCTACCAGGACGACGACGCCTACTTTGTCATGTCCAGCGCCGAGATGATGGACGCCATGAACACCATGATGAGCACCATGATGCTGGTGCTGGTGGCCATCGCCGCCATCTCCCTGCTGGTGGGCGGCATCGGCATTATGAACATCATGCTGGTCTCCGTCACCGAGCGCACCCGGGAGATCGGCATCCGCAAATCCCTCGGCGCCAAGGAACGGTATATCATGCAGCAGTTCGTGATCGAGGCGGCCTGTACCAGCGCGCTGGGCGGCATCATCGGCATTCTCATCGGCTACGGCCTGTCGGCGGCGGCCACCCGCGTGGTCACCAGCCTGATGGAGGCCACCCTCACCGTCTCGCCCAGTGCGGGCGCGGTGGCGCTGGCCTTCGGCATCTCGGTGGGCATCGGCATCCTCTTCGGCTACCTGCCCGCCAAAAAGGCCGCCGCCCTCAACCCCATCGACGCGCTGCACTACGACTGATAGGAGTGAACGAAGAATGAAAAATCGCTTGATCGCCCTGTGCGCCGCCCTGTGTCTGGTCCTCCCTCTGGGGACCGGGGCCCTGGCCGCCCAGAGCACGGATACCGCTCTGGAGACCGTGAAGGTCCTGGGCATTATGGTGGGAGATGAAAACGGGAACATGAACCTCTCCTCCCCGGTGACCCGGGCAGAATTTGTCAAGATGATGACGGCGGCCTCCGCCTACCAGGATACCGTGGGCAGCGGCTACGGCTCCTCCCTTTTCAAGGACGTGAAGAGCAGCCACTGGGCCGGCGAGTACATCAGGCTGGGCGTGGAGCAGGGCTGGTTTAACGGCTATGTGGACGGCACCTTTCGCCCGGACAGCTCCATCACCCTGGAGGAGGGCTGCACCGCCCTCCTGCGGCTGCTGGGCTATGATTCGGGCAGACTGGCCGGGAGCTTTCCCACCGCGCAGCTCTCCAAATCCAGCGCCATCGGCCTGCTGGACGACCTGGCCGCCGTGCAGGGTCAGGTCCTCACCCGGCAGGACTGCGTGACCCTCTTCTATAACCTGCTCACCGCCCAGACCAGCTCCGGCTCGGTCTACGGCGCCACCCTGGGCTACACCATCACCAACGGCGAAGTGGATTACTCCGCCCTGGTCGCCGCCGGCACCAAGGGCCCCTATGTGGCCTCCTCCGGCTCCCTGGAGCTCCCCTTCCGCACCGACAACGTCGCGGTCTACCGCAACGGCTCCGCCTCCGACCTGTCGGCGGCGAAGCAGTACGACGTATACTACTATAACGCCAACCTGCGCACCGTCTGGCTCTACAGCAGCCGGGTCACTGGCACCCTCACCGCCGTCTCTCCCAACCGGGCCGCCCCCTCCTCCGTCACGGTGGCGGGCGTCTCCTACGACATTGGCACCTCCGCCGCCGCCTACAAGCTCTCCAGCCAGGGCGGCTTTGCCGACGGCGACACCGTCACCCTCCTGCTGGGCATGAACGGCGAGGTGGTGGACGTGATCACCGCCCAGGCCAGCGACAGCGTCTATTACGGCGTGGTGGTCTCCAGCGAAAAGACCGCCTCCTCCTCGTCCACCTCCCTCTCCGACACCACCTCCGTGCAGATCGTCACCCAGGTGGCCTGCTCCGACGGCACGGTCCGCACCTTCTATCACAGCGGCAGCCAGCTCACCGCCGGGCGGCTGGTGAGCGCCGCGGTCAGCCGCTCCGGCACCGTGGTAAAGTACCTGTCCACCAAGAGCCTGTCGGGCACGGTCAGCAGCGACGGCGCCCACTTCGCCGGCTACCCCTTCGCCACCGGCGTGGAGATCCTGGACACCGACAGCAGCGGCGGCTATGCCCGCATCTACCCCTCCCGTCTGGCCGGGGTCAAGCTCCCGTCCGAACATGTACGCTACTACACCCTGGATTCCTCCGGCTGCATCGACCGGCTCATCCTGGACGAGGCCACCGGCGACACGCTGGACTACGTCTATCTGACCTCTGCCAACAGCACATCCGAGGGCATGAGCGTCTCCGGCACCTATCAGTACCTGCGCAGCGGGACGGCCGGAACCATCAGCGGCTCCACCGCCTACAGTGTCTCCACCGGCGGCGCGGTGCTCCTCTACGACGACGGCAGCCTCAAAACCATCCGGCAGCTCCAAAAGGTCGCCCTGACCCAGCTTTCCGACCGGTACGCCATGGCCGGGAATCAGAAATACCTGCTGGATGAGAACGTCCAGGTGCTGCTTCAGGGCTCCGGCGGCTGCTATGCCACCACCCTGTCCGCCATCAACGCCGAGGACTACTCCCTGAGGGGCTGGTACGACGAGCTGGGCTGTCCCGGGGGCGGGCGCATCCGCATCCTGGTGGCCACCGTCGCCTGAATCCGCTCCCCTCCCCGGTTTTTCCCCTCTTGCCGCCGGAGGCGTTCTGGTGTATGATGCTGGAGTGAAGGGAAACGTTTTGCGGGGTGAACCGATTGGAACAGGAGCAGCGGGCCTCGGCGCCCGACATCGCCGCCCTGGCCGGAGAGATCCTTCTGGCCAGCGGGGCGGAGATCTTCCGGGTGGAGGAGACCATCGACCGTATCTGCCGGGCCTACGGCGTGGCGTCCGCCGACGCCTTCGTCCTCAGCAGCGGCATCTTCCTCACGGCGGGGAACGAGACGGAACGGGCCTTCGCCCGGGTCCGGCACATCCCCCTCAGCGGGGCCCGCCTGGACCGGGTGGCCGCCGTCAACCAGCTCTCCCGGGAGATCGAGCAGGGCCGCTGTACGCCCCGGCAGGCTTATCAGCGCCTGCTGGCCATCCGGGACCTGCCCGGCCGCCCCCGGTGGGTCCAGACTCTGGCCTCTGGCGTAGGCAGCGGCTGCTTTTGCCTTCTCTTCGGGGGCGGCCCCGCCGACTGCCTGGTCTCCTGCGGGGCAGGTCTGCTGCTCTACTTCTACCTGCTCTATCTGGTGCGGGGCCGCCTGTCCAAGATCGCCGCCAACATCAGCGGCAGCGCCCTGGTCACCCTCTTCTCCCTGCTGGTCTATCTGGCGGGGATGGGGGAACGGCTGGACATCATCACCATCGGGGCCATCATCCCCCTCATTCCCGGCGTGGCCTTCACCAGCGCCATCCGGGACATCGCTGACCAGGATTACATCGCCGGCGCAGTCCGGATGCTGGACGCTCTGCTGGTCACCTTCTGCATCGCCGCAGGCGTGGGCCTGGTCATGGCGGGCTATCACCTGCTGCTGGGAGGTGCGCTGCTGTGAACCTTCTTCCGCTTCTGCCGGAGGTGGCCGCCGCCGGGGCCGGTACCGCCGCCTTCGCCGTCCTCTTCCACGTGCCCGCCGCCTTCTACCTCCGCTGCGGCATCATCGGCGGCTGCGGCTGGCTGTGCTACCGGCTGCTGATGGCGGCGGGCCTGACCGCCATTCCCGTCTTCTGCGCCACGGTGCTGGTGGTCTTCCTCTCCCGCCTGTCGGCGGTGGTCCGCCGGTGCCCGGTCACCCTGTTCCTGGTCCCCGGCATCTTCCCCCTGGTCCCCGGCGTGGGCATCTACTGGACGGCCTACTACCTGGTCACCGACCGGTCCGCTCTGGCCTCCCAGCAGGGGAGCACCACCCTGCGCAGCGCCGTGGCCATCGTATTGGGCATCCTGCTGGTGCTGGAGCTGCCCCAGGGGCTGTTTCGGCGGCTGGCCGGTCCCTTCCTCCGAGCGTAAAGACAGCGGGCCCCGCAAAAGCGGGGCCCGCTGTCTTTCTACTGCTCCCACAGCCGCTCAGGATACAGACCCCGGGCCGTCATGTCCGCCAGGGCGGCCACCACAGTGGGTTTGTCCTCCTGATAGGTGACTCCGTACCACTTGTCCCGGCTCCGCAGGACCTTTACCCGGGCCTTGCCCTCGTCAATGAGGGCGCTGACCACTGCGGGGAGGTAATACTCCCCCTTCAGGGGATTCTCCGCACGGGTCCGCTCCAGAAAGGCCGGGAACCGGGCCCAGGCTTCCTCCAGATAGCTCCGGGTAAAGCCCCACAGATTCATGGAGACCACCGTATCCCCCGGCAGGACGGTCCAGGTGGCTCCGCCGTCCTCGGTGTACCGGATGGCCGTCCCATCCTTCTCGATGCGGGTGCGCTCGGTGACCCGCTCCAGGTAGCCGTCCTCGTCCTCCCGGCACACGCCCCGGGACACCGAGCCGTGCTCGGTGACGGTATTCTCCAGCCGGTAGCCCACCATGGCGTACTCGTAGCCCGCCGCCCCGTCGGGGTGGGCGGTGAGATAGTCGTAAACGGCCCGGAACCCCTCGGGACCGTAGTAGTCGTCGGCGTTCACCACCGCGAAGGGCCCGTCCACCACGTGCCGGGCCGCCAGAACGGCCTGAGCGGTGCCCCAGGGCTTTACCCGCCCCTCCGGCACCCGCTCCCCCTCCGGCAGATCCTCCAGCGCCTGAAAGGCGTATTTGACCGTCATCGCGCCGCCGAGCCGGTCTCCGATTGCGGCGCGGAACTCCGCCTCGTGCTCCCGCTTGATGACGAACACCACCGTGTCAAAGCCCGCCCGGCGGGCGTCGTAGATCGAATAGTCGATGATGAGCTGGCCGTGGGGCCCCACCGGGTCCAACTGCTTGAGCCCGCCATAGCGGCTCCCCATGCCCGCCGCCATGACCACCAAAACCGGTCGTTCCATACCTTTGCTCTCCTTCCCTGCTGCCGCAGATGTAGTTTCTTCTATTCTAATCGGCCAGAGGCAAAAAGGGAAGAGCCATTTTTCCTGTGTTTTTCGCCGCGTTGACTTCCCCCGGGGAGCAAGGTATAATTTACCTATCCAAACATGGCGCTTCGGACGCATATGACGCATATATTTAGGAGGAGAAAGCATGGGGTTCAAAAGCGACATTGAGATCGCGCAGGAGTACCGGATGGAGGACATCCGCTCCATCGCCGCCCGGGCGGGCGTGGACGAGCCGTACCTGGAGCTCTACGGCAACTACAAGGCCAAGATCGACTCCCGCCTCCTGCGGGAGAGCCGGCGGCCCGACGGCAAGCTGGTCCTGGTGACCGCCATCAATCCCACCCCGGCCGGCGAGGGCAAGACCACCACCACGGTGGGTCTGGCCGACGGCCTGCGGCGCATTGGGAAAAACGCCCTGGTGGCCCTGCGGGAGCCCTCCCTGGGCCCCGTGTTCGGCGTCAAGGGCGGCGCCGCCGGCGGCGGCTACGCCCAGGTGGTGCCCATGGAGGACATCAACCTCCACTTCACCGGCGACTTCCACGCCATCGGCGCGGCCAACAACCTGCTGGCCGCCATGCTGGACAACCACATTCAGCAGGGCAACGCCCTGGGTATCGACGTAAAAAAGATCACCTGGAGGCGCTGTGTGGACATGAACGACCGGCAACTGCGCAATGTGGTGGACGGTCTGGGCGGGCGGATGAACGGCGTGCCCCGGGAGGACGGCTTCGACATCACCGTGGCCAGTGAGATCATGGCCGTGCTCTGCCTGGCCTCCGACCTGATGGACCTGAAGGCCCGGCTGGGCCGGATGGTGGTGGCCTACACCTACGACGACAAGCCCGTGACCGCCGCCGACCTGAAGGCCCAGGGCGCCATGGCCGCCCTGCTCAAGGACGCCATCAAGCCCAACCTGGTCCAGACCCTGGAGCACAACCCCGCCATCGTCCACGGCGGTCCCTTCGCTAATATCGCCCACGGCTGCAACTCCATCTCCGCCACCGACGCGGCCATGAAGCTGGCGGATTACGTGGTCACTGAGGCGGGCTTCGGCGCCGATCTGGGTGCGGAAAAGTTCCTGGATATCAAGTGCCGTGCCGCAGGCTTTGACCCCAGCGCAGTCGTGATCGTGGCTACTGTAAAGGCTCTCAAGTACAACGGCGGCGTGCCCAAGAGTGAGCTGGGTGCAGAGAATCTGGAAGCACTGGAAAAGGGCCTGCCGAACCTGCTCAAGCATGTGGAAAATATCACACAGGTCTTTG
>OLGD01004513.1_pt1 | contig 11385 bp, 7 predicted proteins | sample 1605311 | NCBI WGS metagenome assembly OLGD01 (sample SAMEA3888917, study PRJEB22519) | human gut metagenome | biome: human gut; feature: human-associated habitat; material: faeces | place: Denmark | collected 2010 | reverse complement strand
AGCTCGGTAAGACTACCGATCAGCGTATGGCGATGCTCCGTCAGCAGGTCACCGATTTCCTGGACAATGGCCGGATGGAGACCACCGTCACCCGCGCCAAGGAGATCAAGCCCCTGGCTGAAAAGATGATTACCCTGGGCAAGAAGGGTGATCTGGCTGCCTATCGTCAGGCGCTGAGCTTCATTACCAGAGAGACCGTCGCTCACAAGCTGTTCAAGGAGATCGCTCCTGAATATGCCCAGCGCAACGGCGGCTACACCCGCATCATCCGCACCGGCATCCGCCGCGGCGATGCTGCCGAGACCGCTATCATCGAACTGGTGAAGTAAAAAACCCCAAGCTGCAAATGAGCTCTTTTGTATGGCACAGCCGCCATACAAAAGAGCTCATTTTTGTGCCTTCTCCGCCGCCGTCCCCTTGACAGGACGGATTATGTATGATAGACTAAAATCGGTTTACGATACATAACTCGAAAGGAGCTGCGCTTATGAATCCCATGCACCAACTGACCCGGCGGCCGGTGAAGGCGGCCTTCGGCGCACTGCTGCTGGCTCTGGCGGGGGTAATTCTGGCCCTGTCCGGGGGCCAGTTCTGGGCGGCGGCCCGGACCCGGGCCGGGGTGGAGGAGACCTACACCACCGTGGCGGTGGTCACCGGACGGATCTCCTCGGATGAGGTTCTTACTCCCTCCGCTGAGGGGGGGAGCAACGCGGAGAGCCTCCGGCAGGACAGTGCCATGGCCGCCGCCATCTTCCTGGCGGAGCCGGAACAGCAGAACTGGAGCATCATCCGTTCCCGGCCCAGAGTGGGCCTGGTCAGCGGGTACAGCCCCGGCCTGAAGCCTGCCATCTCCCTCTACACCGGCCATAGCAGCAGCGATGCGCCCTATGAATACTCCATTGTCGAGATCCGAGCGGACGCGGTCACGGAAGTAAACAACGATTGGTTCGGCGAATCCGGCGGGGCCAATTGGCAGCTGGAGGGCCAGGTGCTGGGGATCTATGGCCTGAACGATGCTTTTCGGGACCCCTCCGGCCAGCGGGCCTCCGTGTCGCTGCACCAGGAGTATGACGACCCGGCGGAGCTGCTGCATCCGGAGGCGGGAAAGCGCTATCTGCTGCTGTCCCACAGTTACGGAGACAGTGAGTGGTCCCTGCGGCGGAACGTAGCCGACTGGGTTTTCATGGAAACCAACGTCCAATTGGACCCTTGGTCCCTGGACATCCCCGGGAATCTGATCCGCTATGACCAGCGCAAGAACCAGAGTGAGCACTGGTATCACACGGCGGGCGATGCTGCGGAGGAACCTGTGGAATTTGCCCCGGAGGAGCTGATTTACCGGGACCCTACCACCGGCGCGGAGGTCATGAACGTCGATCCGGACGCCTTCGGCTGGTTCAGCTTTGCCGTCGATGCGCTCAAGGACACCGGGGAGATCATGGTGGAGGACCCCCAGCAGCCGGGGAACTGGCGCCCGGAGACAGTGGACTATACCCAGTATAACCTGCCCAGCATCCAGGAGTTGCCCGACGGCGTCACCGCTCAGGAGGTCATTGACAACACCTCCAGCTGGCGCATGGCCATGGAGTCCATCCGGGTCAATAACCACAGCGTGCCGGTGCTGGCGGTGGATTCCGTGGAGGGCATGCTGGAATTTGCCTCCGGAAGGACCCAGATCACCCAGGGCCGCAGCATCAGCCAGGAGGAGTACCGCGACGGCGCGGCGGTGTGCCTGATCTCCGAGACCCTGGCCCGGGAAAGCGGCCTGGACGTGGGGGATACCCTGCCGCTGTCCCTGTACGAAAAGGAAAAAAACCTGATGCCGACCATGGTTGGAGACAGCGACCCGACGGCATCCTATTACCTGCCGCAAAGGGGCTTCCAGCAGGAGACGGAGTATACCATTGTGGGGTTGTACCGCCAGAATAACGAATGGAGTCAGGGCGTGGCCAGTTTTACGCCCAACACCGTGCTGGTGCCGCGAAAGAGCGTTACCTGCGCCGTGGAGACCGGCGAAACGGGGCTGGGGGTCAGCTCCGGCTGTCTTTGGGAGACGATGGTCCTGCAAAACGGCACCATCGACCAGATGGAGGCCCGGCTGGCGGAAAACGGCCTGGGCGGCACGGTGACTTACTACGACCAGGGGTACAGCAACATTGTGGAGAGTCTGGACGGCTATACCCGGGTGTCCCGGACGGTGCTCTGTGTGTGTCTGGCCCTTTGGGCGGTGGTGCTGGCGGCGTACTGCGTACTGCTTCCCATGCAGGAAGGGAAAACCGCCTTGCGCATGTGGACACTGGGCGCGAAACGCCGGGATATTGCGGGACAAATCTGGACGCCTTCGGCCCTGATGGCCGCCGCCGGAACCGTCATCGCGTTGGCGGTCAGCATCCCCGGGATGTCCTGGGCCACGGACAAAATCCAGGCCCTGACCGGCTCTGATCTGACGCTGACCGTTTCCACCGGCCAGACCGTGGCCCTGTGCGCCGCAGCCCTGGCCATCACATTGGCGGTGATCGCCCTGGTCAGCGTATCCACCGCACGGCGGGGCATCCGAAGGATAGAATAAAAAGAAATCTGAAAGGAGCTGTTTCTATGAATCCCATGCACCAACTGACCCGGCGGCCGGTGAAGGCGGCCTTCGGCGCACTGCTTCTGGCCTTAGCGGGGGTGATTCTGGCCTTGTCCGGGGGACAGTTCTGGGCGGCGGCATGGACCCGGGCCAGGGTGGAGGCGACCTACACCACCGTGGCGGTGGTCACTGGCGGGGACGAGCCGGCGGGGGACTCCGACCCATCCCTCGCAAGTGCCTCCGCCGCATGGGAAGCGGCCAGGTTTCTGGCGGAGCCGGAACAGCAGAACTGGAGCATCATCCGTTCCCGGCCCAGGGTGGGCCTGGTCAGCGGCTATGCGTCCAATCTGATGCCCTTGCTGGATATGTACAATTTCCGCAGTTACAATGGCGGCGAGACAATGGACTCTGCCCCGGACGCTCCGTATACATACTTTATTCTGGAGGTTCTGGTAACGGACGCTCTGGAGCGCCATGACCGGCCACAGGAGGGGGCATCCTACTCCGAGTCCACATGGTCCATATCCGGGCAGGTGCAGGGGGTGTACGGCTTGCAGCAGAGGCTGCGGGACCCCACCGGGTGGCAGGCGGATATCCGCTTCACCCAGTATTACGGCGATGGGGACGTCCCCGTGCGGCCGGAGGCGGGAAAACGATATCTGCTGCTGGCCTGCACCTATGACGACACGGAGTGGGAGGAGCGATGCGGGATCGCCGCCGAAATTCTGTGGGACACCAACGTCCGGCTGGACCCCTGGTCCCTGGACATTGAGAACAACCTGATCCGCTATGACCAGCGAACCCGCCAGGAGGAGCAGGTTTTAGACGAGACGCTTCGGGAGCTGCCCCCGGATGCCCCGGGTTATCGGGACCCCACCACCGGGGCGGAGGTGTTCAACCTGTCCATGAACGCGGCGGACCACCTGCGCACCAACGTGGTCCGGTATTCCGGACCGCTGGAAACACTGGCCCCGGACGGGGATTCCGGCCTGTGGACGATGCAGACGGTGGACTATGGCCGCTATGACCTGCCGTCTATCCAGGAGCTTCCGGAGGGCGTCACCGCCCGGGAGATCATGGACGGCACCGCCTCCTGGCAGACGGCCCTGAAAGCAGTGGACGTCAACAACCACAGCGTGCCGGTGCTGACGGTGGAAAAGGTAGAGGCCCTGGCGGATTTCGCCGCCGGGAACGCCATGGTCACCCAGGGCCGCAGCTTCTCCCAATCGGAGTATGACTCCGGAGCAGCGGTGTGCCTGATTTCCGAGTCCCTGGCCCGGGAAAACGGTCTGAACGTAGGGGATACCCTGCCCCTGTCCCTGTATGAGGATGACCCGGGGCTTCCTCCGATCTATGCCCGGTTTCAGGAGTCCTGCAATCCCCGGGCGTCTGTGTTCGTGCCCCAGGAGGGCTTCCGGCAGGAGACGGAATATACCATCATCGGTCTGTACCGCCAGAGCAGCGAGTGGGTCACCACCCCCACCAGCTTCACCCCCAACAGCGTGTTTGTGCCGGAGAAAAGCGTCACCTGCCAGACGGTTTACGGCAACTATGGCGTGTGGTCCAGCCTGGTTCTGCAAAACGGTACCATCGACCAGATGGAGGCCCGGCTGGCGGAAAACGGCCTGGGCGGCACGGTGACTTACTACGACCAGGGGTACAGCAACATTGTGGAGAGTCTGGACGGCTATACCCGGGTGTCCCGGACGGTGCTCTGTGTGTGTCTGGCCCTTTGGGCGGTGGTTTTGGCGGCGTACTGCGTGCTGCTTCCCATGCAGGAAGGGAAAACCGCCCTGCGCATGTGGACACTGGGCGCGAAACGCCGGGATATTGCGGGACAAATCTGGATGCCCTCGGCCCTGATGGCCGCCGCCGGAACCGTCATCGCGTTGGCCGTCAGCATCCCCGGGATGTCCTGGGCCACGGACAAAATCCAGGCCCTGACCGGCTCCGATCTGACGCTGACCGTTTCCACCGGCCAGACCGTGGCCCTGTGCGCCGGGGCCCTGGCCATTGCATTGGCAGTGATTGCCCTGGTCAGCACCCTCACCACCCGCCGGGGCATCCGCAAGGCGGAATAAAAAGCAAAGGCGGGCCAGCGGCCCGCCTTTGCTTTGAAAAAATCTGTTTTAAAACGCCGGTTTACTTCGTTTCGGGGGTCAGATCCCACTTCCACTCCCGGACCTCCGGCAGGTCCACGCCGTTGTCCCGGATATACTGCCGGTGCTCCACCAGCTTATCCTGCATCTTCTGGACCAGGTAGGCGCCCCGGTTGCCCAGCTGGGGCAGACGGCGAACCGTGTCGATGACTAGGTCAAAGCGGTCGATGTCGTTGAGCACCCGCATGTCGAAGGGGGTGGTGATGGTGCCCTCCTCCTTATAGCCCCGGACGTGGAGGTTCTTGTTGTGGCGGCGATAGGTCAGCTCATGGACCAGGGTGGGATAGCCGTGATAGGCGAAGATGATGGGCTTATCCTTGGTGAACAGACCGTCATACTCCTCGTCGGTGAGGCCGTGGGGATGCTCGGTGTGGGGCTGCAGCTTCATCAGGTCCACCACGTTCACCACACGGATTTTCAGCTCCGGCAGCTCCCGGCGCAGGATGCTGACGGCAGCCAGCGTCTCCAGGGTGGGGGTGTCGCCGCAGCAGGCCATCACCACGTCCGGCTCGCACCCGGCGTCGTTGGAGGCCCAATCCCAGATACCGATGCCCTGGGTGCAGTGCTTCACCGCCTGCTCCATGGTCAGCCACTGGGGCCGGGGGTGCTTGCTGGCCACCATCACGTTGACATAGTTGCGGCTCTTGATGCAGTGGTCGAAGCAGGAGAGCAGGCAGTTGGCATCCGGCGGCAGATAGATGCGCACCACGTCGGCCTTTTTGTTGGCCACATGGTCCAGGAAGCCGGGGTCCTGATGGGTGAAGCCGTTGTGGTCCTGCTGCCACACGTTGGAGGCCAGGATATAGTTCAGGGAGGCAATGTCGTGCCGCCAGGGCAGCTCGCTGCACATCTTCAGCCACTTGGCGTGCTGGGCGAACATGGAGTCCACGATGCGGATGAAGGCCTCATAGCTGTCGAAGAAGCCGTGGCGTCCGGTGAGCAGATAGCCCTCCAGGAAGCCCTCGCAGAAGTGCTCGGAGAGCATGGAGTCCATGACCCGGCCGTCGGGGTCCAGGTGGTCGTCGATGCCCGGGATCTGCTGGTCCAGGAAGCGGCGGCCGGTGACCTCAAACACCGCCTGCAAGCGGTTGGAGGCCGTTTCGTCCGGGGCAAAGATCCGGAAGTTCCGGGCGTCCATGTTCAGCTTCATCACGTCCCGGACATAGGTGCCCAGAACGTACATATCCTGGGCCTCCACGCCGCCGGGAACCGTGACGTCCACGGCATAGTCCCGGAAATCGGGGGTACGCAGATCCCGCAGCAGCAGACCGCCGTTGGCGTGGGGGTTTGCACCCATGCGTCGATTGCCCGCAGGGGGGAAGGACGCTACCAGCTCCACGGGCGTACCGTCGGAGTTGAACAGCTCCTCCGGCTTATAGGAGCGCAGCCACTGCTCCAGCTGGGCCAGGTGCCGGTCAGCGTCGGCGCCCATGGAGATGGGCACCTGGTGCGCCCGCCAGCAGCCCTCCACCGGCAGGTCGTCCACCTCCTTGGGTCCGGTCCAGCCCTTGGGGGTGCGCAGCACCAGCATGGGCCAGCGGGGCCGCTTGGCCTGGCCGCTCTTGCGGGTCTCCCGCTGGATGCGCTTGATCTCGCGGATGGCCCAGTCCAGGGCCGCCGCCATCTGCTGGTGCATGAGCATGGGCTCGTCGCCCTCCACAAAACGGGGCTCCCAGCCGCAGCCCCGGAAGAAGCTCTCCACCTCCTCGTGGCTCATGCGGGAGAAAATGGTGGGGTTGGCGATCTTGAAGCCGTTCAGGTGCAGAATGGGCAGCACCGCGCCATCGGTGATGGGATTCATGAACTTGTTGCCATGCCAGGAGGTGGCCAGGGGGCCGGTCTCGGCCTCGCCGTCGCCCACCACGCAGGCGGCGATCAGGTCGGGATTGTCCGCCACGGCGCCGAAGGCGTGGGCCAGGGAATAGCCCAGCTCGCCGCCCTCATGGATGGAGCCGGGAGTCTCCGGCGCCACATGGCTGGGGATGCCGCCGGGGAAGGAGAAACGCTTGAACAGCTTCTGCATGCCGTCCTTGTCCCGGGTGATGTTGGGATAGACCTCGGTATAGCTGCCGTCCAGCCAGTCCTGGGCCACCATGGCGTTGCCGCCGTGGCCGGGGCCGGAGAGATAGATCATGTCCAGGTCGCTGCGCTTGATGACCCGGTCCAGATGGGTATAGATGAAGTTCTGGCCCGGGCAGGTGCCCCAGTGGCCCACGATGGTCTGCTTGAGGTCACTCTTGCGCAGCGGACGCTCCAGCAGCGGGTTATCCAGCAGATACAGCTGGCATGCGGTCAGGTAATTGGCGGCGCGCCAGTAGGCGTCGATCTGATAGAGCTCCTGCTCGTTCAGCGGCGGCTTCCTGGACAGCCGCGCACCGGGCTTGAATTCGGGCATGATGATTCCTCCTTGTGCAATTGCCTGGGCTTATGTGCGCCGCAAGCGGAATTAAGATTCTGGTTAATTCGAATTCTGATCTGAAATCTTAGATTAGAATTAGCATAACACATGAATTACAAAAATGGAAGCATAAATTTGTAAATATTTCTTGAAGAATCAAATTTAAGTTTGGAGTTAATGCACGAATGGCGGAGGATAAGAACGGATGGCCCACCGCTTTGCGAAACATGGAATGCAATTGGTTTCTCCATTGTCCGGCAGTCCGATTTTAGGGACACCCAGCGCCGTATAATAGGCGCGTAAGAGGAAAGGAGGGCGCATACTATGGCGTTCAGTATCAAATTTTCAGCGGGGACTGCCCATAAGTCGGAACGGACTATCCCCAGAAGGTCCGTGGTGCAGGTCTATTTTGCTGCCAACCACCGGAGCCTGGCGTACTACAACGACCGGTTCGACCTGAAGCCCGGCGACCTGGTCTTTGTGGACGGCAAACTGGCCGGGCAGCGGGGCCGCGTTACCCAGGTCAACTACAGCTTCAAAATCAGGCTCTCTGACTATAAGCGAGTGAGTTCCGTGGCGGACATCGCTGTGGACGGGCTGTTTTACGCGGCGGGCTCCCACCTGGTTACCTTTGACCGCGGCGTTCTGCCGGCCTGTCAGGCCGCCGGATGGTTCCTGCCGCCTGCGGACCCGGAGGAGGAGTTTGCCAGCGGCGCGGACGACGAAGCATTCTCCCTGGATGAGCTGTGGGCCAGCGATGCCATGTTCCAGCGGGGATATGACTACTACAAGCGCGGACTGGTCCGCTATATCAGCCTGGACGGCCGGGCGGGGTACGCCCTTGTGGAGGGCACGGCTCCCTATGAGGTGGAGTTTGCCTGGGAAAACGGAGAAATCAGCCGTCTGGTCTGCTCCTGCTTCTGCAGCGGCTGCTGCAAGCACCAGGCGGCGGTCATGCTGCAATTGCAGGATCTGCTGGGATGGATCGAGGGGCAGTACCCGGACGCCTACGCGCGCAGCGGCTATTTTGCCGCCGTCTACCGGCAGACGCTGTTTGAATACGCCGTGGATAGCCGGGAAAACGGCCCGTTTGCGCCATAAACTGGGAATTTTCCCCCAACAGCGGCCCACCGAGGACGTTGGCCCCTACAAAGCGCTCTGTCAACGATGATACCACTGTCGTGCCAGCCGGTTGCCGGTCACTATCATGCCCGCCAGCCGGGGCGCTTCCTCGAAATCGCCTCGCTTTTTCCACCGCGGGCGGCGCTTCGGCGATTTCTCCGGCTGCAAATTTCCTGTTGCCAACCGAGGGGAAATGTGATAAGATATCTTCATGACGACTCCTCCGCCGCCAGCTGCGGAGCCGGTCTCGCGCAATGGATACCCACGAATCATGTCAGGCGGGGAACCGAGCAGCATTAAGAGGGATCATCCATGTGCCGCGAGTCCACCGGCCCCGTGGCTGGCAGCGGAGGAGTTTATTCTGTTCTGATTTTTCGGCCGAAGGGAGGGCTGGTTCATGTATCAGGCACTGTATCGGAAATGGCGGCCCAAAACCTTTTCCCAGGTGGTGGGCCAGGACCACATCACCGGCACCCTCCAGCGGCAGGTGGCCGAGGGCCGCACGGCCCACGCCTATCTGTTCACCGGCACCCGGGGCACCGGCAAAACCACCTGCGCCCGGATTCTGGCCAAGGCCGTCAACTGCCTGCACCCGGAGGACGGGGCCCCCTGTAACCAGTGCGAGGCCTGCCGGGGCATCGACAGCGGCTCCCTGCTGGACGTGACGGAGCTGGACGCCGCCAGCAACAGCCGGGTGGACGACATCCGGGAGCTGCTCAGCGAGTCGGTATACACCCCCACGGTGCTGAAAAAGCGGGTCTACATCATCGACGAGGTCCACATGCTGTCCACCCAGGCCTTCAACGCCCTGCTGAAAACCATCGAGGAGCCGCCGGAACACCTGATGTTCATCCTGGCCACCACGGAGCTGCACAAGGTCCCGGCCACCATTCTCTCCCGGTGCCAGCGCTTCACCTTCAAGCGCATTCTGCCCCGGGATATGGAAAAGCACCTGCTGGAGATCGCCCGGGCGGAGCAGATCGACCTGACTCCCGACGGGGCGGAGATTCTGGCCCGGATGGCCAACGGCGCCCTGCGGGACGCCCTGAGCCTGCTGGATCAGTGCCGGGTAGCCCAGGGCCAGCTGGACAGCCGGGCGGTGCTGGATATTCTGGGCCTGGCCGGCAGTGTCCAGACGGTGGAGCTGATGGACTGCATCCTGCGGCGGGACGCCGCCGGGGCTCTGACCCGGCTGGACGGGCTGTACCGGGGCGGCAAGGACGTGGCCGCCATGCTGGGGGAGCTGGGGGACCTGGCCCGGGACATGACCATTCTCAAGGCCGCCCCCGACGGGGCCGCCGCCCTGCTGACGGGTATATACGATACCAAGACCCTGAAGTCCCTTTCCGGCAGCCAGCCCATGCGGCGGTTTCTGTATCTGACGGAGACCATCCAGGCCTGCTGCGCCGGGCTGGGGGACAGCTTCCAGCCCCGGACGGATGCGGAGCTGTGTCTGCTGCGGCTGTGTGACGAGAGTCTGTCCGGCGACCTGACGGCTTTGAGCCAGCGGATCGACCGTCTGGAAGATCAGGTTGCAAACGGAATACCGGTAAAAACTGTCCCGCAAACCGCCGGGACGTCCCCCAAAACCGCCCCTTTGTCCCGGGACAGCGCCGGGACAAGCCGGGACGTGCCAAGCGATGACCGGCCCCCTATGCCGGAGGAGCCGCCCCTGCCGGAGGAACCCGGCGGACGGGAGCGGGTATACGATATACCGGACGAGGAACCGCCTGCGGCTCGCCCTGCCGCCAGACCGGCCCGGAAGCCTGTGGCGGCAAAGTCTGCCGCCGTGGTGGGCGACACCGGCAAGTGGGACGCCATGAAGGAGCACTGCAAGGGCCGCCTGGCGGTGAACCACCGGGTGTTTCTGAACATGGTCCAGGGAGCGGTGGACGGCGACTGCCTGACGCTGTACTGCCAGAACGAGTTCGTCCGGGACTCCCTGAACAACAATACGGTGCTGCACGTGCTGCAGGAGGTGGCCTCCGCCGCCGAGGGGCAGACCATCCGGGTGGCGCTGACGGTAGGCGGCGCCCCGGCGGGGAAAAAGCCCGCCAAGCCCCGGTCCAAGCCGGAAAAAGTGACAGAAAAAGCGCCGGAGAAGCCCCTGGAGGAAGTCCCGGAGCCGGAGCAGACGCCCCCCTGGGAGGAGCCTCCGGCGGAAAAGGCCCCGGACAAGCTGGACGAGGTGGCCGCCCAGGGCCGCCAGCTGGAAAATTTCAAAATCAAGTGATCGCACGATATTAAATCAGTATTATAAAGGAGATTTCGACCATGGCTAAGGGATACAGCGCCCGCAACGGGTTCGGCGGCAGCGCCGGGATGATGCGCCAGCAGCAGCAAATGCAGCAGAAGCTGGCCAAGATGCAGCAGGAGATGGAAAGCGCCCAGAAGAACGTGGAGGAGAGCAGCTTCACCGCCTCCGTGGGCGGCGGCGCGGTGCAGGCCACCGTGTCCGGCAAGAAGCAGCTGACGGCCCTGGCCATCCAGCCCGACGCCGTGGACCCGGCGGACGTGGAGATGCTGCAGGACCTGGTGATCTCCGCCGTCAACGAGGCCCTGCGCCAGGCGGAGGAGGCTATGGAGTCCGCCATGGGCGCTCTCACCGGCGGGCTGAACATCCCCGGTTTGTTCTGAATTTACATGAGAAATAGCAAAAAAGCAGCCGAAAGGCTGCTTTTTTGCGTTTGGCACGACGGTGGGCAGACATGGGCCTCGCCCATCAGGCCCTCTCAGTCACCTTCGGTGACAGATCTCCCAGAGGGAGAGCCAAGTCCGTAGGGCCTGCTGCCCTCGACGGCGGGAGCGGGGATGCGGATTGCCACAACCAGTCTGCGGACTGGTTTCGCAATGACACCGCAAGGAGGTTTCCGGCCACAGGCGGCGGAGCACATGGGCCCCGCCCTGCGAGAACGCATACCGAAGGATTGGCCGACAGGCGGATGACGTTAATTCCAATACAATCCGTCATTTTTTCATAGAATTATACAGAGTGTAGCATACCGGGGCACCAAAAATCCTGTAGGGCAGGACCCATGTGCCCTGCCGCCCGGAAGCGCCATATTGTTAGGCCAGCGCTCCTACAGGCCCTCTCAGTCACCTTCGGTGACAGCTCTCCCAGAGGGAGAGCCAAG
>OLGD01004512.1_pt1 | contig 11395 bp, 14 predicted proteins | sample 1605311 | NCBI WGS metagenome assembly OLGD01 (sample SAMEA3888917, study PRJEB22519) | human gut metagenome | biome: human gut; feature: human-associated habitat; material: faeces | place: Denmark | collected 2010 | reverse complement strand
ACGCCATACCGCCGAAAAACCGAAGTTTTTCGACGGTGAACTTAAATTTCAAAATAGAACGTACTGCCTTGTCCGATTTCGCTTTGCACACCGAACTGCGCGCCGTGCGCCTGCAAAATATTTTTGACAATGGAAAGACCGAGCCCGGTTCCGTTGACCGCGCGCTTATGCACCTTATCCACCTTATAATACCGGTCAAAAATATACTGCAAATCCTCTTTCGGAATGCCCTCTCCGTGGTCGCTCACCTCGACGCGGCATTTGCCGCCTGCTCCATCGGTCAGACGCAGAATAACCGTTTTATCCTCACCCGCGTAATTAACCGCGTTATTAATCAGATTATACAGCACCTGCAAAATCCGCTTCTTGTCGCACCTGGCGAATTTCGGCCCCGTGCTTTCATATACAAAAGTATACTCTTTGCACGCCAGAAGCTTGCGGAAGCGTCCCACCGTTTCCAGCATCAGATAATCCATATCCACGCTCTCCAACTCCAGCTTCTGCGCGCCGCTCTGATATTTTGAGAGGTCGATCAGATCACTGACAAGCGAGGAAAGGCGCGCTGTCTCATCCAAAACGACCTGCATGTTTTCAGGCGTGTTCTCCCCCTCAATATCCCGCATCATTTCACAATAACCGGTAATCAAAGTCAGCGGCGTGCGCAAATCATGCGAAATGTTGGCAATCAGTTCTTTCTGCATACGGTCGGTTCGCTGCAGATCCTGCGCGGCGAGATTCAGCGTGTTGGAAAGCTCCTGTATCTCGCGGTAACCCTCGCCGGAAAATTCCACATCATACTCTCCCGCCGTCAGCTTTTTCGCGGCACGGTTCACCTCGGCAATCGGCTGTGAGAGCCGTTTTGCCAGAAGATTGGCCATACAGCCCGCAAGCAACGTCATAATGACGGTCACAAACATGAGTTGCAGCGCCAGAGCGCCTTTAATCATATTGACCGGCGTAACCGGACTGTCAAACAGCATAATGAGCACGCCCGCATTCGTCTGCCGCACCGCGGTATATAAAAGCCTGTCCCGCACGCTGTAACGGGTTCCCAAAGCCTTCGTATAGCCGGTTTCTCCGTTCTGAAATCCCTCAAGAGAAGCGCGGTAAAAGTAAGAGCCGCCGTTTTCGAGCGCAGCCGCGTACAGCTGGTTCAAAAGATTATCGTCCACATTGTGAATAATGCAGCCGCCGCCCACATCTGCGGATGTAATCAGCTTTCCGTCGCTGCCGAAGACACTGATGCAAAACTCATTATTGACGCCGATACTGTAAACATTTTTGACAAAATCCCCATTGTCCTCACGATGCGCGGTCTCAATCTGATAGGACGCGGTCTCCATCCGGTTTTTCGTAACCTGATAATAAAACTGGTCCAACAGAAAAATCTGAAATCCCCATATGAGAAAAATGACAATCAGAACAAACGCAATAAACGTCGCAAACAGCCGAACCCGCATTTTTGCCATTTGGCGGGGATGTCTGACGCTTTGCATACGTTATTTCTCACCGTCGCTGTAACGGTATCCAACACCGCGCAGCGTGACGATAAATCCGCTGTACGGGCCGAGACTCTTGCGCAGCAGCTTCACATGCGTATCCAGCGTGCGGTCGCCGCCGAAAAAGTCATAACCCCACACCTTATTGATGAGCTTTTCCCGTGTCAGCGCGATGTCCCGATTTTTAATCATGTAAAAGAGCAAATCATACTCTTTCGGCGACAAATTGACCTCCGTACCGTCCACATAGACGCGGCGCGCGGTAAAATTGACCTCAAGCCCCCCGCATTTGTATACATCGGCCTCGGCTGTCGTCTCCGCTTTCTGCGTGCGCTTTAAGATCGCCTCAATCCGCAGCATAAGCTCTTTCGGGGAAAACGGTTTGACGACATAATCGTCGATTCCGAGTTCAAAACCGTTGATCTTATCGTATTCCTCTCCCCGCGCGCTGAGCATCAAAATCGGCACATCCGATTTTTTGCGAATTTCACGGCAGGCTGAAAATCCGTCCAGTCCGGGCATCATAATATCCATGACAATGACGTCATAGTCATAATTGACGGCACGGCACTTTTCAACCGCTTCCATTCCGTCGGAGGCAAAATCTACGGTGTGTCCTTCAAATTTTGCATATTTTCCGATCAGTTCACGGATTTTTTCCTCGTCGTCTACCACCAGAATCTTGTACATATGTCCACCTCCATATCCGCAAATGGGGCTGTTCAATTCAGCAGCCCCATTTGTATTTTCAATTGTTGTCCGTCTGCAGTTCTATGCCGCTTTCGATCGGCTTATCCTCAACCAGCGTTGCGGTAATCTCGGTATATACGCCGGCGCGTACAACGGTTATCGTTATGGTATCACCGACCTTATAACTCTGGATCGCGCTCTTAAGCGTCGCCGAATTGGTCACCTCATAATCGCCGAGCTTGGTTATGCGGTCGCCGTTTTTCAGTTCCGTGGTACCGCCGTCATAGACATAAATTCCGTAGGAATTCACACGATAGCGCATGAGATCCATATAATCATCGATCTCGATATAGGTAATGCCAAGCGTGGGCCGGCCGGTCACATATCCGTTGTCCATCAATTCCTTGGCAATATCATACGCGTAATTGATCGGGATTGCAAAGCCCAGCCCCTCGATTGTGGAACCCGCGCTCTTTGCATTGACTATGGCAATCAATTCGCCTTTCATATTAAAGAGTCCGCCGCCGCTGTTGCCGGGATTGATCGCCGCATTGGTCTGCAAAAGCTGCATTTTCTGACCGTCAATCGTGATCTCCCGGTCCAGTGCGCTGATGATACCGTTGGTCACGCTGCCGCCGAGCGCGCCGAGCGGATTGCCGATTGCCACAACTTCCTCGCCTACAACCAATGTGGAACTGTCGCCGATCGTAGCGTAGGGCAGATCCTTTTCATCGATTTTCAAAACCGCGATATCGCCCTGCGCATCGCTGCCGACCACAGTGGCCTCATATTCGGCGCCGCTGGTCAGGCGAACAATAACCTTGGTCGCGCCGCTGACAACATGATTATTGGTAATAATATACCCGTCGGCACTGATCAGCACACCGCTGCCCGCGCCGCTGGAAATATACTGCTGGAAATACGAACCGTTGACAACCTGCTCAGTCGTGATCTCCACAACAGCGGGCTTTACTTTCGCCGCCACCGCCGCATAAATCCCTTTGCCGTCCGTCGAAGTCAGTTCGGTTCCATCCGAATTTCCGATCACCGCCGTGCCGAGCGCACCCGACACCTGCTGCTGAATCTGCGTTGTTCCGGTGGGTTGTTTCGCATCCGCCTGCCGGTCGGTCACAAGATAAGCGCCGAACAGGCCGCTGCCGAGCGACAAACCTACGCAAAGCACCGCAACCAGCACCGTTTTTAAAGCTTTTTTGTTTTTCTGATTTGCAGATCGTCCGTTTTCAGGAGGTGTCTGCTGCGCCGGTGCAGCCGATGGAGACGACTCCTTAAAATCCAACTGAATAGAACCGTTACTCGAACGATCCGGAGTTTTTGAATAACTGCTCTCCGAATCAAATTTAAATTCCGCCATGATGAAAACCTCCGTTTTTCATACTGTGCTAACAGTATAAACCGCAAATGTGAAGATTTTATGACAATGCACAAAAATTACACTGAATTTTTCCGCATATCCAGATAGTTTTGCAGTATGATCTCCGCGGAAAGCGTATCCACAACCTGCTTTCGTTTGCTGCCCCGCGTATCGGTCAAATTCAGGATTTGATGCGCGGCCATCGTTGTGACCCGCTCATCCAAAAATTCGATCCGCGCATCGGTAAGCTCTGTGAGAATCGCCGCAAACGCGCGAATCTTTTCGGCGCTTGCTCCTTCGGATCCATCCATGTTTTTCGGCAAACCGATCACAATAACAACCGCGCCGCGATCAGCCGCTACCTTTGCCACCTGTTTTGCGGTCGCGCGCATTCCGCCCTCGCGTATCGTTCCGATTCCGCTTGCGAGAAAGCGGTTTTCATCGGACAGCGCAAGTCCGGTGCGCACGTCTCCGTAATCCACTGCAAGTACTCTTGACATAGTATACCCCGTTTTTTTGTTCCATTTCAAAAAGAAGCTTCAGCCCTGTGATTCAACGTTCCGGGGGATCGTACGCCACCGGAAAAAGCAAGTGAAACCCGTCTAAACAGACGAGATCATCCCGCTTTTGATCGTCGAAAGAAACTCGCTTTATTTCCCGTAAAAAGCGGGCGTCCGACCCTTTTGCCAGAACGCGCCCTCCATTTTGGAGAGAAGCGGTTCAAACTTGTCGCCCGCAATCAAAAGATGTTCCAAAAATTCCACATGAATTTTCTGGAAAGCGTCGGCTACCACCGAGGTCGTCGTAAGATCTTCAGGCGAGGGTACGAGGCTTCCGCTTGGATGATTGTGCGCAAGCACGGCCATCGCCGCGTTTTTGCGCAGCGCGGCTTCAATCAATGTGCGCGTATCGACGCGAACCTGATTGACCGATCCCTCTCCGATCCGAACAACGTCGATCAGCCGATAGCGGTTGTCCAGCAAAACCAGGAGAATCGTTTCGGTTTTCAGGCCGGTAAAGCGGCGCACGAGCATTTTTCCGAGTTTATTCAAGCTGTCATAACACTGCCCCGTCGGTTCTTCGCAAAGCGCGGCGCGGTATATATCGGGGATGAGTTTAATCAAAAGCGCCGTATGCATACTGATGCCGCTGACGCTGCAAAGCTCCTCCGGCTCCGCCTCAAAGACGCCGCGCAGCGAACCGAATCGCGCAATCAGTTCATGCGCAATCGGATTGGTATCTTTCTGAGGAATAGCGTAAAACAACAGCAGTTCAAGCATATTATGCTTTTCAAAACCGTCCAGTCCGTCGCGCAGATACCGGTCTTTGAGTCTTTGCCGATGCCCGCTGTGCACGTTGTCGTCCCCCTCTCGAAAGTCGTCCGGCGCTTTCGCCTGTCCGATAAAAATTCCGCACATTCCGCTTGCAAAGCGCGTACCGATCTGTTAAAATAAAATATATGCAAAAAACCCCGCCGAAGGCAGGGTTTTTGTGGAGCTGGTAGCCGGACTTGAACCGGCGACCTGCTGATTACGAATCAGCTGCTCTACCAACTGAGCCATACCAGCGCATTTGCTATTATACTAAAACATTCGAGTTTTGTCAAGAGGATTTTTAAATGAATTTATGCAATCTGAAAACCATTCGCGAGATTTTATCCGAATTCGGCACGGCGCCCAAAAAAGGCTTCGGACAGAATTTTTTGATTACCCCCGCCGTGCCCGAACGGATCGCGGAAAACTGCTGTGACCGCCGGGACAGTATCATCATAGAGATCGGCCCCGGAATCGGATGCCTGACGGCCGAACTGGCCAAACGGTACCGCAAAGTCATCGCGCTTGAACTGGATGAAACACTGATTCCGGTACTCGGCCGCACAATGGCCGAATATCCGAACGTGACCGTCCGTCAGGGGGATATTCTAAAGACCGATCTTTCCGCTCTCTTGGTCGAGGAAGCGCCCGACGCGCACGTCTCGGTCTGCGCAAACCTTCCCTATTATATCACGACGCCGATTCTCATGTACCTGCTCGAAAGCCGGGTGGCATTGGACAGCATTACGATCATGGTGCAGGCGGAAGTCGCCGCGCGGCTGACCGCAGCGCCGGGCGGCGCCGATTACGGCGCGATCACCGCCTCTGTCGCGTATTTCGGCGCGGCGCGAAGGCTGTTCACCGTTTCGGCCGGAAATTTTTATCCCGCGCCCAAAGTGGATTCCGCCGTTGTGCGCATTGATCTGTACAAGGACAAGCCTGTGCGCCCGAAATCCGAGGAGGCATTTTTCAAAACCATACGCGCAGCATTCGGCCAGCGCCGAAAAACGCTGGTCAACGCGCTCGGAGCGGCCTTTCCCGAACTTTCCAAAGAAACCGTCCAAAGCGCGCTGCTTGCCTGCGGGCTGGATGAACGCATCCGCGGCGAGAGGCTGTCGGTGGGTGATTTTGCCGCGCTCTCCGACAAACTCTTCGCATAAACGTTCGGTTCGGCGCGCAGTCTTCAAAAAACATCTTCTTTTTTGAATTTTTTGAAAAAGCCGCTCAAAAATCCGAAAACGCAACCGATTGTTGCCGAAAAATGTATGGTATGCAACCGCAGTTGCGCGTAAAATGGACGTATCTCGGAAAAAAGAAAGGAGACATTTTATGACTTTCGGAGAACAAATCAAACAAAAACGCGAAGAACACGGAATGACGCAGGAGGAACTCGCCGAAAAGCTGGACGTCAGCCGACAGGCTATTTCCAAATGGGAGAGCGACCTCTCGCTGCCCGGCGGAAAAAACAGGAGCGCGCTCTGCGAACTGCTCGGCCTGGAAAACGGAAATCCGGCCATGCCCCGCGCGCGTATGCGGTGGCTGTACGGCGCACTGGCCGCCGCGCTCCTGTGCGCCCTGCTGCTTTGCGTCCTGCTCTTTATCGAAAAGAACCGAAATAAAGCGGACATTCTCCCGGCATCTCCAACGGAACCCGCTATTACCGGATTTCGCTTTCTGAAATCCGATCTTGAGGAGGCCGAAGCCGAAGCGCTCTGGTACAACGCGGAGGAAATTCAGGGGATGCTGCTTACCTATACCGGCGAGCCGGAGACGGTCAAAATTTTCTTTGTCCCGACCGGTTCGGAAATGACCGAAGAAACCGAGCTTCTGCTCACAAAGGACATTCTTGAAAGCAGCGGCTTCATTTTGCTGCCTCTGAAGCTTTCCGAAAAAATAAGCACCACGGGACATTTGTATGCCGAGCTTCGGTTCGGTGACACGACGATCACGTCTGAGACTTTCAACGTATATTCCGAATAAAAGCGCGGCGCTGAAACAATCATTTCAGCGCCGCATATTTTATCTCTGATTTATCTCTGCTTTTTCTTCCAAGCCTTAATCTCTTCCAGCCGGGCTTTGAATTTCCCCTCGACGCCCTGTTCCGTAGGCCGATAGTATTCCCGTCCCAGCAAAGCGTTCGGCAGGCATTGCATGTCCGTCAGCTTATCAGCCTTGTCATGCGCATACTGATACCCTTTTCCATAATCGAGGTCCCGCATCAGCCGCGTAGGCGCGTTCCGAATCACCAGCGGCACAGGCTCCGCCAACTGCTTTACGGCGTCCCGCTTCGCCCCCTCATAGGCCGTATACAGCGCGTTCGATTTCGGCGCCAAAGACATATAGACGACCGCTTCAGTCAAATGCACCGTACATTCCGGCATCCCGATCAAATGACAGGCCTGATAAGCGGCAACCGAAATTTCCAGTGCGCGCGGGTCGGCCAGTCCGATATCCTCAGCGGCAAACCGCGTCACACGGCGGGCAATATACAACGGATCCTCCCCGGCCTCCAGCATTCTGGCCAGCCAATAAACCGCGGCGTCCGGATCGGAATTTCGCATGGATTTATGCAAAGCCGAAATCAAGTTATAATGTTCCTCTCCGGTTTTATCGTAAAGCAGCGATTTTCTGGACATACACTGCTCCAGCGTTTCCTCGGTTACCGTGACCGTCCCGCCGTCATCCGTATCCCCGTTCAAAACGACCATTTCCAGCGTGGAGAGCGCCGTTCTTGCGTCGCCGTTTGCAAAAACCGAAATCATTTTCAGCATAGCATCCGAAATCATGATTTTCTGGTTTCCGAATCCGCGCGGATCCGTCAGGGCCCTTGAGAGCAGCGAAATCAATTCCTCGGGCTGCAGCGCCTGCAAAACAAACACCTTGCAGCGGGACAAAAGCGCGCTGTTGATTTCAAAGGACGGATTCTCCGTTGTGGCACCGATCAAAATAATGCTGCCCTTTTCCACAAAAGGGAGAAAAGCATCCTGCTGCGCTTTATTGAAACGGTGAATCTCGTCCACAAATACAATCGTTTTTTCCCCATATCGGCGATTGTCCTCCGCCTGCTGCATCACCGTCCGTATTTCTTTGATTCCGCTTGTCACAGCGGAAAAATCAATAAAAGAAGCTTTTGTTCGATTGGCAATAATACGCGCCAGCGTGGTTTTTCCGACCCCCGGCGGCCCCCAGAAAATCATAGAAGAAATCTGATCGTTTTCAATCAGGCGGCGAAGCACCTTGCCCTCTCCAAGCAGATGCGTCTGCCCCACATACTCGTCCAGCGTGCGCGGGCGAAGACGCGCCGCGAGCGGTTGAGCAATGTCTTTTTCAAAGAGTGTTTGCTGATCCATATCCATCCCCGATCCCGTGGAAAAACTTGCAGACCGTGTTCCGGCCGTTTGTTTTTTATTCATCCGCTATGCGTTTTGCGCAATATTGACGACTGAAAGACCCTTGGAATACGCATATTCCACCGTGCGGCGCGTCCCGCTGCCGCCGAGCGACGTCAGATAACAGACGCATGCGCTGCTCGCGTCTACCATGGCGCGGTTGCGCCTTTGCATACATCCGACCGCATACGTCTCCGATGTATAAATAATCTCATCCGCACGGCTAAGTAAATTGTTATATACCATGCGGTCGTATTCGCTCCACCGCGCGGTCTGATCGCGGCAGGGCAGCATCAGCACAAGCTGCACGTCATATCCCCGCATTTTCAGCGAGCTGATGTACGTTTCCGCAAACGTATCAAACCCCAGCGCGCCGCCGCAGACAAAATAGCGATACCCGTTGGCAATCAGGGTCATCAAAAGCGGCTCAAGCCGTTCGACAAGCTGGCTGTAGGTCACCGCCGAAATATCGCGATGGCCGGTAAAACAGCAGGTATTACTTTTTTCTCTCATCCAATATCCTTTTCACTTTGAGCACGGCCACCTGCGTTTTCGCATCCGAAATCTCCCCGCGCATGACCATATCGCAAAGCGTTTCGATGTGTATTTTTTTCACCGTCAGAAATTCGTCCGCATCCAGATGCTGCTGCCCGTCCGACGAGTGCAGCCCCTCAGCAAGGTACATTTCAATCACTTCATCCACAAATGCCGGCGTGGTATACAGCCGGCCGATCGGCGTCCATCTATCGGCTGTGCAGCCGGTCTCCTCATACAGTTCCCGTTTGGCCGCGGCGAGAAAATCTTCGCCTTTGAAGTTCAGCTTCCCCGCCGGAATCTCCCAAAGCACGCGCGCATGCGGATAACGAAACTGCCGTTCCATCAGCACATCCCCGTTTTCAAGCAGGGGCAGCATACAAACCGCGCCCACATGCCGGACGACCTCGCGCACGCTCTCGTGCCCGTTCGGCAGCCGAACGCGGGAACGCTCCAGATGAACAACTACGCCGTCATAAAGCCGCTCGGTGGACAAAGTCTCCTCATAAAGCGACGCTTCCTCTGCGCGCCGCTCTTCGGGGAACCCGCTTTGCGCCGTAGCCGATGTTTCAAACTCATTTTTCATGGTTTTTCTCCCAAAGTTTCATACGCATGGCCGCAATAATAATGTCGGCGCATTGCTCAAACGTAAAATGGTCGGTTGACAGGCACAAATCATAATTGCCGGGATGCGCCCAGGTCTTTCCGGTATAATACTCGTGATAGTCCGACCGGTACTTATTAATACGGTCTACTTTCTCGCGCGCGGCGCGCTCGCTTATGCCATGCTCCTCGACCTCCCGCATCGTGCATTTATCATAGGAACCGCTGATAAACACGCGAAACAGATCCGCACGGTCGCGAAGTATAAACTCGGCGCAGCGTCCCACCACCACGCAGGAGGAGGTTGCGGCCAGTTCCCGAATCACTTTAGCCTGATAATTAAACAAATTCTTACTGGAGGTAAAATCCGCGCTCTCAGGCGGAATCAGTTCGCCGTCGTATACCTTTCTCGACGCTTTAAAAAGCGGCGTGCGGCGCAGTTTTTCGTCCGCACGGGCAAAAAGATCCTCGCTGATGCCGCTGTCATCAGAAGCCATCCGCAGAATTTTGCTGTCATAATACTCTACCGAAAGCTTTTCTGCCAGCTTTTTTCCGACCAAAGTGCCGCCGCTGCCGCAACTGCGCGCAAGCGTAATGACAAACTTTTCCATAAGCACGCCTCCTGATATTCTGATGCAAATTTTTCATGCTGCGCAACATTATTTTTCCAAACACAATTATTTTATCATATTTTGAAAATTTTTTCAAGACCATTCATATGCACTCAGCGTCCGGCGCGTTTTGAAACGCGGATATCCAAGTCCAAAATTACCGCTCCGGCAAGCGCGATAACCGAAGCGATATACGAGCTGCGGAGCATTTCCAAAACAAGCTGCGCGGTTTCAGGCAAATCAAAAAAATAAAAGCCGTATGCCAGTACCAGCAAAAGATAAAAGCAAACCAGTCCGAGACACCGCCGCAAAAGCCGCTGCGCACGGGATTCCATAACCGGCAATTTTTTCAGTCCTATCCTCCCCATTTTCTACTCCTATGTATTTTTATTCATATATTTTAAATCATATTAATTATAACATATGAAATTTTAAAAAAATTTGATATATTATAGAAAAACATGCAGTATTTATCGTATTTATAAATATATTATAGAAATATGTAAAAATATGCGAAAATTGGATTTATAAAATCCGAAAATTATTCAAAATGAATTTTATTCACAATACGATTTTAATTATCTCACAATATACATATGTACGTCAATATATATGTTAACAATTATATCAAAAAAGCGGATACAATCGAAAACCAAACCTCTGCGCGCTTCTTTTTTCGACCGAATACACATTTTTTTGCGTTATTTTGTTTATAATCTCCAAAGTATCTATACGCTTTTTGTAAATTATCTCTTTTTTTCATCTGTCTGTGCCTCGACTTTCATTGATTATACTGAAAGCACATCGAAAATGTGACGGAGGTGCTTTACCGTGGAAACAGGCAAAACTGTACGCATCATCCAAAAAACCGTCCGGGAAGCGGCAGACTGTAAAATCATTTACAGCCTGCTGCAAAACCGGCGGCAGCTTGATCTGGAAGTCCTCTCGGAAAACAACGGCGAGCATATCTATATCCGGGACATTACGCGAAGCCGATCCTACGGCCTGAAACTGCTGTCCCTGCTTTCAGAAGAACTGGTCTATCCCTGCCATTTGCCCGAAATACTCGACGATTTGCTTGGACAAACCGCGCAGATTTAACGCGTTGCCAAATCGAAATATATCTGTCGCTGCGCGGTCAACCAAAAAATATGAATTTTTATCGTTTTCCCCTTGCAATTTCAAATCAAGTATGCTATTATACTTGAGTACGGAGGCATAGCTCAGCTGGTTAGAGTACTTGCTTGACATGCAAGGGGTCACTGGTTCGATTCCAGTTGTCTCCACCAAAATACGGAAAACCGCCTATTTTAGGCGGTTTTTTCTGGTCGTCGAAAAACGAAGGTTTTTCGACGATGGGGCGCGTATAGGCGTGAGGAGGGGC
>OLGD01004510.1_pt1 | contig 11396 bp, 10 predicted proteins | sample 1605311 | NCBI WGS metagenome assembly OLGD01 (sample SAMEA3888917, study PRJEB22519) | human gut metagenome | biome: human gut; feature: human-associated habitat; material: faeces | place: Denmark | collected 2010 | reverse complement strand
TGTCACAGAACCACTGGTAGGTCACCGGATCATTTCTTTTCCAGATTCCCAGTGAAGATTTATTTGTAAAAACTGCCGGCGCATCCTCTGTTTCAAGCTGCTCTTTCAGCTCCTTCAGAGAATCCGGGCGGACTGCCATATCACTGAAATCCATGGTAAAACACTGTGTACTCCAGTGAAGCATGCTGTAAACCTCAGCTACGTTCAGACCAAATCCATGTGTGTTTGCAGGCACAATGGCTGCAATCTGCTGTGCAAAATCCTCAAACTCCGCCGTATTATGGAAGTTTTCTTTGATCTTGCTGTTCTGTGAAAACTGCAGGATTGTTCCTGTTCCCATTGCAAGCACAGAAGCCGCACAGATGACCCCGATCCCGCCACGCACGACCTCATAAAAAGTGATACGGGCGATGTTTTTCCAGCCATTTTTTTTCACAAAATCCAGTCCGTGCTGTGCCAGATAAGCTGCCAGAAGAACCGCTGAAATACTGATACAGTCAAGGTTGTGATAAGACGGACGGTTCATATAATAGACCAGACATCCAAGAGCCCCGACGCTGAGCATAAAAATCAAATCTGTCTCCCAGCGGCGATCCTCCCTGTCACCGAACCATCCGGCGATCCCCATCGCCACACCGGTCAGAAACAGTGTGATCACTGCCATGTAGGCACTCGGATAAGTCGGAAGATCCAGATGAAGGATGTCTGTCATATAGCCGTCAGAGAGCAGCGGAATCAGAAAATCTCTCACGGAATTCATCAGACTGTGCTTGGAAAGATTATAGAGATTTACGATTCCATAAGCACCTGTAAAGGCAAAGATCATGCCGGCTGCCTGTGCACCGATAGAAAAAAGCAGCTCTCTTATCTTCCATTTTTTTCTTGAGAGCAGTCTTGAAATATAAAGTCCCGCCCAGGATACTGTAAGAAGAAGGCCTGTCTCCGTATTCCATAAAATCGCAAGAAGACAGATCAGATATCCCCCAGCCGCGGTCAGAAGACTGCTCCTTTTTTTCTTAAGGATCACCGTTCCATAGAGAAGCAGAAGCACAGGAAAAAGCACTCTGTGCGGCCACACCTGCCAGTAATATCCACCGCGCATGCCAAGCACAGGGAACGCAAGTGCAAATGCTGCAATCACTCTGAGAATTCTGCTTCTGACAAGCATCTGCAGTACCAGAAATGCCCCGATATAAGTCAGTGCTCCAAGCCCTGCCATCATCAGCACAAATGCCCGGAAGTCACCATGTACCAGTTTCATCGGAATCTTGAAAAACAGTCCGTAATGACCGTAGATACTTGTCACATTATGTGTATACGGCACTCCCTGATACACATTGTAAACGGAATTAAAATATGCATGTGCGTGATAATTATCACCCTGTTCTCCTCTTCCGTAGATATTCGGCGTGTACATACAGTAAAAGATCAGAATCACCAGTGCCGCATAGGTAAGCCAGATGATCCATTCGTCCTTTTTCTCCGTAAGAGAAAGATTCTCATACAACCAGAAAAAGACTGCCAGTTCAGCAAGAAACAAAAGGATCATCACTGCCAGTGGCTGTGTATGCCAGCCATATTTCATCGATACGGTTCCTACCTGCTCCGTCTCCCTCGTCACGCACACGATCCAGAACGGAAGCTGTGATCCAAGAAGTATCACCAGTGCAGTCTTCTTCGCCACAGGGCTTTCAGTCAGCTTCAGGCTGTTATTTTGCCGGGATGTACTCCATGCCATTCCTGCAAGAAACAAAATACAGAACAGGACAAGCGTCATTCCATAGACCAGAATGTTGATATTTCCATGTTCACTGATCCGCTCAGAAAGTCCCGGAATCAGAAGGCAGCTCAGGAAAAAACATACTGTCAGGACCCACGCTGTCAGTCCGCAGATAATTTCTCTGTTTTTTTTCATACTCTTTCCTTTTCTATCTGTTTTGTGTCAGATATTCCTCAATCTGACGATCCGTAAATGCAGCCATATCATCTCCGTCAAGCCATGCCTGATACCATTTTACAGTCTGAGAGATGGCCTCCTTTACCTGCCAGTGCGGTTTCCATCCAAATGTACTGCGGATCCTGGAACAGTCCAGCTTCAGGAAATTCGCCTCATGCGGTCCTCCCTGACAGAGATTTTCCCAGGAAGCTCCCTCTCCCCAGGCTTCACAGAAAAGATCCGCAAGTGTACCGGTCGTGATACAGTCATCATCTCCGGGTCCCACATTGTAGGCACCTGCACGGGATGCGTCCTCGTACTGGCTTCCGGCAATCATAAGATAAGCCCCCAGCGGTTCCAGCACATGCTGGTACGGACGGGTAGAATGCGGATTGCGGACTGCGATCTTCTTTCCATCGGCGATGGCTCTTACACAGTCAGGAACGATACGGTCTGCTGCAAAATCTCCGCCACCGATCACGTTCCCGGCTCTTGCTGTAGATACTGCGATCCCAAGCTCCTTAAGAAAAGCTTTCTCGTAACTGTGTGTCACCAGTTCCGAACAGGATTTGCTGTTGGAGTACGGATCATAGCCGTCCAGTTCATCGGTCTCTCTGTATCCCCATTCCCATTCGTTATTTCGATATACTTTGTCGGTTGTCACATTCAGAAAAGATTTTACACTTTTGCACTGTCGCACTGCTTCCAGAATGTTCACTGTTCCCATAACATTGGTTTCGTAGGTGTATACGGGATTTTTGTAGGATTCTCTTACGATCGGCTGTGCTGCCAGATGAAGTACGATCTCCGGCTGTGCCTCGGCAAAAACCTGCTTCATTTTCTCCAGATCACGGATATCTCCTGTGACAGAATGCATCTGCGATTCCACATCCAGAAGCTGAAAAAGATCTGGCTGCGTCGGCGGCTCCAGTGCATATCCGGTGACTTCCGCGCCAAGCTTCAGAAGAAGTCGGCAGAGCCAGGAGCCCTTAAAGCCTGTATGCCCGGTCACGAGAACCTTTTTTCCTTTATAAAAACTGAAATCAAATGTATCCATAGATTTTCTCCTTTTGTCATAATGCCTGCAACTGTGTTTCAGGCATAGATAGTTTTATTATACTCGCATTTGCCTGTAAAGTCACTAAACAAAAAAGATCCTCTGAACATTTCTGCTCAGAAGACCTTATCCAGACTTCATAATAAACAGATGTGGTGCAAAATCCCTTACAGGATAAATTTGCGGATGATCTCTGCAACCCCATCGTGATTGTTGTCATTTTCTGTCACATAATCGCCATATTCCTGAATCCCCGGAAATGCATTGCACATCACAGCACCTACATGGGCAGCCTTGAGCATTTCGATATCATTCTGTGCATCTCCGGCAGCCACAGAGTTCTCAATCGGGATTCCAAGATAGTCGCACATCCAGCGGACAGCTTCTCCCTTAGATACCGTCTTTGGTACGATCTCAAGATAAGTGGCATTGGAGAAAAAGCTTCTCACGGTGTCAGAATATCCCTCAAGAACCTCCTCCTGAAATTTCTCAGATCTGCTCCTGTCCTTGTCAATCGCGAGGAGCTTATATGGATCCTGAATAATCGCATCTTTCGCATTTTTTACAAGTTTATACGGCAGATTCTGTATCTTCGCATACTCCCTGAGCAGTTCACTGTTCTCTATCGTCAGGATCGCCTCATCTGAATACGCCTGCATGTACAGATTTCTTTCTGCCGCTTTTTCAAAGATCTCAACTGCTGTATCTCTTGGGAAGGTTACTCCGTGAATCGTCTTTTTGTGGTAAGGATCATAGATCTGTCCGCCATTAAACGCGATGACATAACATCCCTCTCCTGTAAGTCCGACGCGCTCCGCGATCTGGAGTCCGCTCGCCAGAGCTCTTCCTGTTGATACTACGATCTTGTGTCCCGCTGCGAGTGCTTCCTCTACTGCCGCTCTGTTTCCTTCTGAAATTTCTTTATTGTCATTCAACAAAGTACCATCCAGATCCGTAAATAAAATTCTGGTGTTCACTGCCATTTGTATTCCTCCATTTGTGTACAAAAAACTAATCTGTTCCAAAATATTTCTTTATCATTTCTTCATCCGGCTGCTCCCCGATCACTATGATGACCTTCTGTCCTTCCGCGATCGGACACTGAGTTATCTCGTGATGAGTGGCATTCAGTTCTGTCCAGCTTCCATCCGGTTCCTGTGTAAATCCCTTGATACGGAAAACAGACCCGCACGCCGGATCCTGCATGATCTTCTGTGCTGCATCGCGTAGTTCCTTCCCCGAGATCTCCAGATTCATAAAATACAGAGATTTAAAAACCTCTTTCTCATCCAGACTCATTTTTTCATAATCTTCTGCTATATAACCACTGTTCAGAATTCGTTCAAAATCCTCTGTTTCAAACTGTTCCCAGTCTTTCCGGATGATTTCATCCTCTCCAAACTTTCGCTTGCAGTGAACTGCCTTCAGTGCTCTGTTCAGATGTTTTACCGTATTCTCTATGGACTTTTCGGAAGCTTCCTGCGTCTTACTTAAGACTATACAGCCAGCATCTGCAACCTCCGAAGCCAGAATATAATCTGCTTCTTCTGACATCTTCTCATCCAGTCCTGCATCCACCACTGCGATCACGTTTCCGATCTGATACCAGCGATCCAGCGGCTCTTCGTGCAGTGCATCAAAAAACTCATCCATGTCAAAAATTCCGGAGGGCTCAATCAGAACGCGGTCGTATCCGCACATTCCCATTGCAATCAGCTTCGTCTTGAAACGTCTTCTGTGACAGTCTTTGTCACATCCTCCTGCCACCATTTCAAGCTCACATTGCTCTCCTTCCAGTTCGCGCAGAAGCATCATATCCACATTTACAGCGCCAAAATCGTTCTCCAGAATTCCTATATTATATCCCTGATCCATCAGATATCTGGCATATTTTTTGATAAAAGTTGTCTTTCCTGATCCCAGAAATCCCGTGATCAGATCTACCTTAACCATGTGAGTTCCTCCTGTATTTTCTGTGCAAATATATGGTGTCCTTTCTCCGAAAAATGGACGCCGTCATACACGACCGGGATCTCCCATTTACCTGCATCTGTAAAATCTGTCCCCATGCGTTCTGCGACTTTTCTGTATTCTTCGCCAAGCCGTCTCGACTCCAGATACAGCCGTTCCTCATCTACCCAGGCCCCGTATTCCATCCGGGCCGGTGCGATCAGACGAAGAGTGATCTTACCGTCAGAAACTGCCGGCTCTGCCATGATCTTCTTAAGGAAATCCTCCATTCTCTGTGCGGTATCTTCTGCTGTAAACTGTCTTTCCTGAAGAAGATCGTTTGTTCCAAGCATGATCCACAGCTGTACCGGAGCATCCATATCCTGCCAGTCTCTCAGCTGTTCACAGGCAAATCGAATCTGACTTCCTGTATGCGGAATACATCTTCCGCAGATTCCGTGATCCTCGATCTTCCAGTCTGTTTCCCTCTCCAGAATTTCTGTCCAGCGGTCTTCTTCTGGATAGCGGTCTCCTGCCATCACACATGGATCATAACCATAAGTATTAGAATCTCCATAACAGATAATTGTCCCTGACATCATTTTTCCTCCGTTTTTATCTGCAGTTTCTGTTCATTTAATGCTCGTCATAAGCCATGCAGCCAGTCCATATTCCACAACAAGGATCAGCGGTATTCCTACAGAAAATTTCTTCTTTCTTGTCTTGTGGCGGAAATAACGCATTCCTGCCCATGCACCGAAACTGCCGCCCAGAAATGCCACTCCGATCAGAGTACTCTCCGGGATGCGCCACGCACCGCGTCTGGCTTTTTCCTTGTCGATACCGTACATGATAAATGCCACGATATTCACTACGGCAAGATACCAGCCGAAATATTTCATGAAATCCATAAATATCCTCCCCTGAAGATTTTTTATATAAAGAAAAAAGGTTCACAGTATCATTTTTCCTCATAATGATACCATGAAACTTATTTTGAGTAAAGAATATCAGATATGCTGATTCCTGTTCTCTTTTTTTACCTTAGCTTCCGGACAGTTATATCCGCATCATTTCTGACATGATGCAGCCACCGGAAGCACCGCATTTTATTACTTCCTGTATCTGTCCTGTACCTGCATGGATTCCGCCTATCGCATACACCGGGATTGTCACAGCACCGCAGACTTCCTTCAGGAAATCGGTTCCTCTCGGCGGCAGTCCCTTCTTGCAGTCTGTAGTATAAATGTGTCCTGCTGTCAGATAAGTCGCACCGAGTTTCTGTGCTTCTTCTGCTTCTTCTACTGAATGTATGGAGCATCCGATTTCTACGAAATCATTCAGTTTCCCGCTGTTTTCTCTGAGCAGAAACAGGGGAAGATGGATATATGGATGCTGCAGTTTTCTCGCAGTTTCCAGATAGGTGTGCAGCATACACGGAACCTGATATTGTTTACATAATTCTATAACTTTTACCGCCAGTTCCTCATACATCTCCTCCTGGAGATCTTTTTCTCTGAGGATCACCGCCTTCGGCTGGAGTCTGCTGACACGCTCCATCTGTTCCAGGAACGGTCTGCTGCTCAGCTTGCGGTTTGTCACTGCGATAATGTTTCTATATTCTTCTTTACAGGTAGACATAATCATTCATGACCGGCTGAAGCTGATGGTCGAGAAGTGCCTGATATACTTCATCCACTGACCTTCCATCGGAAATTTCGAACTGGTCATCTCCTTTATCTGCAATGTCATCTCCGTGGCTTCCGATTCCTGTGCTGACGCCTGCTGAGATCTTGGTTGCCGCGATGTTTACCAGATTGTCTCTGACTCTCGCACACTCTCTTGTAGATACTGTAATGCTTGCAAACGGCATAAACAGTCGATATGCACAGACAACCTGGAGAAGCTGTGGCTCATGTACATCCATCGGATTGATCTTGTCATTATTGATGATCGGACAGAGTCTCGGACAGGAAAATGCGATCTCTGCATGAGGATATTTTCTCTGAAGGAGCCATGCGTGATATCCTGTTGCAAAAGCGTCTTTACGGAAGTCATCCAGACCGAGAAGTGCTGCAAAACCGACGCCTCTCATGCCGCCCTTTAATGCACGTTCCTGTGCATTCAGACGATATGGGAAGATTCGTTTATGTCCTGCCAGATGAAGTGTTTCATATTTATCTGAGTTGTATGTTTCCTGGAAAACCGTCACATAATCTGCTCCGCATTCATGCAGATAATGATACTCGTCGGAGTTCATCGGATATACTTCCAGACCGATGACTTTGAAGTATTTTCTTGCGATCTTGCATGCTTCTCCGATGTATTTTACATCTGATTTGGCTCTGCTTTCTCCTGTCAGGATCAGGATTTCCTGCAGTCCTGTCCTTGCGATTGCTTCCATTTCTTTGTTAATTTCTTCTGCATTTAACTGTGCACGGCGAATCTTGTTATGGCAGTTAAATCCGCAGTAGATGCAGTAGTTTTCACAGTAGTTTGCGATATAGATCGGTGTGAACATATACACGCTGTTGCCGAAATGTTTTCTTGTTTCTACTCTTGCCGCCTGTGCGATTTCTTCCAGGAGAGGAAGGGCTGCCGGGGAAAGAAGTGCCTGGAAATCTTCAATCGTGCGGTTGTCATGTTCCAGTGCTCTGCGGACATCTTGTTCTGTATACTGATCATAATCATAAGCATTCATTGCTTCAATGACCTGTTCCATTACGTTTGATTCTTCCATTGTTTCCATTCCCGGAAGGTATTTCATATGATCGATGCGGTTTTTTTTCATATCTTCAAGGATCACTTCGTTGACGATACTTTCGTTAAAGTGATCTCCATGATTTGCTGTATTCTCTGCCATTATTCTGTCCTCCGTTCTTTAGTCATGCAGAAATCCTGTCAGTGGTGAGGATGCACTGGCTCCTTTTTCCAGGGTGCGTCCAAGTCCGGAAAGGTATGCGCTGCGTCCTGCTTCGATTGCTTTTTTGAATGCTTCTGCCATTGCTTCTACATTTCCTGCTGTTGCGATTGCGGTGTTTGCCATGACTGCGGAAGCTCCCATTTCCATTGCTTCGCATGCCTGGGAAGGTCTGCCGATTCCTGCATCTACGATAATTGGAAGGTCGATTTCATCGATCAGGATCTGGATGAATTCTTTGGTGCAGATGCCTTTGTTGGAACCGATCGGGGAACCGAGTGGCATGACGCAGGCTGCTCCTGCATTGACCAGATCTCTTGCTGCGTTCAGATCCGGATACATGTATGGCATGACTACGAATCCTTCTTTTGCAAGGATTTCTGTTGCTTTGATGGTTTCGTAGTTGTCCGGGAGAAGGTATTTGGAGTCATGAATGACTTCGATTTTTACGAAGTCTCCGCAGCCGAGTTCGCGAGAGAGTCTTGCGATGCGGACTGCTTCTTCTGCATTTCTTGCACCGGATGTGTTTGGAAGGAGTGTGACGTTTTTCGGGATGTAATCGAGGATATTTGCAAGGCCTCCTTCGTTTGCACGGCGAAGTGCAAGGGTGATGATCTGTGCTTCTGCTTTTTCGATGCAGGCTTTTACGAGATCGAGTGAAAATTTGCCTGATCCGAGGATGAATCGGGAGGTGAATTCGTGTCCTCCCAGTATGAGTTTGTCTTCGTTTTTGCCGCTTCCGCCGCCCATAAAGCTTACGATTTCCATAATGTCTCCTTCTTTCAGAATGGTTGTTGGGTATAGTTCTCTTGCCAGGATTTTGTCGTTTAGTTCGATTGCTACCTGTACTGGTACGTATTTGTTTGTCTCGAGGTATTCTGTGACTGATAATGGTTTTTCCAGTGTTTTTTCTACTCCGTTTACTGTGATCATGGTTTTCCTCCTGTGTTGTGATTGATACAAATGATGCCTGTGAAGGAGCAGAGTGGACAGGTTCTCGCGGAGCGTTTTTTTGCTTTATTGGAACATTAGGGAGTAATTTCCTGTGAAGTAAAAAAAGAGTTCACAAAGTAATACACCCGTGGTGGTGCACCCCTTCATGAACTCTGTTCACTCTCATTTGTATCGCTATAAAATTGTGTGTCCCTGTTCAGATATATGTAAACGAAAAAGGGAAATACCGTGAGGTATCTCCCGTAATATTCACATACGTTCAAATTCCTACGTTGGCATTATCCAAATCAGGTATAAGGGTCGAAGTTGATTACTTCCTCTCAGCCTGCGAATACAAGCTCCCCTGCTTATTTACATGGTTTAGTATATGACGAAAGTTCTTTTCTGTCAAGGTGTGTTTTGTGTGGAATGGATTTTGACCAGATTATTGTGAACAGTAATCTTTATAACATTTACGACAACGGATTCACGGATACAGTGCAGGGAATGCCATTGCGTGCGGCTATTCGGTGCATTCGCTTTTTATCCGCCAGTCGCCCAAACTCGCTTCGCTCAGACAGTGGGCTTGGTGGCGGAAGCTTGCCTGCACCTCATTACGCCGTACTCTTGAGCATTCCCCGACTTGTTTCCGTGATCCTTTTGTCTGTCAATGTAATGCGGAAGATTGCAGACATGATATACCGTACATTCCCTGATTTGTTTTCGTGATCTGCTCAGTATTTATACATGAAAAGTCCGGAAAATCCGGACTTTTCATGGGCTTTTTATTTTTCAAAGAGGTCTACCAGTTCCTGGCCATCGTCGTATCCGGCATCTTTGAGCTGTTCTACGAACCACTCATCTACGCCATCTACGGCTTTTTTGAAGGAATCGATATCCATATCTTGTTTGTCTGTGATGGTAACGTCATTTTTGGTCTGCCAGCGGCTCATGATCTCTTCATCGCCGGAACGGTTGATGTAACGCTCATATTCAACGGCTTTCTGTCCGCATTCATCAACAACGGCCTGCTGCTCTGGTGTCAGTGTATCGTACAGGTCCTGGTTGATGCAGAAGAACAGACAGTCGTAGATTGCATCCCACATAGAACAGTATGGCTGTACTTCCTGTACGCTTGCGGCATCGATTGCCGGAAGAGGATTTTCCTGGCCTTCTACTGTGTTCTGCTGCAGGGCTGTGTAAGTCTCTGTCCAGTTCAGGTTTGTTGCGTCTGCTCCCCATCTCTTATAGCATTCCATCAGAAGGTTGGAGCCTGCCACACGGATCTTGAGGTTCTTCATGTCATCCAGAGTCTTGACTTCGTGTTTGCTGTTGGTCAGTTCTCGGAAGCCGTTCTCTGCGATTCCCATACAATGCAGACCGTAGCTGGAAAGGATTTCCTTCAGTTTTTCTCCGGCTTCTCCGTCAAATTTCGCATCTGCATCATCATAAGAATCATAGATAAACGGAAGGGATACGACATTGAATCTCGGGTCAAATGCGGAGTAGATCAGGTTGGAATGCATGGAGATCTGTACCGGGTCTCCATTCATCAGTGCCTGGATTCCTTCAGACTGGTTTCCATTGGTCAGCTGATCTGTAGCATAAACATTGACTTTAATCTTGCCTCCGGTTGCTTTTTCCATCAGCTCACCAAATTTACGGCCGCCGTCTGCCCAGGTGCTTGTCTCTGTTGTGGAGCATGCAAAGTTCCAGGTTGCTTCCGGCCAGTCAAGGTCACTGTAGTCTGCCACAGTATCTGTAGATTCTTCTGTAAAGAGATCGACCAGTTCCTGTGCATCATCATATCCTTCTTTCTCGAGTTCCTTAACAAACCACTCATCTACACCATCTACGGCTTCTTTGAAGGAATCAATGTCCATGTCTTCTTTCTTTGTGATAGTCACGCCATTCTTTGACTGCCAGCGGCTCATGATCTCTTCGTCGCCGGAGCGGTTGATGTAACGTTCATATTCGACAGCTTTCTGTCCACACTCATCAACAACGGCCTGCTGCTGATCGAGTGCCGGGACCTGTATGACCGCTGCCGGGAAGGCGACACTGTGAAGGTGGAGGTAGGCCGGCAGATCATCTGCAACGGCACGGCCTACCCTGTCCCCGGTATGAGCACGGAGGTACTGGATATCCTCCGTTACGGCGGCCTGGTGTCCCGGATGCGGGCGCTGGACAAATCTCTCCCGGCCGCTCCCGCTCCACGGGACACGCTGCGGGACGTCCACCGTCCAGGCCATACCCTGGCGGAGCAGCTCCTCATCCACAACACCGGCGCACAGGACCTACGCCCCGGAGACGTGGTGACGGTCCGGGTGGACGAGGCGGTCCTCCATGATATCTACACCCCTTATATCTTCCAGCAGTTCCGGGACATGGGATTCTATCATGTGTATGACCCGGACCGGATCTCCGTCATGGTGGACCATCTGTACCCCACCTGTCTGGATGATGACCCCCGATGCTTCCGGTACAGCCGCCGCTTCCAGGACGAGTATGGCGTGAAGCGCCTCTATGTGGCGGACGGCATCAGCCATCAGCTGGCGCTGGAGGAGCGTCTGGCCGCCCCCGGCAAGATCATCTTCGGC